>Ga0210401_10000099_pt1 | contig 97602 bp, 78 predicted proteins | sample IncBWH32MmetaG_FD_150866 | JGI IMG/M metagenome (GOLD analysis project Ga0210401, IMG submission 150866) | Forest soil microbial communities from Barre Woods Harvard Forest LTER site, Petersham, Massachusetts, United States - Inc-BW-H-32-M | ecosystem: Environmental > Terrestrial > Soil >...
CAAATCCACCCTGGCGCGCATCCTGGCCGATCGCCTGCATGCCCGGCGCGCGTTCGATCCCGAAGACAATCCCTTCCTCGCTGACTTTTACGGGGAAAAGCCCGGCTCCGCCTTCCGCGCGCAATTGTATTTCCTGATCGAGCGGCACCGGCGTCTTACCGAGGCGCAACAGAACGATGCCGCGCCCCTGGTCTCTGATTTTCTATTCGAGAAGGACAAGATCTTCGCCTACATCAATCTCGACAACGAGGAGTTGAAGCTCTACGAGCGGTACTTTGAAATGTTCGCCGCGGCCCTGAAACCGCCCGACCTGGTGATTTATCTCCAGGCCACTCCGGAGGTTCTGCGCGACCGCATCGCCAAGAAAAAATCCCCCGCGGAAAAACAGATCTCGCGGGCCTATCTCGACGAAGTCGTGCGCGCCTACGAGCATTTCTTTTTTCGCTATTCTTCGTCGGACCTGCTGGTCATCAACACCTCGGAAATCGATTTCGTCGAGCGCAACGCCGACCTCCAGCAACTCCTGCGCCGCTTGCAGGAACCGGTCAAAGGCACGCAATACTTTCTTCCCCTGGGCGCCACCGAGTAGAGGCGATCCCCGCGCGCCGCCCGTTTCCAGGACGCGGCAAGATAGTTTCGAGAATTCTTCGCCAAGGGCGATGAACTTTGACGCCCATTTTTCAACCCGGGTCCACAAAAACCGGACCTCCGGACTTCCGCGCGATCTTCCCGGCCAAAAAAGGAGGTAAAATGAGATGCACAGGCAGGGTCTTGGTTGCGCCTCCAGGGCCCCTCAAGAATGTAAATTAATCCCTCCAATTCGGGTTTGTAATTTTACAAAAATACTGCTTGACTCAGCGCATATACGGCATAAGAATCCGTGCCATACATGAGAGTGGTGGGACTCCATCGCATGGGTGAATTACTGTTTGTTCAGTAGGGTGGAGTTAATTTGGGGGGTGGTAAACGTTGTCAGGGGTCGAACTATACCAGAAATCCCGCCGTCGCATTTCGCGATCTGAAATGGATCGTGTGGTGTGTAACCCTCCGGATCCATCCACTTTTATCCAGAACTTGTATTTCGCAGGGGCGTAGGGGACGTTGCATCCGTAACCGTGCGGTGTCGGAATTCATGGAGCCGCAACCCGGAAACGCCAAAGTTTCTTTTTGGTATTTCCGGTGTTTAAGCATGGGGGAACCAAACCACGGGTGGGGTATGGGGCCAGAATCAGAAGCGACTCTTTGGACATTCATTGGACAGGAGGTCCAGAAATGAATTCAGTAAGAGCGATATGTAAAAAAGCTTGGGGTGCGCGGGGCAAAAGCGCCGTGCAATTACTGGGTGGCCTATTCGTTGTGCTTTTGCTTTGCCTGCCTGCGTTTTCGCAAGGCAGCTTCGGCCGCATTCTTGGAACAGTCACCGATCAAAGCGGCGGCGTGGTAACAGGCGCCACGGTGAGCGTAATTGATACGGAGAGGGGCGTCACTCGAAGTCTCACTACGGATGACGCGGGCGCATACAACGCACCCAATCTGACCGCTGGCAACTACACGGTTCGCGTGGAAGCCAAGGGTTTCAAGAGGGTCGAGCGTCAAAGCGTCCAGTTGGAAGTTGGCCACGAACTTCGCGTGGACTTGATCGTTCAGCCTGGCGAGCAAAACCAGACCGTCACGGTCACCGAATCCGTCCCGCTTGTGGAGACCTCGAATGCCACCCTGGGCGGCACGCTCGAGAACGCGGACATTATTGACCTGCCCTTGAATGGCCGCGATTACCAGAACTTGCTCGGTTTGCGTCCCGGAGTCATGCTTCAACCCGGCGGCGGACCGTGGACACAGAGCACCAACGGCGTCCGCCCCGACGAGTCCGTCTGGCTCGTGGAAGGCGTGATTAACGAGAACTTTTTTGACGGCCGTCCGGTGGCCAATATGCCGGGTCCGTTCACGGATGGCGCTACGATCATGCCCATCGACGCGATTCAGGAATTCAACGTCATGGAAAGCCCTAAGGCGGAATACGGCTGGAAGGCCGGCGCCGTGGTCAATGTGGGAATTAAGTCTGGGACCAACCAGATCCACGGCACAGCTTATGCGTTCGGCCGCACTCAATCGTGGGACGCGCGCAACTATTTCAACGTCGCGCCGACAGCTGGAACTTGCATCCCGAACGGGTCTACCAGCGCTACCCCATCGTTGTTCGCCGCCTGCGATCAGTTGCCTGCACAGTTGAAGCAGTTTGGCGGCGTAGTGGGCGGGCCGATCAAGAAAGACAAGCTCTTCTTCTTCGGCGGTTACGAGGGCCTGCGTTCCTTCATCGGTTCCGCATACGGGTTAACAGTCCCTGCGGTCGATTCTCAAGGAGGACCAACCGGTCCGAAGAACAGTATGCCCGATGCGATCACTGCACTGCAGCTAGCCGGTATCCCTCGAAGCCTTATCAGCGAGGAATTGGCAGGCTGCACCGGAGATACTCCGTCCAACGTGTCTAAAGTTGCGATACCGGTCACTTGCACCGGAAACCTATTCCCGAATACCGGTGCTACGAACGCTTTCCTCAGCCCCTTCCCCATCACTAACACCAGCGACAACGGAGTAGGGAAAATTGACTACCATGTCAACGACAAAAATACCATCAATGGCATGTTCTTCCTTGGCAATTACAACGCCTTGGGGGAAGACCACGGATTCGCAAATGTCGCGTTCAATGACAATACTCCGATTCGGGTGTGGTCGGATACCGCATCCTGGGTTTACACCCCGAACTCCAACGTCGTGAATGAATTGCGGATTGGCTACGACCGCATAGATTTCGCCTTTGTTAACGCGGATGTGAACACTTTCGCCAATGGGGCGGCGCCGTACTTCCTCAACACAGGCGTGACGAACCCTCAATCCGGAGGGTTGCCGAATATCAATATTCCTGGATTTGGCGCGGGCGGCCAGCAGATCCTGGGAACGTCCACAAATCGTCCTCAGTACTTTTCCCCTAACCCGTATTACGATTTTCAGGACAGCGTTTCCATACTGAAGGGTAAGCACACCTTTAAGTTCGGCGGCGACTTCACGCACATTGAAGCCGATAGCGCCATCTACGTCGACGGCCGGGGCTTGTTCCAATTCGCAGGTGGCGGAACGGCCGGAGTCACCGATTGCGGCGGGTCATCCTGCCCGCTCGAAGACTACTTCGCCGGACAACCGCACTTGGGACAACTCCTTACTGGCAACGCACAAATCAAATTGACGTGGATGAACACCGCTGGGTTCATTCAGGACGACTGGCATATCTCCCCGAAAGTGACCGTCAATATGGGGTTGCGTTACGAATACGCTTCGCCGATGAATGACGCCAACGGCCACCTTGGCAACTTCGATCCGGTGCTCGGCATGGTGCAGCAAGGCCGCGGGATTGGCAGTATATGGAACGGAGATCACCGCGACTTTGAGCCACGCCTGGGACTTGCCTGGGATGTTTCCGGCAAGGGAACGACTGTCCTCCGGGCCGGATTCGGCATGATTCATGAAACCTATACCCTGGCGACTTTCCTGGGGCAATTCCAGCTCCAAAACGACAATGCGACCAGTAGCGCAGGAGTACCCACCGCTGCCAATCTCTTTTGTTCTCCTGGGATTATGGCCGGTATCCAGAGTGCATGTCCGGCCAATGCGGGCGGCACAATCGGTCTCCAAGCCGTGACCTTCGCTCCTAATCAGCTTTGCTGGGATCCTGGTCAAGCTGCAACCTGCGCCGCCGCGGGTCAGGCAACGACTTTCCCAGTCGCGTCCGCGCGATGCGGCGACGGCATACTTAATGCATCCCAACCTAGCGGTCACAACCCGTCTCCGTGTGACATCATGGCCGTAAACCCGAGTCTCAGGAACCCCTACACTCTGAACTTTAGCCTCGGTATCACGCATACCTTCGGCAACAACCTCTCGGTTGAAGTCGGCTATGTAGGCAACCTGGGTCACAGACTGCTCAGTTTTACAGACATCAATCAAGCCCCTCTGGGTTCATCGTATTGCCTGAATACCCTGACGGCAGCGCAACTCGCGGACGCTTGTGGTCCCAATGCTTTAACGGACGGTGCGCTGGCAACACAGGAAGCCCGGCCGTTCTATAACAAGTTCCCCTATATTGGGTTTATCAACGAAATATCGAACCTATCGCACTCCAACTACAACAGCCTCCAGGTGAGCGTGACGAAACGGATGTCTCACGGTCTGTCTTTCAACGCCGGATACACGTACGCTCATGGTCTCGACACAGGCTCCTTGAACCGCTTTGGGCAGACGCCGCAGAACAACAACGACATCGCGGCGGAATACGCCAGCAGCGACTTCGACGTCCGTCACCGCTTTACCTTAACGGCGACTTATGACATTCCTGGCGTTAAAGGATTCGGCCAGTTGCTGGAAGGCTGGGAGATCAACGCCATTGTGAATGCTCAGAGCGCCCAACCGTGGGCCTCGTGGGATGCCGCCGACAACTTCAGCGGGACCGCAGAAAACAACGATCGCTGGAACATTACCGGGCCTGCCTCCAACATCGTGTCCGGGAAGAATAGCATTCCATGGTGCACCGGCTTCGGGGCCACTCTCGCGGGTGACACTCCAGCCACTGTTTCTTGCACGATCACAAGCGTGTACGGTGGCACCACTACTCCTGCAACCGCTGCACAAATTAGTGGGTGTACAGGGGCCGCTGGCGCTTCCGGCATTGGTGTGGGGGCAGTGAACACACTGGCAACCGGTGGCTGCTTTGCCTCCGCGAACGGCGCCACGTTTCTTACCCCCCCGGCACTCGGAACATTTGGCAACATGGGGCGCAACATCTTCCGCGACTCAGGCTTAAAGAACTTGGACTTCTCCGTCTTCAAGAATTTCAAATTCAAGGAGCGGTACGGAGCCCAGTTCCGAGCCGAAGTCTTTAATATATTAAATCATGCCACGGCTGCTAATCCGTACGGCGCATCGAGCGCCGTCGAAGGTGGAAATGAACTTCAAGGCGGTGGACCGCTCGGGTTTGCGGGGGTCACCCCCGACGGCGCGGCTGGCAATCCACTCATCGGTTCTGGTGACAACAGGGCCATACAACTCGGTTTGAAGCTGACCTTCTAGTTGGTTCGGCCGGTCCGGCGATGCCGGACCGGCCGCTGACTTGAAAAAACTAATGGTCGTCTTCGGCTGCTCTTGGAGATGACGGTAGGAAACACAAAAACGGGCGGGACAGCGAGAAAAGCTGACCCGCCCGTTTCACTTTTTGAAACCTTTTGAAAAGACTGGCTTCGCAGGCTGCGGAAGAAATAATTAATTTTGTCATTCTGAGCGGAGCGAAGAATCTCTCCTCGTTTTTAGCCCAGGAAAAGAAAGAGAGATTCCTCACTCCGTTCGGAATGACAAAATGGCGGGGGAGATTTTCCGCAGCCTGTTCCGCATCACACGGCGATAAAAACTGCGCTTCGCTACTTCGTCAAATCATTTCGGAAAACCACGCCGCCCTTCATCACAAATTTCACGCGTTCCGTCTCGGTGATGTCCTCGAGCGGGTTGCCGGAAACGGCCACGAGGTCGGCGTACCTGCCTTTTTCGACGTATCCGATCTGCTTGCCCAGATCATAGTTGAGGGTTGCGGCGGCGTCGCTGGTGGCCATGCGCAGCGCCTGCGCGGGTGACATTCCCCACTTCACATAGAGGGCGAACTGGTAGGCCTGCACGCCGTGTCCGACGGTGTACGCTCCGCTGCCGAAGATTTGCGTGATTCCCGCAGCCACCAGCCTCTTGAAACTCAGCTCGGTCAAACGAAACCGCGAGGTCTTCCCGCCGCTTACCTTCATATCGATCGTGTCCAGCGGGCCCGCCAAATCCCAGAGGGTTTGATTCACGGGGCGCTGCGTTCCGTCCGGCAGTGGAACTTTGAAGAGTCGAATGGTCTCGTCATCCAGCCCCGGCGCGCCGGTAACGCCGACGATCACATGGATGGGGAGATCGACGCCCGCAGAGAGGCAGTTGCGCAATCCTTCACCGCCATACGCGTGGCAGGCAACTTTCAATCCTCTCTTGTGCGCCTCATCCACGATGGCCTGGTTTTCCTCCAGCGTGATGGACGGCACGGTGATCATCTTGCCGTCCGGCATGAAGGCGCCGCCACCGGATGGCACCGGGTAGCCGCTTCCTTCATAGTCTTCCGTCTCGTAAATCTTGATCCAGTCGGTCCCGTAATGCGAATGTTCGCGAACGGCGGCGCGAGCCAGCCACGGCGAATTGATGTCCTGCGAGTTCTGCCACACCGGCATCCCAGGTACTTGGCCGAACACCCCCGGCTCTGATGGCGCCGGATAGTACGTGGCGCCTCTGGGTGTAAGCCCGGGCCCTGTGACCTGCAACCTTGGGCCAACGATCACACCCTTGTTGATGGCGTCCCGCAATTCGACCGTCGCGTAGGTAAAGGGTGAATTCATATCCTGGAGCGTCGTGAAGCCGGCGAATAAATCCGCCAGGGCGTAATGCTGACCCACGAGAAGTGCGCGCGCATCGTTTGGCTCATGGTCCTGCATCAGGTGCACGTGCCGGTCGATCAGGCCCGGCAGCACCGTCGCGTTGCTCATGTCGAGCACGCGCGCGCCCGCGGGAATCTTCACGCGGTCCGCAGGACCCACGTCCGCGATGCGGTCGCCCTGAATCACGATCACCTGGTTCGCGAGGTTCGTTCCTGTGCGGGGATCAAACAGCCGCCCTGCGCGAATGGCCACTCCCTCCGGCGGCGGAGGCTGCATGGTCATGCGCGCAGCGTCGAAGGGCGGCGCCTCAGGCCGCGTTTGCGCATGCAGCGCGGCAAAAGTTCCCGCCAGCAAAACCGCTGCCGCGAACCGAGATGCGGCTTTCCAAAGAAATCTCCAGTTCATCGCAATCCTCCGAACCGCTCGATCATTTAAATGGAAATTCAGGCAAGGCATATTTCTACACCCTGCCGCGCGTGTTTCAAACCAAAATTGCACCCCGAACACAAATGCGCAAAAGCAAGCCCTCCGTTCTGGAGCCTAAAATACTTTTTGAATCTCAAATCTCAAATTTGAAATCGCAGGCGTGTTAGCTCACAAAGAAAATCCCGAATCTCGAATCAGAAATTTCACATTTCAAATTTCAGACTTAATCATTCATAAAGAAAAGCTCAAACCCCGAATCTCGAATCAAAAATCCCAAATCCCAAATCCCAAATCCCAAATCTCAAATCTCAAATCTCAAATCTCAAATCTCATTCCCTATCCCCGAGATTCTCCCGCCAGTGTTCCCTTGCTTCCACGCCTCTCCGTCTCGATTTTCCCCTTCCTCCCGCCTCTGCCCTCGAATCACCAACTTCCAACCTCTAGCATCTAGCCTCCGCCCTCCACCATCCAGTATCCTGTTCGCCGTGGATCGCGCCAACATTGTGATCATCGGCGGCGGCGTCGTGGGTTGCGCCGTGGCGCGCGCGCTTTCGCAGCGCTGGACCGACGTGTTTCTGGTCGAGCAATTGCCCAGACTCGGCATGGGCGCGAGCACGCGCAACAGCGGCGTGATCCATTCTGGAATTTACTATCCGCCCGGAACGCTGAAAGCGCGGCTGTGCGTGGCGGGCAATCGAATGCTGTACGAATTCTGCGCCGCGCACCATGTGCCGCATCGGAATTGCGGCAAGCTGGTCGTGGCTCATGACGCGAAACAGGAAGGGGAACTCGAGCGCCTGGCCGAAAACGGCCGCGCCAACGGCGTCACCGGTCTGCGCCTGGTGGACCGCGTCGCGGTGCGCGCCCGCGAGCCTCACATCGAAGCCGCCGCCGCGCTGTTAGTGCCTTCGACCGGCATTGTCTCCGCGGATGACCTGATCAAGACACTCGCGCGCATGGCCACGGATCAGGGAGCCAGTCTGTTGACTCGCACGCGCGTCGTGCGGCTCGACCCGCGCCCCGGCTCGATCGCCGTGACGCTCGCCGAGGGCGATGGCGGGGAAGGCGCGGAACGCTCCGAGGAAACCATCGAAGCGCGCTGCGTGATCAATTGCGCGGGGCTCTACGCGGACGAAGTCGCCGCGATGCTTGGCAACCGCGACTACCGCATCTATCCCGTGCGCGGCGAATACTGCGAACTGGTGCGCGCCAAATCGCACCTGATCAACAATCTGGTCTATCCGCTTCCCCATGCCGACGGCCTCAGCCTCGGCGTCCACTTGACGCGCACGCTTTGGGACACGGTGCTGGTCGGCCCCACGGCAGATTACGTTGCGGAGAAAAACGATTACGAGCGAAACCGGCTGCCCGTCGAAGAGTTCGTTCGCCGCGCCAAGCCCATGCTGCCAGAAATCGCAGCCGCTGATTTGCAGCTGGCCTACTCGGGCATCCGCGCAAAACTCGTACCGCCCGGACACGCCGGTCTTGCGGACTTCGTGATTACGCGCGACAAAAATGTGCCCCGGGCCATCCAGCTGATCGGCATCGAGTCGCCCGGCCTGACCTCCAGCCTGGCCATCGCCGAGCAGGTTGTCTTACTAGCGGCGGAAATTCTAGCGTAGCGCCCGCATCAACCGAATGACGGTTCGGTTTTTGTTTATGTAGCGCTCGCCTTCAGGCGGGCATTTTCAAAATTTCAGCGCTGCGATTCGGAGCGACCGGAAGCCTCCACCCGCCGCAGTACATCCTGCGCGTGCGGATCGCCTGGAGCAAGACGCAGACCCATCCGCGCGTCTTCGCGCGCCGCCGAAAATTCACCCTGCTGAAAGTGAAGTTCGGCGCGCATCAGCCAGGCCGGGGCGTACTGGGGCGACTCACTGATTTCGCGGTTTAGATTTGCAAGAGCCCAGTCGGTGTGATCCGTTTTCAACAGGATCTCCACAAAAGTCACCATCATGAAATCGTAATTGATATTGTTCCTTCCGCTCATGCTCAACGCCTTTTCCATCATTGCGCCGGCAGATTGATAATTGCCGCGCTGTAATTCAAGCGCCGAATAAGATGACAGCGTGTCGGGAGAATCGGGAAGGATGCGCAACGCGATTTGGTATTCTCTCGCGGCCTGATCGAGCTGATTGCGAAGGAAATACTGGCCCGCGAGGTTGGCATGCATTTTGGAGTCATTCGGCACGGCCCGCACCGCGGAGGAGTAGAGAGCAAAAGCGTCCTTCCAGTCCCGATTTCGAGCCACTGTCCGCACGGAAAAAATCAAAACAACCGCGCCCAGTAATCCCCACGCCAGCGTCTCCTTCTTCTGTCGGAGCTGGTTCCAGCCGATCGCAAGCAAAAGGCATAATCCCGCGGACGGAAGGTAGGCCAGCCTCTCGCCCATGATCGTTCCAGTGGGCACCAGGATATTCGCACTTGCTGCAAAGCCCGCAAAATAAATGCCGCCCGCCAGGGCCCATCCCGCGTGCCGCTTCCAAAGCGCCCAAATCCATGCGCCTGCTGCTGCAGCGGCGGCCAGCGCCGCAGGCAGCGTGTGGCGCCAATCCCGGTAAAGCGGAATTTGGTTGAAGGAATAATCGCACGAAAGCACCGCGGGATAAATCTGCAGGGCGACGTATTTCCACGCCACCCGCAAGGCATTCAGAACTCTCCATCCAGCGGGAAGATAGGCAAGCGGGTTATCAACCATGGTGATTTCCGGCCGGCCGAGACGCCCTCCTTGAACTTTCCACAGCAGCCCCAGGTAGAGCACGGTGAGGCCAGCGGCCAGCGCGTATCGAAGCCGCGGTTTCCACTTGCCAGTGGCATAGTCGCCAAGGAGCAGCAGAGGGAAAAACACCACGGCGGATTCTTTCGACAGCATCGCCAGTGCAAAGCAGGCCAGCGATTCGACCGGCCGGTCGCGCAAGTGCAGAATCCATCCCGCAAAGAGAAACCCGGCGGCCAGCAGCTCCGCGCGCCCCACGGCCCAGGTCACAGCTTCGGTATGAATGGGATGCACGGCGTACAACAGTGCGGCCACAAACGCCACGGTTTTTTCTTCAGGAGAGTTTCCGAGCAAGCCCTGCAGCAATACGTAAAGCAGCCAGGTTACGCCTGCATGGAGGATCAGATTAAGCAGATGGTAGCCGGGTGGCTCCGCTCCGCTGAGCGCCCAATTCAGCGCCAGGGTGGCGAAAGTGACCGGCCGAAACACGCTGCTGAATTGGCTCAGCGAGAACAACCTGTGCAGGGAAGGGTCTGTCACCTGCGCATTGCGCATAATGTAAAGTTCATCGTCCATGGCGAACTGGTTCACCAGCGTGTTGCCATACGCAAGCGCAACCGCAACCAGAAGCAATCCGACGAAGAGACGTTGTTTCATGTATTGCCAATCATGCGGTGCAAGCGCGGCGATTTCGCTGGCGTTATTTGATGGATGTGGTCTTTCCGTTACTTCTCCGGTAGCATTCTCTTCCGCGTATGGGAATTTGTCCTTACAAGAATCAGGCCGCGCATTCTCAATCCTGCGTCTCTCCAGCCCTTCGGTAAGGAAACGCGATTCGATAAATTGGCTTGAAGTTTCGGGGCGAATCCATCACGCACTCGCGGGATGTGCGGACTAAGGCGTGGTTGCGGGCAAATCCGTCTTCACCAACAAATGATACAGCCACATCAGCAGCGCCGTGCCAATCCCAATGGCTGAAATGGCCCACCACACTTGCGCGGGCCGCTGCACCACTTCCCCGTAGTGATGCATCAGCCGTCCGCCCAGCCAGCCTCCGGCGAGCGATCCGATGCCGATCGGCACGAATGCGAAACCCATGTAGGTTCCTTGCTGGCCCGGGGGAGCGAGACGCGAGACGTATTCGTAATAACGCGGCGAAAGCACGACCTCTCCGAGCGCGATGATGAAAATGGACAGCACCACCGCCCGCACCGTTGGGTGTGACGCCACGATGAGCCACCCCAGCGCCGAGATCAATATCCCCAGCGTAATGGCCTGGAAGGCTCGAATTTTTTGCGTCAAATAAGTGACCAGAAACTGCAGGCAAATCACGGTCACCGGACCGGTGACCAGAATCAATTCCACGTCCGCATGCGGATCGATGTACCCGTGAATATAGATCGGCAAAATAATGAATAGCTGCCAGTACACAATCCAGTAGCCGGAAAAAATCAGCAGGAAGGTCATGAAGCGCGGATTGGCGATCACGGTGAATAAATTTCGCACTGTTTCGGCGAGGCTCGCCGTTTGAACTTCGCCGGAGCGCCGCGGCTCTTTAAAAAACAAAAGGACGGCGAAAAACATGAGCAGAACGCTCAACGCGGAAACGCGAAAAACGTTTTCGACCCCCAAGTGCCGGTGCGCCCATGACGCAATGTAGGGTCCCGCCGCTCCGCCGATATTCACGAGCGTGTAGTAAATCGAATACCCGATCGAGCGCACATTTTCGCGCGACGCCCGCGCCGTGGTTCCCACCACGCTCGGTTTCACCATGGAAATGCCGAGCGCCGGAAGAATCAGGACAAAGGCCACCAGCCCGAGGAGCGGCACCGCGCTCCGCACCGGCGCCATCCACGTCGCTCCCAGCGACCCCAGCAGAAAATACGCGCACGCCAGGATCAGGTAGGCGAGCGAAAGTGCGCGCCGGAAACCGAGCCGGTCCGCAACCGCCCCGCCCAGGATGGCGAGAAACCACACCATTCCGCCGAACAGGCCCGCAAGCGAGCCGGTTTGCTCGGTGGGGATATTCAAGGATTCGTGCAGGTAGTTGGCCAGCGAGGAAAACGCCCCGTAGTAGGAAAGCCGCTCGAAAATTTCACTGATGTTCGCAACCCAGAAAGCGGGCTCGAACCCGTCGCGGATTTCCTCCAGTCGTTTGCTGAAGCTCAACTTTAACTCCCGTCTCGCAGGATGGGCAAAGCAATCGGCTTGCGCGCGATTGTAGCGGAAGGGAGGTTGACGTGCCAGATCGATACGTGTCGGCCATTCATCCCGGCCATTGAACCTCTACCTATGAGAATTGTCAGTGTAAATATTGTTTCAAGAAAAGGAAGTGAACCATGCCTATGAAAAATCCGCCTCACCCTAGCCGTCTCCTCTTGGAGGAAATTCTGCAACCACTCGGATTAACCGTAACGTCGGGCGCAAAGGTTCTGCGGGTTTCTCGTCGAGCTTTGGACAATCTCGTCAACGGGCGCGCCGGAATTACGCCGGAAATGGCCGTTCGACTCGCTAAGGCTTTCCGCGTTTCCGCGCAGACCTGGCTTCGTATGCAATCCAATTACGATCTTGCTCAGACGTTGAAATCCAAAAGAAAAATCCGCGTCCACCGCTACCGCGGAGAGGAAGTCGCGGGATGAAGACAATCCTTGTCTACGCAATCCTTTTTCTTATCGCGGGGTTGAAAACCGGCGGTACATTGCAATCATCGCCGCAATGTTGAAGAGAACGAATCCGGCAATGACGGAAACAATGGGTCCGGTCGGAAGCTGGGGCGGAGTATCAAAATTCGCTCGCATGGCCAGCCCCATTGCGAACACCTCAACGAGCAGTAAAGCGAATCCATACCACGCAAACAAGCTATCGAAATAGGCAAACGTTTCAGCGCGGCGCTCGGGGGCCAGCCAGTATTCCTTGTTCGGCAGCCTGAGTTTGGCGTCCGGCTTGTTCGCGATCCGGTGCGACACCCAGAATTCCACGAGAAATGCCGGCACAAGCACAAGGGCATAAGTAATGAAAAATTGCTGCTTCGTCATCCAGCCGTTGGGCATTCCGGAGGCGGCAAAGTGCGACGCCAGGCGGTCCGGCAGCAGCGGAAAATCGTGAACGCACTGCGCAATCGCAGCCAAAACTGTTACGAAAAATAGCCCTTTGGCTATGCCTGTTCCGGACATTGCGGGGTTCCTTAAAAATAATACTGGCCGGCGTGAACCGGCACAAGTGGGCTTGTCCTGAAGCGTAACGCGAGCGAACTGGTTGGCCTAAGGCCGCCGCTTATGTAATGCTATAGCGCTGCGCCTACGTGTGGATTGTGACAGGGGAGACGGCGAACGGATTGAGTCCGACTGAGCCGTTTTTAATGACTAAAAAACTACTTTCAGGATTTTGCCGATGGTGACGCTGCGCTCGATCAAGGAGGCGCGGGAACGCATCCGGGGCTCGATTGTGGTCACGCCCTTCGTGCATTCCGAGAAATTTTCGCAGCAGACGGGAAACTCGGTTTTCCTGAAGCTCGAAAATCTGCAGATGACGGGCGCGTTCAAGGAACGCGGCGCGCTGAACAAGATTCTCCTGCTTTCGGAGGAAGAGAGGCGGCGCGGCGTGATCGCGGCCTCGGCGGGAAATCACGCGCAGGCCGTGGCGTATCACGCGACCAAGCGCAGCATCCGCGCGCAGATCTGCATGCCGCTGACGACGCCGCTCGTGAAAGTGTCCGCGACGCGCGGCTACGGCGCGGAAGTCATTTTGACAGGCGCGAATTACGACGAAGCCTGCGAGGAAGCCGTCCGCCGCTCCAAACAGCTTGGGCTTACCTTCATTCATCCCTTTGACGATGAGGCTGTGATCGCGGGGCAGGGAACGCTCGGACTGGAAATGCTGGAGCAGCACGGCGACCTCGACGCCCTCGTCATTCCGGTTGGCGGCGGCGGTCTGATCGCAGGCGTAGCCTGCGCGGTAAAAGAAACCAATCCTAAAATAAAAGTGATCGGCGTGCAATCTTCGCGCCTGGCCTCGATGAAGGCGGCGCTGGAAAAAAATGAACTGGTCACTCTGCCCGCGAACAAAACTATCGCCGACGGAATCGCCGTGCGCTCGGCCGGCGCCTTGACGTTTCCTCTGGTCCAAAAATATGTGGACGACGTGGTGCTCGTCGATGAGGAAGAAATCGCCAGCGCGATTCTGCAATTGCTCGAAAAAGAAAAACTGCTTGCGGAAGGCGCGGGCGCGGCCGCGACCGCCGCTCTACTAAACCGGAAAACTCCGAATCACGGAAAAAAGCTCGGCGTTCTGGTCAGCGCGGGAAATATTGATGTCTCGCTCCTGTCGCTGATCATCCGGCGGGGGCTCGTCAAGGATGGCCGCCTGGTCCGCCTGCGAATCCATTTGCCCGATCATCCCGGCGCGCTGCAAAAGCTGGCCGGTGTGATCGCCGACCAGAAAGCCAACATTGTGGAAACAATGTACGACCGCGCCTATTACGGCGTCGTGCTGGGAGACGCGGCCATCGACATCACCATGGAAACGCGCGGCCCGGAGCATGTCGCGGACCTGACCGCCGCGCTCGAAGCTTCAGGCTACGCCTTCGAGCGGGTACAATAGAATTTTCAATCGCCGGCAAGGATCGCAGCGATAGGCGGACAGCCCTGTTGTGGCGCCCGCGTCCCGCCGGCGGTTTTACGGTTTGATGCGGATCGAAAAACCCGCCGGCGAGACGCCGGCGCCACAAAACCTGTGTCCATCGCTGACACGTATCGTACCGCCCCGAAAAACCGGGAGAATTTAAAACTGGAACCGCCATGACTCCCAACCCGCTTTCCTACCTGCACGAACAACTCGCCGACCTCGAAGCCAAGGGCCTGCATTTCCGCTTGCGCGTGCTCGAGGGCGAGCAAAAACCAGTCGCTCATTTCGATGGCAAAGAGGTCATCAATCTCAGCTCAAATAACTACCTCGGTCTTACCACGCACAAGGCGCTGCGCCGCGCCGCCATCGAAGCGATCCGCACGCATGGCGTCGGCGCGGGAGCGGTTCGCACCATCGCCGGCACCATGGACCTGCACATGGCTCTGGAAGAGCAGATCGCCAGGTTCAAGGGAACAGAAGCGTGCGTGGTGTTTCAGTCCGGCTTCACGGCCAACGCCGGAACTGTCGCGGCGATTCTCGGCAAGGACGATTTGATTCTTTCCGATGAGCTGAATCACGCCTCCATCATCGACGGCTGCCGCCTTTCGCGCGCCACCATCAAAGTGTTCAAGCACAAGGACGTGGCCGATTGCGAGCGCCTCTGCAAGGAAACCGAAAACTGGCCCGGCCACAAGCTGCTCATCACCGATGGCGTCTTCTCGATGGATGGTGACATCGCCCCGCTGGCCGAATTGTGCGCCCTCGCCGAAAAATTCAGCTGCATCATGATGGTGGATGACGCGCATTCATCTGGCGTGCTCGGCCTCCGCGGACGTGGAACGGTGGACCATCTCTCCTGCCACGGCCGCGTGCACATTCAGGTCGGCACGCTCAGCAAAGCCATCGGCGCGATGGGCGGATATGTCTGCGGCTCGCGCGAATTGATCGATTTCCTTTACCACCGCGCGCGGCCATTTCTGTTTTCCACCGGCCATCCCCCATCGGTGGTCGCTACGTGCCAGGCCGCGTTTACTCTGCTCGATTCCCCGGATGGCGAAAAACTGCTCAAGAAACTCTGGTCCAATACCAAATACTTTCAGCGCCGTCTGAAAAAATTCGGCTTTTCCATCGGCGCGACGCAAACGCCCATCACTCCCATTCACGTGGGAGAAGGAGCCAAGGCGTTTGAATTCTCGCGCCGCCTGTACGATTCAGGCGTCTACATTCCCGCGGTTGGATTCCCCACAGTCGCCGAAGGCAAGGCGCGGCTGCGCGCCATGGTAACGGCGACGCACAAGCGCGCGGACCTCGAACGAGCCAGTGCGATCATCGCGAAAGTAGGGCACTCCCTGGGCCTGGTTTAGTTTCTCTTTTTCTTCGACTTTTGCAGTCAGCTTGGCGGCAAAAAGTGGAAGTATTTTACCTCCGCAGAAATTGCTCGATTGGCTAAAAATAACCCGCTCCCAACGCTGCTCAGGGCCCGGGTCCATTTCCTAATCCTGTGACAATTAAGGAGTTGACCCTTGGCGATGGAATTGCTCCTTTGGCCAATGCTCTTTCAACTTGCAATTACTGGCGGAGTAAAAGCGGTTAGAATTATACGACTCAGCCTACGGGAGGAATTTTCTATATGAAACAGATACTTTCGTTACTTGCTATTGGCGTGCTGGGAGCCTGGACCACAGCTGCGCAAACAACGGCTTCTGGACAGGCGGGCGCCTCGACCCAATCTCAGACTGCGGTTCAGACCAGTAAGTCCGGTGCGAAGGCTTCCGGCAGCGGCTCGGCGGCGGCATCCTCATCGGCCTCGGCAAACGCCAATGGCGGAGACAATTTTGCAAGCATTTCCAATGGCTCCAAGATCGACGCGACGCTGGCCACTTCTCTTGACGCAAAAAGAAGCAAGCCCGGCGACGAAGTGGAAGCGCGTGCCGCACAGGATGTCAAGCAGGATGGCAAGGTCGTGCTGAAGAAGGGTACTCGCCTCGTCGGACATGTCACGCAGGCCCAGGCGCGAGCCAAGGGTGAGACGCAGTCCCAGCTTGGCATTGTGTTCGACCATGCCATTTTGAAAAACGGTCAGGAAGTGCCTTTTAACGCTTCCATTCAGGCTCTGGCCGCTGCGCAAACCGCAGCTGCAGCCTCAAGCGGCACCGACGACATAGTTGCTTCGGGCGGCGGGATGGCCTCGGGGCAAGGTATGGCGCGGGGCGGAGGCGGGCTTGCTGGAGGATTAACCTCGACGGCGGGCGCAACGGCTGGCGCAGCCACGGGCACGGTCATGAATACGTCCAACTCGGTTTCCTCAACCGCCGGAGGTTCGCTGAATGCAGCTACGCGCTCCACTGGCGCGGTGGGCGGGCTGACCTCGACAGGCCGGCTGGCGTCTAACAGCAGCGGTGTATTCGGCCTGGAAGGCCTTTCGATCGATTCCGCGGCGTCCAGCGCGACCCAGGGATCCATGATCGTTTCCGCAACAAAGAACGTCCACTTGGATAGCGGCACGCAACTACTGCTCCTCACCACTGCCCAGGCCAAGTAAATCGCAAGCGCAATAAAACGAATGAAAGGACGGCGTCCCGGGAGACCTGGGACGCCGTTCCCATTTTGGCCGGGTAGCGCACGCTTCAGCTTGCGGGGGTTGATCTTCTGCGTGCAAATCAAAGCCACGGGCTGATCCAAGCGCTAAAAGGGACTGGCCCAAAGGACAGAAACTCTTTGCTCACCGCGCCACCCGATTTGCGAGCCGTAAATCATGCTCTATGCTAGCCTTATAAGCGCGTACAAGGCATCCGGCTAGGCGGAGCGCAGTGGGGTTGTGCCTGCCAGCCGGTTGTAAGAAAGTCACCGGGGTAACATGTTTCGGATTCGATCGATCTGGGCAATTTCTGCGCTGGTCTTGTGTGCCGCGTTCGCAGGCTGCGGCAGCATCAACCAGTTCGGCTCGGGGAGCCAAAACACCGGGAACTCCTCGGTCGTTATCGTCATGACCGATACACCCCCATCAAACGTGACCATTCTTTCGGCCCAGGTAACCCTAACGGGGGCGACGCTGACTCCTGGAAACGTTTCCTTGTTTTCCGGATCGGCGACGGTGGACTTAGTGCGTCTCCAGACCGACGTTGCATACCTCGCTACGGCTGCGAATATCCCGGCCGGGAATTTCACGGCGGTGACTCTGACTTTTGCGAATCCGTCGCTCACGTTTGAAAACGATATGCCGACCTCAATCGCAGGCTGCGCCGTAGGTTCCATTTGCACGATTGTTCCGACCGCTATGCCCATGTCGGCGACGGTTCCATTGACGGCATTTTCGATCGCATCCAATAGCACCACGGGACTCCTGATTGACGTCAACCTGGACAATCTGCTGACGCCATCGCTGGGCGAGAACTTCAGTGCCGGTACGACCGTCTTTCCATTTACCCCTGCGGGAATCGGTGCGCCTCCGGTCGGCGCGGAAGACGTCGTGGGTCAAGTCGGAAACCTCAATACCGCAAACAGAACCTTTACATTGACGAACGTGACGGGAACGTATTCCTTGAAGGTGGACAGCACGTCGACATTTTTTCAGTTTCCTGCCGGCGGTGCGTGCACGACTCCAGCCTTCGCGTGCCTGCAGAACAATCAAATCCTCAGCGTGGATATCGGCATCCAGTCGGACGGATCTATTCTGGCCCGAAACATCCTGTTCGAGGACGCGGACAACAGCGACACCGAAGTTGAAGGCATAGTTACCGGCACGAATGCGGGATCCCAGCAATTCGATTTTGTAATCCAGACTATATCCGCGTCGGTCTCTGGATTGAGCATCGGCCAGCACGTCAACGTGCAATATTCCACCCCCTTCACGGTGTTTGACCTCGATCTCGTTCACGCGGATAACTTCCAGATCAGTACAGCGGGTTTTGGTTTCGCCGCGCCCGCGGATTTGGTCGTGGGCCAGCAGGTATCGATCCGGCGTAACAGCGCTTCCACTGCAACTTTAATCAAGGCGGATCGTGTGCGCTTGCGTATGACTCGCTTGACTGCAACGATACAACTCGGATTGCCCAACGTTATTCTCACAAATCTGCCATCTATATTTTCTGGAAATGGCGTCAGCCTGATTACAGCGCAAACTTCCGTGAGCCCGCCGACTATCTATTACGAAGTCGGACAAAATATCAACTCATCGAATATCCTGATTGGTGAGCTTGTTTCGGTGCGCGGGCCCATGTTCAACGTCGGCGGCGGACGTACCATCATTACGACCAAGGTGGTCGTGAAACCCTAGTAGGGCAGTCTATCCCAGCTAATCTGGGTAAATCGGGCCGCAACCCGGGTCCTACGCATTCCCGTTCACGAAGTTTGCGAGTTGATCTATGCGGGAAGGGGTGCAGTCGGCGCGCTTTCCGCGCGCGACATCCGGTGGAAGCCAAGCAGCACCGCGCCGGTCCCCCAAAGGAAGACCGCAAGCCACACCAGCCCCCCAAGGAACGGAATAAGTCCCGCGACGCGAATAATCAGCAGGCCCACCGCCATTCGGGCGACTACCGCGCTGGTGACCTCCGGCGGCTGCCCCATAATTAAGTTGCCGAGCCATGTGCCTACAAACACTTGCGCAACGTACAGGATTGGCGCGTAGGCCATCACGCCCGCGACTCCCGCTCCGATGCCAACAATCAACAGGAGTACTCCCAGAACCAGCAGGAACGCGCCTGTGATCAGCGCCAGCGCCCCAACCCCGATGGGGAGGCCGATGCTCCCTGCTTCGCGCAATGTGGCGCGGAAAAAGCCGGGGAAGATAACCAGAAGCAAAACTCCAACCACCAATGCCCCTCCATAACCGAGAATTGCGCGGAACAGGACGCGCGCGGTGGACCGTCTAGTCCGTTGCATCTCCTGCGTGAGTTCCATTCGAATCGGGCTTGCCAGCTTGGCTCCCGACTCCACAACTGGCTGTTGCGCCCCTTCGAACGTGGCTGGCCCGCGAAGGTCCGCGCCGGACGCCACAGTGAGGCTTCCCCCGCGTATCCACGTTTGCCCGCCGATAACGCCTTCGAGATCCGTCCTGCCAATCATTCCAAGCAGGTCGCGCTGCATTTTGCCGTCCAGGTCCGCTTCGCCCGCAAACACGATCATTCCGCCGCCCACGTTTGCTTTGGATACCAGATCGATGGAGTTGGCAAATGCCGTCACGTTCTTTTCGATGGCGCCCTGGAGGATCACGCTGCGCGTAAATACGCGCACATTTCCGTCCACAGTTCCGTCGATCATAGTTTCCCCGGCAAACGCAATGACGTCGCCTGTGACATGCCCGGTCACGGTGAGACTCCGCGTGAACGCGATCACGTCGCCTTCCACGGTGCCGTCAATCCTTACCGAAGGTCCGGTGACGACCAGATCGTTGTGAATCACTTCGCCCGCGGGGATCTGAATCGATCGTCCGCGCCGCACTTCCGCGGCGCCGGCCTGCTGAGGCAGCGCCAATGCGAACAGCAAGGCCGCCATGATCACGGCAATCGCCACGGGACCCCGCAGGCGGCGCCTGATCCATCCGATGGCCACAATCACCGCCAATATCAACGCCCCAATTTGTATCGCGTCAATCATGTCGCTCCATCCTTCCCAGAACGCTCCGCTAAACACAATCATGCTGAACATGTCCGTCCCGCCGAACCCCGCACTGCTCAGTTGGTTAAACCATGGCGCGATTCCATCGGTCCAAAACCAGTACGCGCCCGCCGCGAAAGCTCCGAACGCCAGCGTCCAGACCCATGACGGCAAACTGCGCGCCCGCTCGCTTGCGAGGCGCGCGGGCATGGATTCGTTGTCCTCGGTCAGGGCGCTCGAAAGCAAAATCGTTTCGTGTTGCAGTGCGTGAAGCAGATCGCGGCATAGGGCGCACTCTTTGATATGCGCGGAAAGTTCCCGCGAGCGCTGCGGATCGAGCTGGCCTTCGAGATAGAGCAGGCACGCCATTTCGTCAAAATGAATCATGTCGCGCCTCCTGCGGCGAGCCTCGCGCCGCCTTGGCCTTCGAGAATTTCGCGCAACTGGTGGCGCGCGCGCAACAGCACGACGCCGACAAATGTCCGGCGCACCCCCAGCGTGGCGGCGATGTCGTCGTAGCTCATTTCCGCGTAGTAGCGCAGCACCAGGGCCATGCGCGAGCGCGCGGGCAGCTTGTCGAGCGCGCGCCGCATTTCCTGGCCGGTGCGGCGCTCGATGAGCCGTTCGAGCTGGCCGGGATCGGGATGCTCGAGCGGCATGTTCTCGACTTCGCCCGTCTCGAGGTCCTGACGCAGCTTTCTGCGCCGCAGCAGGTCCCAGCAATGATTCGCGGCCACGGTGTACAACCAGGCGCTGAAAGGCCGCGTGGCGTCATACTGCGAAAGTTTCTGCCGGACTTTAATGAAAATATCCATGGTGGCGTCTTCAGCGTCCTCGCGAGTGGGCATGGCCCGGCGGCAGAATCTGAAAATCGCCGGCGCGTACTGGCCATAGAGCTCGCCCCAGGCTTCCGCGCTGCCGGCCTTGGCCAGGGCAATACGCTCTTGGGCGACGGCCTGTTCCGCGGGGCTCATGCCCTCGGGATTTCTCCTCGCATCCATCAGGTACTACGCCGCTGAGGGGTAAAATATTTCATGTGTGAAACGCTCCGGCCCGATCGTACGTCGGACAGTATTGCGGCGGGCTCCAAGTAGAGCCCTTACCCGGCGGTGGCTGAAAGCACTGTATCAGACCCGAAGTTGTACGTGGGAAGGCGCTTCAGGTGTACACTCTCAGCCCGGGAATCCCTGGCGGGAACCAAGATTCGCAAAAATTTGAATTGGGTCTGCGCAATTCCTTGCGCATGCGCGTCACGCTGCGGACTCGAAACGGGAGGACTCATGTTGGGTAATATTCGCGTGCGGAATGGAAAGGTCGGCATTTTTGCGCTGGGCCTTTTGCTTGCGGGGTACGCGGCGGTGAACGCGTTCGCTCAGTCTAAGCCTGAGAGCAAGAACATGGAGCTGGTCGGTTACAACGATTTGCAGGGGCGCAGCGCCTACCAGCCGACGATCCACCATCAAGGCAATCGCTGGATCGCTTATATCGGGCATCACGGCGGCACGTCGATGAACTCAATAACGGGACAGATGGAAGACAATGGCACCTCCATCGTGGATGTGACCGATCCGAAGAATCCGAAATACCTCGCGCACATTCCCGGCGACCCGCGCGTTCCCGGTCCGGGCGAATCCGGCGGCGCGCAAATGACGCGCGTGTGCGACGGAAGCGAACTGCCTCGCGCCGGCAAGAACAAAGTGTATCTGCTGCGCGCGCGCGGCACCTCATCCCACGAAGTCTGGGATGTGTCGGATCCCGCGAAGCCCAGCCGTTTAACCGTCGTCGAGAGCGGTTTGAACGATACGCACAAGAGCTGGTGGGAGTGCGATAGTGGCATGGCGTACCTCGTTTCCGGCGCGCCCGGCTGGCGCACGAAGCGCATGGGGCAAGTCTACGACCTGAGCGATCCGTCGGAGCCGCAACTGGTTCGCAATTTCGGACTGCCCGGCCAACAACCTGGCTCGACCGGCCCGGTGCCTACTGATATGCACGGCGTGATTTCCACGGGGCCAAAGGGGAATCGCATTTACGCGGGATACGGCACGAACGGGAAGGGCATGATCGAAATTCTGGACCGCGACAAACTGATCCATGGCCCCAAGGAACCGACCGACGCGAATCTCGAATCGCCAATGGTTGCACGGCTCGATTTGCCGCCGGACGTGGGCGCGCACACGACCTTCCCGATGCTGGGAGTAGATGTGCCGGAGCTCGCGAAGTGGGGCCCGGCCATCAGCAAGAGGGACTTCCTCGTGATCGTCGGCGAAACCACGGACAATGAGTGCCACGCGCCGGAAGAGATGATGCACATTTTCGACATCACCACGGAAACGAAAATCTTCGGAGTCTCGACCTACTACGTGCCCGAGGCGAGCGGCAATTTCTGCAGCCGCGGCGGGCGATTCGGCACGCACTCGACGAACGAGGGCATGACGCCGGTCTTCTACAAACGCATCGTCTTCGTGGCCTACTTCAATGCCGGCGTGCGCGCCGTCGACGTGCGCGATCCCTACAGCCCCAAGGAAATCGCCTACTACATTCCCGCCATCAGCGACGCAACCGACAAGCGCTGCGTCGGCCAAGGCGACGCAGCGAAGTGCAAGATCGCCATCCAGACGAACAACGTGGAAGTGGACGACCGCGGCTACATCTACATTGTCGATCGCGCCAATACCGGGATGCACATCCTGCAGCTCACCGGCGACGCGCGCAAGATCGAGAATCTGCCGTAGGGGTCTGCAAATATGATTGTGAGGTAAGGTCAGGACTGTTGTCATTCCGAGCGAAGCGAGGAATCTCTCTTGTTCCCATGCAACTGAACCAAGAGAGATTCCTCGCTTCGCTCGGAATGACACCGCACTGAGCCACGCTCAAGGCAAAGAGCTTTCACGCGGCGCGCGGCGCACGAGATAACTCACCAGTTCCATCGAAGAGTTTTCCATTTCCACGTCGAAATTTTCAACAGTTGTTGTGAAATAGTTGTAACACCACACCGCGGGCACGGCGACGAGCAGGCCCAGGGCCGTGGTCACCAGGGCTTCGGAAATTCCGGAGGCGACGCTTTGAATTCCCGCCGCTCTTGCCGGCGCGGAAGCGCGGAACGCGTTCATGATCCCCACTACTGTGCCGAACAGCCCGACGAACGGAGCGGTCGAACCGATTGTCGCGAGACCGGAAAGCCCGCGTTTCAATTCCGCATGAATCGTGGCCACGGAGCGTTCCAAACCGCGTTCCGCGGCGTCAATTAATTCCGTGCCGGAAGCTTGAGCCGGTGCGGCCTGAAACTCCCCGAGTCCCGTAGCCACCATGCTCGCGATCGGACTCTTTTTGTTGCGCACGGCGATGGAAATCGCTTCATCAAGTTTTCCTTCCTCAAGCACTGGAGTCACCTGCAGCACAAACGCGCGCGACTGGTTGCGCGCCACGGCGTAGCGCAACCCTCTTTCGGCGGCGAGTCCAATCGAAATCGCCGACATCAGGATCAGCATGACCACCACTCCCTTGGCAGTCACGCTCATCGAATGCAGCATACTCATCAAGTTCCAGTCCATGGCCGCCTCCTCGCGTCGGAAAAATGTTCACTATGCGTTTAGACACCGCGAGAATGATTCGGTGCCGAGAATTGGTTGAGGTAGCGCCCCCCTTCAGGCGGGCATCCGGTCGCATCTAAAATGCCAACTTAAAGGTTGGCACTATACGAGGCCAGTGAAATGAGATTTCGCGCAGATGCCTTACGCCTTCTGTTTCGGCACCTTGTAGGATAGACTAGAAGATTCCGAGACTCCCGTTCAGGATTCGTTGTGTCCTCAGCAACTCGAAAAAATGACTGAAAAACTTCCTTCGGTAGTGATTGTTGGCCGGCCCAATGTCGGCAAATCCACGATTTTCAACCGGCTGACGGCTTCGCGGCGCTCGATTGTCACGGACGAACCGGGGATCACGCGCGACCGGATCTACGGGACGGCGACCTGGCAGGGGCGGACGTTTGAAGTGGTGGATACGGGCGGGATCGTGCCGGACGACAAGTCTGCCATTCCGCGTGAAATTCTTCGCCAGGCGCAGGTGGCGATTGAAGGCGCGTCGCAACTGCTGCTGGTTGTGGACGTGCGCGCGGGGCTGACGCCGCTCGATGCCGAACTGGCGCGACTGCTGCGGCGCACCGGGAAACCGCTGGCGATATTGGCCAACAAAGTTGACACGCAAATGCAGGAATCGCTCGCGGCGCCGTTTTACGAGATTTCCAATGATGTGTTCCCGGTGTCGGCGGAGCACGGGTATGGATTTGACACGCTGCTCGAAGCGATCACGGCTCGTCTCGGCGCCGTCGGGCCTGAACAAGAAGAAGCGCCTGCCGCCGAGAAACAAGACAAGCAAGTGAACGTTGCAATCATTGGGCGGCCCAACGTCGGGAAATCGACGATGCTCAACCGCCTTGCGGGTGTGGAGCGCGCCATCGTTTCCGATATTCCCGGGACGACGCGCGACGCTGTGGACACCGTGGTGCAGCATGGCGGGCGCACGTACCGGTTCGTGGATACAGCGGGGATTCGCCGCAAGGGCAAGACGAATCTGGTCGCTGAAAAAATGAGCGTGATGATGGCGCGGCGGCACCTCGAACAGGCCGACGTGGCGCTGCTGATTGTAGATGCGAGCCTGGGAGTGACGGCGAACGACGCCAACATCGCGGGCTACGCGGAGGAGTCCGGCCGCTCGGTGATTATCGTGATGAACAAGTGGGACCTGGCGCTCGAAGCCGCCGCCGAAAAGGCCGCGCGCGAATTGGAACATGCCGGATCGAAAACGCATGTGGCGGAGTCTTTCTCTCGGCAGGTTGCCCTTTCTACGTCAGGGCGAGCGAGCAAAGCCCGCATGCGAAGCCGCAAGCACACTTCGGTGGTGCGCAAGAAGGCGGTGACGGGAAGAGTGGATCCCGCGCAACTCGTGGAGGACTATGAAAAAATCGTTCGCACGCGATTTAAATTTCTCGATTATGCGCCCATCGTGTTTGTCTCGGCCAAGACCGGCGAGCATACTGGAAAATTATACGATCTGATCGACCGCGTCGCCGACGCGCGGCGCCGGCGCATTTCGACGGGCGAGTTGAACCGCTGGGTCGCGGAAGTCGATCTCGATCGCGGGACTTCGCCCGCCGCGCGCCGGGTGAAAATTTATTACGTCACGCAGGCTTCCTCTTCGCCGCCCACATTTATTTTGTTCACCAATCAATCCAAGCGCCTGCATTTCAGCTACGAGCGGTTTCTGGAGAACCTGCTGCGAAAGAGTTTCGATTTTATTGGCACGCCGATTCGATTCCTGCAGCGACTGAAGGAAAGGCGCGAGCGGGGAGCGCGGCCGTCCGGCCGGACGAGGACGGCGACGTAGGGAGTTTACAACCAAAAAAGTGGAACAGGCTTCAGCCTGTTAGTATTGCGAGCGTGCTGCAACCAGAAACCCAACAGGCTGAAGCCTGTCCTAGTGGGACATTGACACCTGCCAGAAACGGATTAGGATTAGGGCCTGAGCCGAGCGAGGTTCAAAGGCGATGGAAGGCATCGAAGTCAACGGACAATCCGAATCAACTGTTCCGGATAAGAGCTTGTTCCGGATCGGCGAAGTCAGCCGCCTGACTTCCACGAAGCCGTTTGTGCTGCGCTATTGGGAGACGGAGTTCCCCATGCTCCAGCCGGTCAAAAGCCCCAAGGGACACCGACTGTACCGCCGCGAGGATATCGAGACGGTTTTCACGATCAAGCGCCTCTTGTACGACGAAGGTTTTACCATCGCCGGGGCGCGGCGCCACCTGCGCGATCAGGCGCAGGGAGCGAACGGCACGAACGGCAGAGCGTATGAAGCGGAGGCGGAATGGCATGGCGAAATCTCCCCGCCACAAGCCGTGTCGCCGCAACTCGCCGCTCTCAACCGCAAGACCCTGCTCGACCTGCGCGACTCACTCCGCTCCTTATTGACGGTCCTCGAATCCGAGTGATAGGCTGGCAGTGCTGTAGCCCGCGTCTTTAGATGCGGGGCCTCCTGTCCAAACTTGAGAAGTACTCCGCCTCTTCATAGGCGGGCTACAGCAAACGAGATGCAACGCGGTCGGTCGGGACGTAGCGCAGCCTGGTAGCGCGCACGCTTGGGGTGCGTGAGGTCGCTGGTTCAAATCCAGTCGTCCCGACCATTTTTTGTGTTTCCGCTTTTTTTGATTTGCTAGTTGCATATCGCGTATTAGGAAACCATCCTTTCTCGCCGCCTTGTTGAGCCCTGACTCTTATTGGTAAAATGCGAAAGTTGAACTAGATGAGTCCCAGTTTGTCGGCGGGAAATGAAGTGGGTGACCGTCCCCTTTTCCTCGCACTCAGAGAGCGGCTTCCGGGAACCTTCCCGGGCTGGACCGATTAGGCTGGCTGACGAGTAGGACGGGCTTCAGCCTGTCTTCTGTTTCGAGCTAAAAAGCGAACCAAAACCAGATAGGCTGAAGCCTGTCCTACTGAAATTTATGGCGCACATTCTGATTACTAACGACGATGGGATTCAAGCGGAGGGTTTGCGCGCGCTCGTCCAGGCGGTCGAAGGGCTGGGGACGATCAGCGTGGTCGCGCCGAGCCACGAGCGCAGCGCGTCCGCGCAGTCGCTGACGTTGCGGCAGCCGATATTTTGGGAGCTGATTGCAGAGCGCGAATGGGCGGTCGAAGGCACGCCGGCGGATTCGGTGATCCTGGCGCTCAATAAATTGCTGCCCAACCGGCCTGACCTCGTGATTTCCGGGATCAATCGCGGCGGCAACCTGGGCGAAAACATTTTTTATTCCGGGACGGTGGGCGCGGCCATGGAAGCGGCGATCAATCACATTCCTGCGATCGCCGTGTCGGTGGCGCATAAGGGCAGGGGTTTCCGCTTCGAGCAGGCCGCCAAATTCACACGCGAGCTGGCGGTATTGGCGCTGGCCGAAGGCATGCCGGACGGCGTTCTTCTCAATGTGAATGTGCCGCTGATCTGGAACGGCAGCGTCCGCGTCACGCGGCAATCCAAGAAGGTCACGCGCAACGTGTTGCAGGAAGGCACCGATCCGCGCGGACGCACCTTCTACTGGCTCCATGAACAGGAGCACATCGAAGGAATCGATCCGAGAAGCGATTACGCGGCTGTCTTTGAAGGCGCGGCTTCCATTACTCCCCTCCATCTCGACCGCACGCACGAAACTTCGCTCGATCATCTCTCGCAGTGGGCCGCCAAGCTGGAATCCGCAGCAGAGAGCGCGGAATCAGTTCCTGTTGCGCGACTCAATCCGAAATAGCGTCTGCGAGATGCTCCAAATAAAATCCGATTTCATCACCCCCGTATAGGTGGTTCGATTCAAGACTTATTCCGTTTGGACGATAGTATGACCGAAATGGTGTGCCGCGTTTGGGCGAGCGATTCGTCGCACGCAACCCGGTGCCGGCCAAAGGAAGCTGAATGAAGCAACGGATTCTTGTGGTGGATGACGATCCCGCGTATCGCGAGCTCCTCAAAGACTGGCTCGAATCCGAGGGCCACGAAGCCCTTCTTGCGGAAACTCTGGAAGAAGGCTTCGTAGCCATCGCCGCGGCACCCCTCCCGGACGTTGTCCTTTTGGATATTCGCTTAGGGAAGAAAAATGGCCTCACGCTGGTACACTGGGCGCGAAAGCAAAGGCATCTTGCGCATGTGCCAATTGTCGCCGTGACCGGGTTAAGTTCTTTCAAGGAATTGAAGAGCATTGGGGAAGCAGGCTGCAATACTTGCTTTACCAAGCCGATTGATTTCAGGGCCTTGCGCGAATACCTCGCTGGTTTGAACGTTCCTTTGGTGAGCTAACAGGAATTTTGAGCCTCAGCAAAGTTTGAATTTGTAGCGCATGCTTTAGCTTGTGGAATTTTGGCCTTGCATGGCTTAACTGCCACAGGCTGAAGCCTGCGCTACTTTAATTTTTTTCTGGCCCAAAGCCCCGCAATGGCCCCATGATTCTTGTGTGAATCACACGACTGAGCGTTCCGCGCGGGCATTTCCTTCCCCGGTCGACTTTGGCCGCGAAATTTGCGGTGATCTGCGCGCCGCGGAATCGCGCGAGTGGCTGGTGACCAACGGCATCGGCGGCTACGCGTTCGGCACGGTCGCCGGCCACCAGACGCGCTGCTACCACGGCCTGTTGGTCGCAGCGATGCAGCCGCCTCTCGGCCGCACGCTCCTCGTCGCCAAGCTCGACGAAACGGCCCGGTACGGGTCCGAGAAATTCGAGCTTTTCACCAATCGCTGGGCGGACGGGACGGTATCTCCCGAAGGCTACCGCAACATCGAGCGATTCCATTTGGAGGGGACCACGCCCGTTTGGACATTTGCCCTGGCCGATGCGCTGCTTGAAAAGCGAATCTTCATGCCTTCGGGAGCGAACACCACTTACGTCCTGTACCGGCTGGTGCGCGCCAGCTCTGCGGTTGAATTGTCGATCAAATTGCTGGCGGATTATGGCCAAGAGCACTGCGTGACGAACGCGTGGACACGGCCTATGGAGGTCACGCAAGTCGAGCGCGGATTGCAGGTGCTGGCCGCCGAGGGCGCGACGCCGCTTTATGTATTGAGCGACGCGGCGACGGCGTCACCAGCCCGGGAGTGGTACCGCAATTTCGAGCTGGCAGCCGAGCGGGCCCGCGGCCTTCCGGACCGCACCGACCACTTTTTCGCGGGAGAGTTTCGGGCCACGATCGCACCCGGAGAATCGCTGACGATTGTTGCCAGCACGGCGGCAGCGACTCCGCTGAACGGCGAGGTGGCGCTGGCGAAGCGGCAGAGCGAAACGGGCGCGCTGCTCGACCGCTTCTTCGCGGCGAACGACGGAGCCTCGCGGCCCACCTCTCCAGCGGTCCAGCAACTTGTTCTGGCGGCGGACCAGTTCATCGCGGCTCGCCCGCTCCCTGGCGCCGCCGATGCCAAGACCATCCTTGCGGGATATCCCTGGTTCAGCGACTGGGGCCGCGACACCATGATCGCGCTGCCGGGGCTGTGCCTTGCCACCGGCCGCCCGTGGCTGGCGCGCAACATCCTGCGAACGTTTTCGCGCTTCGTGAGCGAAGGCATGCTGCCCAACCGCTTTCCAGGCGCAGGCGAAGCGCCGGCCTACAACACGGTGGATGCCACGCTGTGGTACTTCGAGGCGGTGCGCCAGTATTTTGAGGCCACCAGCGACATCGGACTGCTGACCGAATTGTATCCCGTGCTGGACAGCATCATCGACGCGCACGTGCGGGGAACGCGTTACAACATTCACGTCGATGCGGCCGACGGGTTGCTCTTTGCCGGAGAAGCAGGCGTGCAACTCACCTGGATGGATGCGAAAGTCGGTGATCGCGTGGTGACTCCGCGCATCGGAAAGCCCGTCGAAGTAAATGCACTGTGGCTTAATGCCGCGTCGGCGATGGCGCGGTTCGCGCGAGCCCTGGGCCGCAACGCAGAACGGTACGAAGGCCTCGCGGACCGCGCGCGAAGCGGCTTCGCGCGGTTTTGGAATCCCGGGAAGAAATTTTGCTTTGATGTGATTGACGCCCCGGGAAGCCCCGAAGGAAAAGACGCCACACTGCGGCCCAATCAGATTCTTGCCGTATCGCTGCCCATTTCCGCTTTGGCTCCGGAGCAACAGCGCGGCGTCGTGGAGGTGTGCGCGCGCGAGCTTTTAATTTCGTTCGGCCTGCGCAGCCTCGCGCGGAACGAACCCGGGTACCAAGGACGCTACGCGGGAAGCCCCGAAGAACGCGACGGAGCCTATCACCAGGGCACGGCGTGGGGCTGGCTTCTCGGTCCATTCGCGCTGGCTCACTTGCGCGTGTACCGGAACCCTGGCGAGGCGATGTCTTTTCTGGAGCCTATGCTCGGTCACATCCAGGCAGCCGGGCTCGGCACGGCCAGCGAAATTTTTGACGGAGATCCGCCGTTCACGCCGAACGGATGCATTGCGCAAGCATGGACAGTCGGGGAAACCCTGCGGGCGTGGCGAGCCATCACGGCGGTGCGCGATACGGAAGAGGCCGCGCGCCGCGCTTTTGCAGGCTAGGATTCGCGGGCGGACAAAATCCTTGTAGGTCGCCTGGGCCTAAGCTCGACAGTGGCGCCGCCGTCCCGGCGGCGATTTTTCTGGCCGCGAAGCGTTGCAGAAGACACCGGCGAGACGCCGGCGCCACAACCCCACGCGCTCTGCTCTCGATACATTCGTGATTTTCGCGCCTGCATTGGTTGGAACCACTGAGGAGAAGCGCGCACGAACCTCGTGCCTAAAGAGGCTACGGAAAAATTCCGCCACGATTTTGTCATTCCGAGCGGAGCGAGGAATCCCTCTTTCTTTCTTTTCATGGACTGAAACCGAGGAGAGATTCCTCGCTTCGCTCGGAATGACAAAATTGAATATTTATTCCGCAGAGTATGAAAGAGCTATCTATGCAGTAAGTAATTACTCATTGAACTTACTACCGCCTACTACCGCCGGAAGCCGCCATACCTGCCCCAGCCGCCATAATATCCAAATCCGAAAAACGGCTGCGGAGAATAACCGTACGGGTAACCATACGCGTAGTGATAAGCATAGGGATAGTAAGGATACGGCGGAGGCGGCGGGCCCGGCCTGTTCATGTGCGGGCGGCCTTGCTGCGCCGAACGCGAATCGTAATCCGCCTGCGTCACGGGTTGAAATGCAAGCTGGCTGTTTTCTGTCGAGATCGTCACCGGCGCCTGCAATCGGAAGGAAAGGACCGTTTCCGGAGGAATCACAGTCGGCTTGCCCGGCGTGGACATTACGCCAATAATTCCGGCAGTCGCGCCGACTCCAGCGCCGATGGCAGCGCCCGTTCCGCGGCCCGCAATGGCGCCAATCACCGCTCCCGCGATAGTCGTCGTGCCAATGACGGCCGCGTCCCGATCATGGGAAGTGCCGGCTGAAGTCTGGAACAGTTGCGTCTGAAGATGTAATTGCTGGCCGTCAACCAGCGTCAGATCGGGCAATTCAACTCCCAATTGCGAAGTTCCGCCGCCATGCCCCTTGTTCACCAGGGCAACTCGCCCCGTTTGCGCCTGGCCGCGCCGCGCCACAACCCATCCGTTCACAACGATCGGCTCGCTCAGTACGGCGCTGAAACTATCGCCGATCAAGTTCCGATCGGTCGAAAGCCATTCGTCCACGCGCACTCGAATCACCGTACCAGCGGGGAGGGTCAGCGTCTGAGGGAGGACGGCCTGGTTCGGTTGTTCCTGGGGCTGTGCGTCCGGCTGTTGTTGCGAGGGCGTGTCCGGTTGCCCCTGTGCCTGAGAATCCTGGGGTGCGGCAGGAGCTTGGACTTCGCCAGGTTGATCCGGTTGATTCTGCTGAGCGGCGGCGGGCCAGGCGCCCGCACCGAACGCTAGCCCTAAGCTAGCCAACATCAAAAACTTAAATACAATCCGGTGTTTATTGCCAGCCATCTGGGCGATCATAATTTATTTCTCCTGATTCGTCTGTATCCGCCGGCTCCCGATAGCCAGGGGCAAAAAACAAGTCACCTATGCTTATAGCGTTTTTGATGATCATTCCCGGGAACGGAGTTGTCCAGCAGAAAAGCACTGGTTTGCCGGAAAGGTACCCGTTGTTGCGAAAATCAGCTGCGTGCTTTCGGCCAAGCCTGCCGCCTGGACCGTTGACGAATTAATGATTGCGCCAGGCGAGAAATGCGATTGCGCGGTATTCCGGTGGACCAGACGAATCAACAACGCAATGCCAAAAGCCCCACCATTGGCGAGGCGCGAAGGATGGGGCGACCGAATCCTCTTCCAAGCCAGGGCTACGTAACCAGCCACGCGATGATTGCCGCGCTTCGCGTGCGGGCACACAAATAATGCGTGTCACGGATTGCCTGACATCTTTGCAATCAGGTTTTCGGCTTTTTCGGTTTCTTCTTTTCGCGCTTTGGTGCGTCTTTGTTTCCCATATTCACAGCTTGCCACGGATTCCGGCGCTTGGCTAGAGCAAATGACCTGCAATTCGCGCCTTTTCGTGCGAGTCATAGCCTTAGAGCGGCCAGGTCAGGTAAGATGACCTCTCCGGTACCATCGCGGGGAGTTCGCAGCAGCGGAGGTGCCATGCCTGCCAAGTGGTCATTCGCAATTGTCGCCTTGTGTTTGTGTTCGGCAACCCTGACTGCCGATCGAGCCGCGTCTCAATCCGCTCTATCCGCGCAAGTTGAGCAGCAGGCTTCAGATCAGCAGCAGGGAACCTCGCAATCGGGCTACGTGTTGAAGGTCACCACGCGGCTCGTGACGCTCGACGTCACCGCCACGGATTCCCATGGGAATCCCGTGCGCGACCTCAAGCCGGAGGATCTGCAAATATTTGAGGAGCATAAATCGCCGCAAAAGATCGAGCACTTTGAATATATTGAAAAGCTGGCAGGCGCGGGCGCGCCGGGCAAATCTTCCTCCGCGAATCGCAAGCAGGCAAACGTCCTATCAAATCAATTGCTGCTTGACCAGCTGAAGATTCCGCCAACCGTATTGTTGATGGATGGTCTGAACACGCAGACGCCCAACCAGTTGCTGGGACGGGCCCATATGATTGAACTGTTGAAGTCCCTCCCGCCGGAGACTCCCATCGCCGTTTTTCTCCTGGGCACTTCTTTGCGAATCCTGCAAGGGTTCACCAGTGACGGAGGATTGCTGCGGGCCGCGTTGGATCAGTCCGTGATGGGGGCCTCAATTGTACCGAATCCGCTCAATGATCTCGGCAACACTTCCAACTACATACAGGATCAAACCGCGGGCCTGGAAGTGAACATGGGAATACAGAGCCAGGTGGGCTCGGTACAGAATTTTGAGAAGGAAGAATATTCCATGAGCATCGATCTCCGGGCGAAGGAGACTCTCGGAGCGCTGGCCCAGATTGGGCAGTTCCTCAGCGGCATCCCCGGCCGCAAGAATTTGATCTGGATTTCAGAATCCTTTCCGCTCTCTATCGCGCCCGACCCGGACACCGGCAACAATCCGTTCGGAGGCATGCGGGAATACAGCGATCAAGTCAAAATCGTTGCGAACACTCTGACCGATGCACAAGTGGCCGTGTATCCGATGGACGTTCGCGGACTCCAGGCGCTGCAGTCGCTATCAGCTTCCCAGAATGTGAATCTTCCCCAGGCCCGAACGAATGGGCGTACGTACGGCAACCGGTTGCATGTTGAGGGCGTCGACCTCCAGCAATCTCAAGATACGATGGACGCTCTCGCCCAAGACACCGGCGGCAAGGCGTGCAAGAACAACAATGACCTGGCCGGTTGCGTGATGACCGCGCTGAAAGACAGTTCCTCCTACTATGAAATGTCTTTCTATCCTCAGAAAGTCAATTGGGATGGGAAGTTTCATAAGCTGCTGGTGAAGACCTCGCGGCCGGGCGTGAAGCTCAGCTATCGCCGCGGTTACTATGCCCTGGATGCGTTTTCCCTCGCCAGGAGACAACTGCCCGAGGATCATCTGCGGCAGGCGTGCGCCGATCAATTGCCCTCGACGACCATTCCTTTGACCGTGCAGGCTGTGTCTCCCGGCCAAAACGGAAGCCCGCAAAGCGGGCTTCAATATATGCTCTTGATTTCGCCGGCCGGGCTTGGGTCGGTACAAGAGGGCGGCTCGTACAAACTGAATGTGCGAGTGGCCGACTGCGAATTTGCCCAGAAGAATACGATTTTTAGATTCAATGAGAAGGAATTGACGAAGACAGTTTCCGCCGAGGTATTCCGGAGCTGGCAAGCTAACGGCATTCCAGAACACGTTGCCTTGATGCCGGCTGATGACACCCGGAGGATCCGCTTAGTGGTGCTCGACGTCGCCTCGGGTTTGACGGGCGCCATCGACATTCCCGTGCTTCCGTCGGAAATTGCCAAGGCCAGGGAACTCGTGCAACCGCCGGCGCCTGTCGCGACGACTCCCTATCTGGAGTTGCCGGACAAAGTCAGAGGGTCTTCGTCGCCCAAAGTGGTTGCGTCGTTGACATTCCATTTGAATTCCGGCGCATCCGGAACCCTGGATTGGAGCGGCGATAGCCTCCTTTACCAGCCGGCGGGGGATATGCCCCTGGACCAGTCCGCCAGCGGTTTTTCCAGCTACGCATTCAGCGGCCGGTTTCATTGCCAGGGAGGGCATTTTGTCCCCGTGGACCCGGCCGATGGCGAGCCGGCTCTGCGCTTCACGTTTCACAACCACAGCGGAAAGGTGGTCGTCGTGGATCTGAAGGGCGATCAGCCCGTCTATCTGGGCGATCTACCTGTCGATCCCAGCGCGCAATCGCTCTTCGATCAGGTCTGGAAGACGAGCCACTGCCAGGAGCAATAAAACCTGGGAACGCCAATCTCCCGATTGGCGTTCCCGGGCCTGCCGGACTAAAATCGCCGCCTATGGCCTCTGAAAGCGAGATTCGACTGGGCACATCAGCGTTCACCGCGGCTGGCTGGGAAGGCGCGTTCTACCCCGCGGGGATGAAGCCTGCCGATTATCTCAGCTATTACGCCACGAAATACGATGCCGTGGAATTGGACAATACGTTTTACCGCACTCCCGCGATTTCCACTCTGAAGAGCTGGTATGCGAAGACTCCCCCGGGATTTATGTTTGCGGCAAAAGTTCCGCAGATCATTACGCACGAAAAAGCGCTGGTGGACTGCGACGAGGATTTTCGCGATTTTCTGAAGGCCATGGATTGCCTCGGCGAAAAACTGGGGCCGCTGTTGCTGCAATTCGGATATTTCAATAAGAAGGCGTTTGCGGGCGTGAACGAATTCCTCGCTCGCCTCGTGCCGTTTCTGAAAAAAATTCCCAAGGGATATCGCTTTGTCCTCGAGATCCGCAACAAGAATTGGCTGGTGCCAGCTTTCATTGAGGCGCTGAGGGAGCGCCAGATCGCGCTCGCGCTTGTAGACCACGTTTGGATGCCGCGCCCCAAGCAGCTGTTCGATCGCTTCGATCCGATTACCGCGGATTTTGCGTATGTGCGCTGGCTGGGCGACCGCAAGGGCATCGAGGAAAAAACGAAAACGTGGGACAAAATCATCGTGAACCGGACGACGGACCTGGGCGAGTGGGTCGAAGTGCTGAAAAAAGTTCACGAGCGGAAAATTCAAATTCTCGCTTTTGCCAACAACCATTATGCGGGGTACGGCCCCGGCACCATCGAAGAGTTTCGAGGATTGTGGCGGCGCGCGACCCGGTAACAAAATATTGATCGGGGAAGTAGAAATCAATTGCTTCAAGTTGGAATGCGGAGTTTCGTGGCGCCGGCGTCCCGCCGGCGGTTTTATTTGCCTCCCAACATTGCAAAAACGCCGGCGGGACGCCGGCGCCACAAAACATCGCGCACCGCTTTGCGCCATTGGCGTGCGCCGAGATGTTCGATCACGGTGAGAATATCAGACTAATGCGACAAGGCCGATTCTTCGATAATCCCGGTCTCCGCATGCTCCGCGGGCAAATTGCTCCGCAGACGCAAGCTCAGGAAGGTTGCCAAAGCGGCGCACAGCGCCGGAATCGATCCGGCCAGAAGAATTTCGCGCGGACTCCAGTCCAGCTTCAACATCATGCCGCCCAGGATGGGGCCAACGATCGAACCGATGCGCCCGACTCCCAGGCACCAGCCGATCCCTGTGGAGCGGATCGAAATCGGGTAAAACGTGGCGGCGACGGCGGACAGGCCTCCTTGGGCGCCTTGCACCACGAAGCCGAGAACGAACGTGATCGTCATCATAAGCGGAAACGAATTCGAGAATGCCAAAGAAGCGATGAGCAAAGTGGTGCAAACGAATTCCGTCAGCAAAACCGTGAACGCGCCCCAGCGGTTCATCAAATTTCCCTCGACGAACGATCCCGCAATTCCTCCGACGCTGAACAGCATGATCGCCGTCGCACCCGCGGAAACGGGTTTGCCGGTTTGGCGCAGCAGAGCGGGCAGCCAGAACACCACGAAATACAACATTAGAAGATTCATAAAAAATGGAATCCACAGCAGAATTGTTCCGGCCGCGCGGCCCTCCGTGAACAAACTGAATACCGGAGCTTTTCTGCGCAGATCCTGATGTTGGGAGCGGGACACTGGAGCCTTCTCGAGTTCGGGCGAAATGCGCGCCAGAATTTTTGAAATTTTTCGCTGGTCCGCGCCGGACACTTCCAGGTAGCGCACCGATTCGGGCAGAATGGCGATCAGCAGCAGCGCCAGCGTGAGCGGCAGAACCCCTCCCGCGTAGAAGACCGATTGCCATCCCCAGCGCGGCAGCATAACCGCGCTCACCCGAGTTGCCAGCACGGCCCCCGCAGGCATTCCGCAAAACATGATGCTCACGATAACGGCCAGCAGGCGCTTCGGCGCATACTCGGACATCAGCGCCACGGAATTGGAAAGCGCCCCGCCCAGGCCCAGGCCCGTCAGGAACCGGCAGGCAAGCAACTGGTCAAACGTAGTGCATCGGGAAGTGAGCATGGCGAACAAGCCAAAGATGAGCGTGCAGGCAACGATCGGCCATTTCCGTCCCCAGCGATCGGCGATCGGGCCGGAGGACATGGAAGAGATCATCAAACCGATGAGCGCGGCAACGAAAATGGGACCGAAGGTTTTGATCGGAATGTGCAGGGTTTCGGCCATGGAGGGGGCGAGGAAACCGATGCTCTGCGTGTCGAAGCCGTCCAGCACGATGACCATGCCGCACAAAGCCATGGTCCAGATCTGATAGCGGCCCATGGACCGCCGATCGATAATTTCGCTGACAGTCGGAGCGCGCTCCATGCATTCTCCCGGGGCCTTCACCCCGCAAGTTCGATTGTGAATGCAGAATACTACCGTTTCACGAAGGAATGATAGCGGCACTCAGTAGCGCGGGCTTCAGCCTGCGGGGTTTAGTTCTTGCAAGGCTCAAAACCCGCAGGCTGAAGCCCGCGCTACAAAAACATCCAGCAACGGTTTCGGTCCGGTGGGCATGACAACGCGACTTTGTCTACGGAACAATGGCCACGGCTTCCTTCATCATCCCGAAATTGGCGCTGCCGGGGTCCAGGGCGAGCACTTGCAATTCCAGCGCTCCCGGCGCGGTGACGGGCACGTCGACATGAAACGTGTTCTGCGCCCCTGCATACGTCATTGGGATTTCCGACTCCACTTTGCCGTCCCGGAGAAGCCGCGCGACCACGTGAATCTTATTGGCGTCCCACAGGCCGTCAGGCTCGGTCGGACAACCACAGGCCATCGTGACAGTGGCCCGGACTTCAAACGGCGATCCTGCCTTCACCTTCGTATCCTGCAGCGGCGCAAGGGCCGTCACGATGAAGCCATGAATTTCCAGGAGAACTCCTTCGCCGAGCACATCTTCGCCCGGCACGAGGAGGAGGGTCTTCGACGAGCGTTGCGTGGCTTGCGCATTGCCCAGCGGCCCTTCCGCCGATATTTCCACGACTGTCGGTTTATCCAGATGCAAGACTGCGAGGTAGCCGGAGGCGTCCCCCGCGCCGAAGACCGTCATGCCGCGAGTGTGCGGCTTTTTCATGATCACGTCCGTATCGCCTGTCCCGCCTTGCTGCATTCCTTGTGCCAGAATTTCTCCGGTCGCGGCGTCCTTGACGGTGATCCGCGCGCCGCCTACGTGCGTTCCAATGACTTTGGCGTCGCGCGCGATCGCGCGAATCATCACTTTGGTTTCTTTGCCGCTGGTTTGAGCAAAGAGCGGGGAAGCAAAAATCAAAATGGCAAATGCAATCGCACTGAACAATCCTCGAGTCGTCATGGGCACCCTCCGTTGACGGGACAAAACATATCACATTTTCGGATAGACCGAAGGCGGCTGCTTGAGGAGATGCCTCCTGGCACACACGGTGGACGATGCCAGACTTTCGAGCGTATGATTTGGGCGAGCCGGAAATCGCACGGCCGCTTTTGTGCCAGTGCGACGAAAGGAGAAAAATCCATGAACGAATTCTCACGCCGAACCCTTCTGGGCGGAGCGGTTGCCGCTGCGGCCACAACGATGTGGAACGAGCCGGTGCACGCCCAATACGTGTGGCAAAAGACCGATTGGCAGCAGGCCGCGGAGTTCGATGCGCTGACGCATTCCCCCAGACGCATCAAGCAGGCCATCCACGGCTTTGGCATCAACGATGGGAGGTTCCTGAAGAACGCCAAGAACTCTCTCAATGGCCTTCGATTCGGGGCCGGTGTCCCCGCCGACCAGATCCAAATTGTCTGCGCGCTCAACGGGCCGGCCAACATGGTGAATTACACCGACTACGTGTGGGAGAAGTACCGCATCGGCGAATGGACGAAAGAGAGCGACCCCAAGACCGGAGAGCCCGCGGTGCGCAATTTTTATTATCCGAGCAAGGCCGGCGTGTCTCTGACGTACACGTCCGATGATCCCAGCAACCCGGACTCCGCCGCGCAGGACTTCAGCGTGCAAGGCCTGCAGGCGCGCGGCGTGAAATTCTTGAGTTGCCACTCTTCTATTGAGGAGGCGGCGCGCGCGCTCATCAAGATGAATAATTTGACCGTGCAGCCGGAGGAAGTCGTGAAAGACATCCAGGCCCATATCCAGCCTGGCGTCCTCCTCGTTCCGGCGTTGGCCTCGGCGCTCGCCCTGCTGCAGGGTGACGGACACTACAGTTACATGTCCGCTGGTTAGCAAATCAGCAACAAGATTTGAGGGTGGGACAGAATGGCGGGTTCTCAGAAGTGTGTTTCAAGACGTCGCGTGATAAAAACGCTCGGCGCCGCTAGCGCCACTTTGGCGGCCGCGCAGATTTTCGGAATAGCGGACGCGATGGGCCAGGAGCCCTCCGGCCAGCAAGCGGTTCCAGAATTTACCGGGCCGGGCGCAAATCCGTATTGGACTTCGCCAGGGCAGTTCGCCACCTATCCCCAGAAGGCGCCTTTAATTCTTTTGACCGACCGCCCGGTGCAACTCGAAACTCCGCGCCAATATTTTCTTTCGACCTTCACACCCAACGATGCGTTTTTTGTCCGTTGGCATCTTCAGACCATTCCCAATGCGGTGGATTTGAAGGAGTGGCGCCTGCATGTGGAAGGAAATGTCGAGCGTCCGCTGGCGCTCAGCTTTCCGGAACTGGTTGCGCGATTCAAAAGCGTATCGGTAGCCGCGGTGAATCAGTGCTCCGGCAATAGCCGCAGCCGGCTGCAACCTCGGGTCGCGGGAGGGCAGTGGGGCAACGGCGCGATGGGCAACGCGGCCTGGACAGGAGTAAAACTCCGCGAGATTCTCGATGCCGCCGGGGTGAAGAGCGGCTCGGTGCAGGTGCAATTCGAGGGGCTGGACCGCGGCCTCGGCCCCAAGGGCTTTGGCTCGAACCGCTTCATGAAGTCGCTCGATTTGACCGATTCCGTTTTGGACGAATGTCTGGTCGCCTTCGCAATGAACGCCGAGCCTTTGCCAATGCTCAACGGATTCCCCGCGCGTCTGATTGTGCCCGGCTATTTCGCGACGTACTGGCTGAAGTCGCTTTCCGCGATACGCGTTCTCGACGCGCCCGACGATAATTTCTGGATGAAAGCGGCGTATCGAATTCCCGACACGCCGCGCGGCACGACAACTCCGGAGGAAATGAAATCCGGGAAAGTCGCGACGGTGCCCATCGCCAGGATGCCGGTCCGCTCGTTCCTTATCACACCCGATGGTTCAAAGAAGATTCCCGCAGGATTTCCGCTGCGTTTGCGCGGAATCGCATTCAGCGGCTACGCCGGTATAAAAAAAGTTGAAGTTTCCACTGACAACGGAGCGAACTGGAGCGAAGCGCATTTAGGAGCGGACGAGGGGGAGTATTCCTTCCGGACGTGGTCGCTCGATTGGACTCCCAAAAGTGCCGGGCGTTATTTCGTGGCGGTTCGCGCGACGGATGCGAAGGGGAATGTGCAACCGGACGAAGGGGTCTGGAACCCCGGCGGCTATCTTTGGAATAAAATCGAACGCCAGGAAATTGTGGTTGGGAACGCGAGCTGACAGGAGCGAGAAGTGCGCACACGGAAATCGTATTTCATGGTGGTCGGCGCGGTGTCCATTTTGGCGGCGCGCGTTCTTTACGCTGATTTTCGCGCCGGATATTACACGCCAACGGGGCCGGAAACGATTCACCAGACGCTGCCGGACGTGTTATCCACGGATGCGACCTACGACGCGGGCCAGTACCCGATTTATTATCCCGAACTCGCTCCCGGCGAGGGCAAGGCCGAGGTCGAAAACAATTGCGAACTTTGCCACAGCCCGCGTTACATCACCATGCAACCGGCCCTGCCGGCGCAAGTGTGGGCGGACGAAGTCAACAAAATGAGGAAAACGTTCGGCGCCTCGATCCCCGAGGATACCGCGCAAAAGATTATCCAGTACCTCGGATCGCACTACACTCCTGAAACGCGAAAGCGGTAGAATAAACGCCAAGGGAGCGCAATTGCACCCTGCCCGGGGAGGATGTCCATGATTCGAGTGATCGCCATGCGATGCGGCTTGGTCATCGTTTTGGCTTTTTCCGCCATCATCTTATTTTCTTCAAGTTCGATCAGCTTTGGCGCGCCGCGAACCCCGCAGGCTGCTGATTCCTCCAAGACTTGGGTAGCGCCTGATCCCGCAACGATTCCGGTGGGCCCGCTGGGCGACAGCATCCGCCTGGGCCTTCACGTTTTTAATGAGACGCCGAAATACGCCGAGCGCTACGTCGGCAACAAGTTGAGCTGCACGCATTGCCACATTGATGGCGGCACAGTTTCCAAAGGCATGCCGATGGTGGGCCTGCCCGGAATATTTCCAATGTATCGGGACCGTGAAAAAACCGTCATCACCTTTGAAGAACGGATCGAGCAATGCTTCCAGCGCAGCGAATCCGGACATCGCGTTCCAAACGACAGCGCCGAGATGACCGGGCTCGTCGCCTATGCGCAGTGGCTTTCCAAGGATCAAGTGACAGCAAAGCCGTTTCCGGGACGAGGCCTCGTCGATCTTCCTGAACTAACCGGTGACGCCGCGAAAGGAAGCCAGATCTACGCGCAACAATGCGCCCTTTGCCACGGCGTGGACGGCGCAGGAAAACCTCCCGCGATCCCGGCGCTGTGGGGTCCGGATTCGTACAGCGACGGCGCCGGCATGCATCAAATCGCCAAAATGGCTGCGTTTGTGCAACACAACATGCCACAGACCGATCCTGACAGCCTCACGCCGCAAGAAGCGTACGACGTCGCGGCGTACGTGCACAGCAAGCCGCATACCGTGTTTAACATGAAAGACCACATGTAATCGGCCAGCACAGTCTTAGTTTGCCTACGCGTCCAAAAATTGCAGCCAAACCCCGAATTCTTGAAGTCAGTCTATTGTGTAAGTGATTACTTCAGTCTGAGTTCTCGAGCGGAAAGACTCGGGAGCAGGAGAAGCTTTGCATCGTTTGTTATCAATGTTGCCCCAAGACTTAGAGCCGTTGCAGCCACTATCGCATCTGGCAGTTTGAGTTGGTGTTCGCGGCGCAACTGAATGGCCACCTTTTTCACAGGTTCGATGAGACCGACTATCGTAATTTCCGATAGGAAGCTCTCAATTTTAGTTTGTGCAGACTTGTCCCGCAGGGGGTAGGAAAGTAATTCCATTTCTGAAATTACCGAAATGAAATATTGGCCCCTCGGGAGGGATTCCACCAGCCTACCGCCGAGAAGATAGAGAATCGCATTGGTGTCGAGGACGCTTTTCAAGACCATTCTTGCCGGATGCGCGATTGGTATCCGAGGGGCTCCTCAGAAAGCGTAATAATCCCCTCGTAGCCGGACAAGTCCGTGTTCTGTGGTTCCATGTCCTGTAAATTCAGAGAGCGTTCGATCTCCAACCAATCGGCGTACTCAATTTGGACCGCTATTGGTCTTTCAGCCTTGTCCGTGAGGATCTTCTTTTTGATTTTTCGCATATGCACTTCTATGTCCACGCAAAAAGGCGGACAGAACACAAAATCCTGCCCGACGAATGTTGCGATACCACCTAGTTTGAATACTATAACGCATCCACGTGAAACAATCCGATTGAATCTGGCCAAGGCAAAGCCGCGCTCAATGCGTCGTGCTCCCGCGGACTAGCGTAAACTTTTGAATTCTTCTGCCGGTTTCAACCTCGCCCGTATACAAATTCCCCTTGGAATCGGAAACGATGGCGTGGACATGGTGGAACTGGCCCGCGCCGCGTCCGGCGTGGCCCGTCGTGCCCTGCACGGAACCGTCGCTGCGCAACAGCGTCCAGATCACGTTGTTTTCGCCGTCGGCCACCAGTAAATATTTCTGCGCTGCGTCATGCGAGAAGGCCAGGTCGTAAGCCGATCCGTTGCCCAGCGTTTCCGGCCGCAAAATAAATTCCTTCACGAATTTCCCTTCTTTGGTGAAGACCTGGATTCTGTCGTTCACGCGATCGCAAACATAAACGAAGCCATCCTGCGAGATGTGGACCGCATGGAGCGGATTTCTGAACAGCTGGCTCGGCGAATCGCCGGGAGCATACGGGGCGAGATCGGCATCGCTCGGCGTTTTTCCGTAGGCGCCCCACATGCGTTTGAAGGCGCCCGTTTCGGAGTCAAACACGATGACTCGCCGGTTGAGATATCCGTCGGCGAAATAAATTTCGTGGGCCTTTTCGTCCAGGTCCATTCCCGCCGGGCGGCCGAGAATGGTGGTGTCCGAATTATTCATGGGCGCGGCGGAAGGGTGGCCAATCTCCAGAATAAATTTCCCGTCGCTCGTGAGCTTGATCGCCTGGCGGTCTTTGGAGCCGTTGCCGGTAATCCAAACGTTGCCGGCCTGGTCGATGAAGATGCTGTGCTCCGTGCCCGGCCAGTCATAGCCGGAGCCCGGACCGCCCCAGGACTTGAGAAGATTGCCTTCGGCATCGAACACAAGGATCGGCGGCGCGGAAACGCAGCATTCGGAAACGGGAGGAGTTTGCGCCGCGCCGAGATCATCTTTCGTGTTCGAGCCCGGACGCTGCAGAACCCAGATGTGATCTTGCCGGTCGACGGCCATCCCGCCAACCTGACCCATGATCCAATTGTTGGGCAACTGTTTTGGCCAGGAGGAGTCGACCTTGTATGCCGGCGGAGCCTGCGTCTGTGCCACGGGGCAAACACCAAGCGCAAGCAATCCAATTCCGCTCGAAAATAAAAGAGCTTTCATCCATCCATTGGTGTTGGCCATGACACGCCCTCCAAATCGCAAGCCTGGATTTCCAATTCATTCCAAAGCCGACCGGGAATATACACCCGGCCGCCCCCTCATAGAACGCTTCAGTCCAGATTTTCCGCCAGTTCGGTTTTTTCGCCAAAACACAAGGGAGTCACGCCATGCGATGTGCACGGCGAGCGAGTTGTTGTGGCGCCGGCGTCCCGCCGGCGTTTTTTGCGCACCGTGCTAACCAGAAAAATCGCCGGCGGGATGCCGGCGCCACGAAAAATCATCGTCCATTTCCCGGTCGTTGGCATGCGCTCTACCGATCAGGATTGCCGTCAGAAAATCACGGCATGATGAGCGGCCATCCTCTTGGGCGTTCGAATGCTGGTATCATTTGCAACGGTCCTGTCCAAGCCGGAACTGCTTCTTGCAAAAGAATATCAACGTTGGAAGTTCCGGGTGAAGCCTCAACCTTTTGACTTAGCGAAAAGGAACGATATGAAAAAGAAGATGAGTTTCGTTCGAATAGCAGCGGTGTCCACAGGACTTGCCCTGGCACTAGCGTTCTTGTATTTCGCTCCAATGCACGCGCAGAGCAAGGCTCCCAAGTTCGAAGTCGATCCCTCCTGGCCCAAGCCGCTGCCGAATCTCTGGGTGACCGGTGGAATCGGTGGCCTGTGCATAGATTCTCGCGATCACGTATTCATCTTGAACCGGCGCGATTTGACGGACAACGACCTCGACGCCGGGCATCAAGCGCCCGTGGTTATTGAGTTCGACCCCGACGGCAACGTGGTGAATTCCTTCGGCGATCCCGACACGACTCCAAACAACCCTCACGGCTGCGCGGTGGACGCGGAGAATAACCTGTGGATCACCGGCACAGGCGACGGCATCGTGCAGAAATATTCGCACGACGGGAGCAAACTCCTGCTGCAGATCGGCAAACGGGGCGTGGTCGATTCATCCGACGGCACGGCCAAAGGGAAAGCTCTCAACTCCAGCCACGCGGGGTTCTTCAAACCCGCGGGTATCGCGATCGATCCCAAGAACGAGGATGTTTACGTGGCCGATGGCGAAACTCCCGGCGGCAACCACCGCATCTCGGTGTTCGATCGCGCCGGGCAGTTCCTGCGCCAATGGGACTTGCACCGCACGGAAGGCGAGACCGGCGACGCCTTTGTGCCTGTGCTGCATTGTGTGGCGCTCGGCAACAATGGCTTGGTCTACGTTTGCGACAGGCGGGGCCACCGGGTCCAGGTGTTCGATAAAATGGGCAATTTTCAAAAGAACATTCCGGTGGAGTTCGAACAGATGTCCAAGCTGCCTGCCGGCCCAGAGCACCAGTCCGGCGCGTTAGGATCGGCAGTGTGGGTCGACTTTTCTCGCGACCCGGGGCAGAAGTATATGTACGTCATCAATCAGGACGACGAGAAGATCGATATCCTCGATCGCGCCAGCGGGCAAATCCTTTCAAGTTTCGGGCGCCCGGGTCACCAGGCAGGAGAATTCACGTACGCACATTTTCTGGCGGCGGATTCAAAGGGCAACCTCTACATCGGCGAGGTGGGCACGGGGAAACGCATTCAGAAATTTAAACAGGTGAGCGGTCGGTAGCGCCGAGTGGCGCGGGCTTCAGCCTGCGGGGTTTGGTTGCGCCTGGCGTATCCGTCTCAAAATTCAAAACCCGCAGGATGAAGCCCGCGCCACTCAAATTATAGATGCAAAAGCTTAATCGCGTTGCCCTTCAATATGCGCTCGCGCTCCGCGGCCGGGTAATTGAACTGGTCGAGGACCAGGCTCGGATACTGCACATCCTGCGCCGCAAAAATATCCGTGCCCACCACGATGCGGTCGGTCCCGACCATGGTGACGAGGAATTGGAACGCCTCAGGATAGTAGATTAGATAGTCGTAGTAGAAGCGCCGCAGATATTCCCGGAACGGGCGAGCAAGCGGGACCCGCTGGTCGTTGAAGTGCGCGAAGAAATGCTCGATCCTTCCGGCAAGGTACGGGAAGGCGCCACCCGCGTGCGGCAAAACCATTTCCAGCTTCGGATATTTGTCCAGTATCCCGGACATCATTAACTTAGTTGCCAGCACAGTGTGGTCGGTGGGCGCGTCGAGCCCCGCCGCCAGATTCGGCGGCCCAGATACTCTGTCAGCGCCGTAATTGTTGGGAATTCCGTCCATCTGATGAAAAATGATCGGAAGATTCAGTTCTTCAATGCGCGCCAGCACCGGCGCAAAGTTCGGATTGATGATGTAATCGTGACGCTCGATCGAGTCCGGCAGATGCACGGCGCGCACGCCCGGCTTGCCCGCGACGCGGTTCAATTCCTTCAGCGCCAGTTGCGGATCGCGAATGGGTATCTCCACACCCAGAACGAAGCGGTCGGGATGCTTCATGTGCACTTCAATTCCCACGTCATTGATGATCTGCGCGAGATGCGCGCCCTGTTCCGCCGACGTCCATTGCCAGGGCATCGAGCCGGACAGCGTCAAGCAATGCATGAGGACGCCATGCTCGTCCATCCACTGCAGCCGTTTTTCGAGATCGTAATTGAGCGGATAGGGATTGGCGAGCGGGTTTCCCAGATCGGCCAGAGCTTTGTTGTACGGCTCCGGTGACCAGTGGGCGTGGCAGTCAATTGCGATCGGCTTTCCGACTCCGGCCTTCCCTGGCTTCGCATCCCACCAGTCCACGCCTTTCTCTTTGGTCTGCGCGGCCAAGCCGGCGGGAAGCGCAGTCATCATCGCGCCGCCGGCGCCGATTTTCAAAAAGTCTCGTCTTCCGAAAGCGGAACCTGATTCCGGTGCGTCTGAATTTTTCATCGTCCATTCTCCTGGGAAGCTTCCTTATATCACTAACGCCCGGAACTCCCAGAATTGTTTTCCAGGCGGGCGTATGGGCCGGCGGCGTAAACAATCTTTCCGCCGACCATGGTGAGCAGCGATTCGATGCCGCCGATGTCGGCCAGTGGCACGGTCATGTAGTCCTTGCTCAGAACAGCGAGGTCGGCAAGTTTTCCGGGCTCGAGCGAGCCTCGTTTGTTTTCATTGAAAGAAAACCAGGCGCTGCCGATGGTGTAGGCGCGAATGGCGTCCTCGCGCGTGGGCGTTTGCTCCGGTCCGCGCTGCACGCCGCCCGCGTTCTTGCTGTCCACGAGCGACCATTGGAGCGCGGTGAACGGATTGTAGGAGGCCACGCGATGAGCGTCGGTCCCGGCGCCCATGTTCACGCCGAGTTCCTTGGCGTTTTCCACCGATGCGGCATTCGGGCGTTGAATGGTCCAGCCTACGCCCATCGCTTTCATTCGCTGCAAACTCTGCGGCGAGGCGTTCATAAGATGAGCGACCGACCAGCGCAAATTAGTGATGGGAAATTCTCCATTCACGCGTTCATAAATGGAGAGCAGCGTGTCGGCGGTTTCGTCCTTTGGCCAGTGCATGGTGACCGGCATTCCTTGCTGGGCGGCCCAGCGGACGATCTGGTAATACTTTTCCTTCTCCTCGGCGGTCGGATGGTCGTTGTTGTTCATGCCCCAGGTGACGCGTTCCCCGAGACCGTTGAATTTCAACATCTCATCCCCAAAACCCTGCGGCAGCATTTGCGTCAAACTTTTCAACTCTTCAAATTCCTTGCCGGCGGTCGGCCCGCACAAACTATAGGCGATCCGGAGCGTCAATTGGTGCTGCCGCCAGATCTGGAAGAGGGGCTGATAATTGTCAGGGTTAAGATTATTTCCGCCGGGATCGCCGACCCCGGTCAAGCCCAGCCGGTTCAGCTCGTTGAAAAATTTCTTGGTGCCTTCCACTTGTTCGTCAAACGTCGGATGTGGAAGCTTTTCAAACAGGGCGATGGCCACATCAAAGCCGCCGCCATCTTCAATCGCTCCCGTTGGATTGCCGCTCGCGTCTCTTTCAAATTTACCCGGGCGCGGCAGGTCGGCCTCGCTGTTGATTCCCATGGCCTTGAAGCCCGCGGGCGTCATTACTTCCCAATCGTAATCTTGCTGCACATAAACAGGATTGTTCGGCGCCGCCGCGATGAGGTCCGCCTGGGTTGGCCTGCGCTTTTCTTTGAACTGCTCTGGGTGCCAGCCGCCCGCAACGATCAGCCAGGATCCCGGCTTCTTGGCGAGGGAAGCTTCGTGGATCCGGTTCATTGCCTCGGCGATGGAAGTTGCCCCGACCCAATTTACTTCGCTTGTGAACGTCTGGCCCGCCCGGATGGCGTGGATATGGGAATCGATGAAGCCCGGAATTACCGTGCGGCCCTGCAGATCGATCACGCGCGTTCGCGGCCCCGCTTGCTTTCGGGCATCCGCGTTGCTGCCCACCGCAGTGATTTTGCCGTCGCGTATGGCGAGGGCATTGCGAGTGGAGAAATGGCTGTCGACTGTCAGGATCTTGCCGTTCACCAAAATGGTGTCGGCGTTTTGGGACAATGCTGGCGTGGCCGCGGCGAGCGCGACGGTGGCGAGAAACATGGTGCGAATAAAATTCGCGATCGGAATATTCATTTCGCCGGCCTTCAAAATTATTTAGTTGAGGCGTTTCGGTGCCCCGTCTTTTTGGTACCAGTCCGCAGTCTCGCCGCTGGTGTTCACCGTGACGGCGCGCAACTCGGTGAACTGATCGAACGACTCGATACCCGTCTCGCGGCCCATGCCGCTGTCCTTAAAGCCTCCCCAGGGCGATGCAGGGTCGAGACGGTGATGGTCGTTTACCCAAACCATGCCGAAGAGCAACCGGCTGGCCACGCGGTGAGCGCACGCGACGTCGCCGGTCCACACGGAAGCGGCCAGCCCGAACCTCGTGTCATTGGCAATTCGTATCGCGTCGGCTTCGTCTTCGAAGGGCATGACCACGGTCACTGGCCCGAAAACTTCCTCTTGCGCGATCTCGGAGCGAGGGTCGGCATCGTAAAGCACCGTTGGCTCGATAAAAAATCCAGCTGGCAAACTGCCGGAAGCGGCCCGCCCACCCGTCAGCAGCTTCGCGCCCGCGGCTGTGGCGCGGTCCAGCATCGCCAGGATGCGCCGCCGCGATTTTTCCGAAATGACCGGTCCGAGCTGCGTGCGCGCGTCGGCAGGATCGCCCAGACGGATCGACGCGGCTTTGGTTCGAAAGCGCTCCAGGAAGGGCGCGTACATCGAGCGCTGAACGAGGATACGCGAACCGCACACGCAGGTCTGCCCCGCCGCGACAAACGCCGCGAAGGCCGCGCCGTTCACGGCTCGTTCCATTTCCATATCATCGAAAATAATCACGGCGCCCTTGCCGCCGAGCTCCAGCGTGGCCGCCGCGAAATTGCGCGCGGCGGCGGCGCCGATCGGGCGTCCTACCTCGGTGCTGCCGGTGAAGGTGACTTTTCGAATTTTCGGATGGGATGCCAGCGCGGCGCCCGATTCAGCGCCAGCGCCGTTGACCACATTGACGACGCCCTTGGGCACGCCAGCGCGGTCCAGAAGCTCGACCAGGCGAACGGTTGTGAGCGGCGTCTGTTCGGATGGCTTGATGACCACGCTGTTGCCGGTGGCGAGCGCCGGGGCCAGACTCTTTGAAAGAATCATCAATGGATGATTGAAGGAAGTCATGAGCGCGACGACGCCCAGCGGCACGCGCACTGTGTAACACAGGTATGGGCCTTCGACCGGGATGACGTCACTGCGGCGCGTTAGGGCCAGCGCCGCGAAATAGCGATAGAACTGCGGCAGGCGCGAGATCTGCGCTCGCGTCTCCACGATCGGGCGGCCATTGTTGAGCGTCTCGAGCTTGTAGAACGCTTCCAGGTCGGCCTCGAACAAATCGGCGAAGCGGTTGAGCACGGAGGCGCGCTCCTGAATTGACGCGCGGCTCCATTTCCCTTCGTCGAAAGCGCTCTGAGCGGCGCTGACGGCGCGGTCCACGTCACTTGCGCCGGCGTCGGCGAGCCGCCCGATCACGACGCCGGTTGCGGGGTTGACGATGTCCAGCGTCTTGCCGCTGGCGGCATCGGTGAACTGGCCATCGATAAAGAGTTGTGCGTCGTAGGTGATGGGCAAGACGGTCATGGATTGCGCACCTCGGCAGGGAAGGAGGTGGCGGAAGGCTCCGCCTCGATTTCCTCGAGGCGCCGCTTTTTCGGTTCGACGCCGAGCGCAAGGACAACCAAAATTTCCACGGCCAGCAGCCCGATCATGAAAACCAGGACGCCTCCAATCCCATGCGACCTGAAAAGCGCGACGACCAGGAAGGGTGTGAATATGATCGCGCCGCGCCCGAACGTATTGCAGATTCCCGAGGCCCGCAGCCGGACTTCCGTCGGAAAAAGCTCCGGGATGTAGATCGCGAACAGCAGCGCCACAAGGACGTAAATCGGAACGATCAGCGCGAAGCCCGTCACGATCAATACGGCGGGATTTTGGATGAAGGGATAAAAGCTTCCGATCAGAATCGTGAGCAGGGAAGCCCCCACGATTGTGGGCTTGCGTCCCCAGGAATCCGCGGTGAATGCGCCGATCGCGGAGCCGATCGGCGCGCCAAGGGCCATAACGAGAGAATAGTTAAACGACCTGGCAATACTGAGCCCCTGCTGCACAAAAAAGGTAGGCAGCCAGGTGACGAATCCATAGAGCAGGCTGTTGATGACGATCAGAGAAACCGATCCCAAAATCATTCGCGGAAGAATCGCGGGGCTGAAGAGCGAAGAAAGATTTCGTGAATGTTTTACGAGCGGCGAAAGTGTGGGTGGCGGCAGCGGAGAATGTTGCAGCGAAACTTCGGCTTCGATCGACTGCAGCAGGACCTCGGCTTCCTCGGTCTTTCCGACGGATTCGAGCCAGCGCGGCGATTCCGGCAATTTTTTCCGCAAATACCAGACGACCAGCGCGCCGACCCCGCCAAGGACGAACATTGTGCGCCAGCCGAGCCTCGGGATGATGAGCCTCCCCAGCAGCGCGGCAACCGGCAAGCCGGTGACGACGAAGACGGTCATAAAGCCCAGCCATTTGCCGCGGGATTGCGGGGGTACAAATTCGGTTAATGTCGAATAACCAACCACATTTTCAGCGCCCAGTCCGAATCCGATGATGAACTGGATCAAAATCAAAATCCGCATGGAGGGCGCAAAGGCGGCCGCCAGCGACGCAAATCCGAAGATGGCAAGATTCGATTGATAAGTGAAGCGGCGCCCGAACCGGTCGCCGAGGAAGCCAGTCACAAACGACCCCAGCATCATTCCGACAAAGGTGGCCGAGACGAACTCCGCGTTTTGCCCCAGCGTGGAAAAGCCGCTCTTGACCGTGGCTCCGAGAACGATTCCGGCCAGATAAATATCGAAGCCGTCGAAAAACATTCCGGCGCCGATCAGCCACATGATGCGACGATGGAAGGAGGAAATCGGCAGCCGGTCGAGCCGCGCTCCTGCGTTTACGGGCACGGCCGGCTCACTTTTGCCTCGAAAGCACGGCCAGGCTGCCCACCGTCAACGCTTCCGTGGCCAAACGGCAATTCTGATCGAACGAATTCTGCAGCGCCGCCTGAAAAAATTCCTTACAGTTCCGCGCCGCGTTGGGATCGAGCCGCAGGATGCGGTCGATGAGGGCATCGACGTCGGATGCCAGGCGGCTCGCTGGACTGACGTGCGAGATGAGGCCGATTTGTTGCGCTTGCGGCGGCGTGATCGGATCGCCAAAGAGCACGAGGGGAAACGCGAAGCGCGGCAGCGCGTACTCGCCGAGATAGGCCATGATTGCGGCCGGCGCGAGGCCAAACTTCATTTCGGGGAAACCCAGTGTCGCGCTCTCGGCGACGTAGACAAAATCGCAAACGATCGCCAGGCCGAAACCGAAGCCGAACGCGTCGCCCTGCACCTCCGCGACGCTGATCAGCGGCGAAACCCGCAAGGCGCGCTTGAATTCGATAAGGCGCGCCGATTCCTGGTGGATTGCCGCGGCGTCACGGCCCGCGCGCTCCCGCCCCGTGCAGAAAACTTTGCCGCGCGCCCGAAGGCGCAAGACCCGCGCGCCTGGGCGAGCCGCTTCGCGGCGAAGCTCGGCAAGCATCGCGTCAAACATCGTGCCAGTCACTTCATTTTCGTGCTCGGAGTTGTTCAACGTGAACGTCAGAACGTCGCCGGCCCGTTCGATCACCACCCCGGCCGCGGCATTCGCGCCGAAAAATTCAACAGGTTTAGATGACATTCCGACACGGTACACACGGAGTGCAAGTCATGTCAACCCGCGGCGGCGGCCCGCCAGGTGTGAGATGCGGGCCAGTTTTCCAGGCCCCGTTCGATCCCTTATTCACCGCTAAGGAGTTTTACTGACAATCTTCACAAACTCATCATTTGTTCCGATGCGCCCGTGGATGGGGACGTGCTGTGCGACATCGAGCTTCAGTTTCAGCATGTTTTGATACAGCGTGCGCATGCCGGGAGTGGGCGTGGGTGGCTGCGCTCCGGGCTGCGGCGGCGAGTAGAGATCCGCATTCACCAGGATTCTTTCTTTTGGGAGATAGGCCATCAACATGTCGGCGCTGTGATTTCCCTGGCTGTACGATGGATCTCCCAACTCGTAGGCCATGTCCTGCACGTGCAGGATTTCCATCAGGCGCGCGCCATCGGTCACCACGTATTTTCCTTCGCCGCGCGTGTCTCCGCCCACTGTGTCAATCGGAGCGGGGCGCCTGCTGATCATGTACATCGGACTGAAGATCGCCAGACGGTCCGGCTGCAGCGTCCTGGGAGCCGGGTAGAACATAATGTCCAGGTAATACTGCTTGTTGGACTCGTGGGTCACGATCGTGGTGCCTTGCGAAAGATACGTGCGCAGGCCGCCGGCGTGATCCATGTGGTGGTGCGTATTGACGAGATAGCGGATCGGTTTGTTGGGAACCAGGCGATTCACTTCCGCAATCACGGCCAGCGAGCGCGCCTCGTTCTGCGGCGCTTCGACCACCGCGACGAAGTCGCTATATTCGACGAGCACGCTGTTGTGGGATCCGCCGCCGAGCAGCCAGACGCCGTCCGCGAGCTTCTGGCTTTCCACTTTGACCGGCGGCGCGGTCGCCGTGCGCACCGCCTCGGGGACCGCCATCGGGGTCACGGCCACGTTTTCTTTTACATCCGTTACATTAATCTCGTAGTAATTGTGCGCGGGGTTCAGCCTGGGGTCGCCCTGGTGCACATGGATTTGCCCGGGAAACATGATGCCGCCGAAACTTTTGTATTTCGTGTAGCGCATCTCGTAGTCCATGTCCCCGTACATCGGATTGGGAAACCAGGTGTCCACCAGTTCGACCAGGTTCTGGTCGTTAATCGTTCCGTTGAATTTGTATTTTCCCATAGTGAAGGAGACGACCGTCACTTTCCTGCCGAATTGGGAGAGGCCGATGTCCGATGCTCCAATAATGGGCAACGTGATCGCGGTCGCATCCGGAGCCGCCAGCGCCGCTTTCAAAAACCCGTGCGGAGTCAGCACGATCTCCATCTGCCGCAGATCGTTGTAAGGAATGCCGTCCAGATACATTCGCGTGAGGGGCACCGGCACGTCCCCCTGCATGTCCCAGGCGTAGTTGCCGCTCAGGATGGACGTGATGTGTTGCTCCGGCATCGGAGTCCTGCCGAGCAGCGGATATTTTCCTTGCCTGCGGGTGTAATCCTCGCGCGACCATTTGGCGTCGTAGTCAATCACGCGCGTGTAATCGGAAACTTCGTAGTGAGGCCAGTCTTCGGCCAGACCGTACGTTTGGCCGATTTGCGAGAACCAGCCGCTCGCCGTGTATTGAATCGTCTTCAAGTTGGCAAGGCCCATGGCCTTGGCAGATGCCTCCAGAGCTTTACGGGCATCCACGCTCTGCGCGGGCGCGGTTCCCGCGAGCACCAGGAACAGTCCAACGAGAATGCAGAATTTTCGCGCCATACGTTGTCCTCACTCTCAGAAAATCAACCTTAGAACCAAAGGCCTGGATTTCACTTTTAATATTCCGAATGGGCACACTTATACACCCGAGGTCCCTCGGACTGAACCAAATTGTTTTTTCGTCCACGAATTGTCGACCTCGGGACGCAGTCGGCTGGTCGCATGGCCAATTTTAACGAGCATGTCCCCGTTTCTTTGCGGGCTGGATAATCCTTGGAAGGAAGCTTCGTCGCATATGTGATCTACACCACATACATCTTTCCGATACTATTCTAATCTAGGAGATGTTAGGGATCGCTTCTCCTGTTACCGACCTTGGAGGATCCCATGCGTAAACCCAGTCCAATAAAACTGCATTCCCTGAATCGCAAGCGCCGACCTGTTTCGCGCTCCGCCAAAGACGCCATATTTAAGTACATCCCCAATGACCTGGCCTCTCTTATCCGAGGGCTTTACCGTCGGGTGGCCGGGCAGCTTCGAGTGCATCCCTCCTATGTCAGCCGTGTCGCCCGCAGAGAACGGCGGTCAAAACTCATTGAAAATGCCTTGAGGCGCGAGTTGGGCAAGATCCTCAAGAATATCGGCGAACAGAGCGCAGGAATTGGTTGGAAGGCGGCTCGCAAGATCGGCCACCAAAAGCGGAGCAAAAAATCAAAGTGAATCAGCGATGATCGAACCTGTAAGGCGCTCCCAGCTTTGTGATGTTGAAAATCGCATCGCAGGGCGCGCGCCGCAATTCAAGGAAGAAAAGGTAGCCGGCACATCCCACAGTCCATTCGAACTTCAGAGCTCGACGGTCCCGTCCTAAAATCCGCCGTGTTTGAACAGGATCTTCAATTGCGAGGAGCGCCGGAGTCCCGACTATGGAGCGCTATCCTTCAATTCATACAGGACCAGAATCGCTGAGCTCTGAGGCAGGGGTTGCGCTTTGCTGCCGGCGGCGTTCACGAGCCAGCGGCGGCTCGAGCCGCAGGACTTCACCGAATTTGACTCCACCACGATTGCGCCGCTCGCCGTGGTGCCGCTGACCTCCAACGTCTGGCTGCAGCCCGGCGGCGCAACACGGGCGAACTGCATCTTGAGGTCGATGATTTGCACCGGGCCGCCGCCCTCATGGTAGTCAAAGAGCAAAATCGTCGGATACTTGCCGCCTTCGGCAAGAATTCCGAGCACGCGCTTGCCATCCTGCGAGAAACCAGAGAGACGCAGCGACAAAGTTCGCCCATAATCGCCATCCGAAGCAATGATATCGGCCTCTACCGGAGCGCCGCCAGGAACGGGAGCGACTACAAGCTTGTATCCCGCCATGCAGTCATGAGAGTTCTTGCTGTGATCGTCAGCCGAGGAAACCATGAGCACCGCGGTGGCGCCGCGCGGTCCGCGCACCTGCTCGGTCTCTGTGGCGGCGATGCTGGCGCCTGTGTCGACACATTCCATAGATGCCTTTTGTGAATGCAGGAGTGACGCAGCGAGCAGGATCAGCGGCAGCATGCAAGGAACCCTTCCGAAAATGATGAAGGTGGACACATTGTTTCGCCACCTCCCTGCACAACGAAATTCTACCTGCCCCCCTTGCATGCGTCCAGAATTGCCGTTGATGGCCGGGAGGGCCCGGTTTTTTGCAGCGCAGGTGGTGTGGCTGGACAATGTCCAGGCGGAAACAACTTAATTTGAATTTTACGTTTTCAGCCTGGGAAACAGACGCTCGGCGTTGCCGCGATTGATGGCCTTCCAGTCGTCTTCCGAGAAGCCTGCGTACTGTACGAGCCATTCATCCGTTAGCTCGTAATTCCGGATGGGCGCGTCGCTGCCGTACATGATCTGCGAAACCGGCACGATGTCTTTCAATGCGTCGAGCGCGGGCGCGCGCCCTGCGTGCGCCGTGTCGAAATAAAGTTTCTTGAATTCGTAGTCCACGCCGTGCGGCACTTTGTCGGCGCGATTTTTTGGAAAATCGTCGATGATGCGCGCGGCCAGCACCGGGAACGCTCCGCCGGAGTGGGAAAAGATGAAGCGGATATTCGGATTTTTCGCCAGTGTTCCGTCATAGAGAAGGCTGTCGATGGCGCGCGCGGTGTCAATGTCATACTCAATGATGCCGGATTGTCCCGGAAGATTGCGGCAGCAGGAGGCGCGCGCGGGGTGGACAAAAACCACGGCGTTGCGGCGGTTCAATTCTTCGTAGACCGGTGCAAAGGAGGGATCGCCCATCCACTTGTCCATGTAGCTGGTCCACAGACCGAAGCCGTCCGCTTTCAAAACGTCCAGCGCGTAAGCGATTTCTTTCAAGCTGCCGTCTGTGTCGGGAAGGGGCAGCGCCGCAAAATTTCCGAAACGGCCGGGATAATCCTTGACCATCTGAGCGGCGTATTCGTTGTTCTGCCGCGCCAGGCTTCGTCCTTTTTCGCTGCGATCGCTCATGGAATCCATCACCAGGCGCTGCACGGGCGAAACGAAGGCCGTTGCGATTCCATGCTTGTCCATCATGTCAATGGATGTTGCGGGAGTCCAAGGCCTGGGTTTGAATCCGTCGGAGCGCATTTGTTCTTCCATGGCCTTCAGGTAAAACGGCGGAAACAAGTGGTGGTGCACATCAATCCGGCCGGGCAGCGCGCGGACAGACGGCGATGTGACCTGCGCGAACAACCCTTTGCCAGTGCCGCCCCCGGGAAGAATTGCGCCCGCTCCGGCCATGGCCAAGGCCTTCAGAAATTTTCTGCGCGAGGCGCCGGAATCGAAGGGATTTCCATTTGGGTTGCCAAAATTCGCGTGCGTGTCGAAGTTTCCGGAAGCGCGATCGGCCATGCTTATTTCCTCCCAGCTTCAAAAGGACTGAGTGTTTCGTCGGGGCGCAACATAGCACGTTTACAGGGCGTGTGTCAGCGGCCCACGCGGGGAATCAGCGCGGCTCGGAAGACGGCGGGACGATGCTCTTGATACGCATGTAGGTGACCAGGTTGCCGTAGTGCTCGTTGTTGTGCGCGAGATTCGAGATCAGCCGGCTGATTCGCAACACCGGAACTTTCGTGCCGTCGTCCCGGGTGCCTTGCACCAGGTCCATGGAATTGGCATCCGTAAGCATGGCATAGGCGCCGTCGCAGTAAGTGAGAGCGCTGTTCAACGCCTTTATCAGATCGGCCTTGGCAGTGACTTTTTCAAAATCCGTTTCTTCCATGGGATTCTTTTCGCCCTTGGCATCCGAGCACCAGCGGTAATTAAAATTGGCCAGATGTCCGATCAGCTGCCCGAACGTACGGACCTCCGGCTGCGCGCCTGGACGCAGGCCATAAAATTCCTCGGGCATCTTCTCCGCGGTGCGCGCAATGAATTTCCGATTCATGCCGTAGGAATTGCGAAGCCAGGCGGAGAGATCTTTGGGGGGAGCCTGCTGGCCAGTCTGCGCCGCCAATGGAAGCGCCACCAGGAATCCCAGAAGCGCGCGGAAGAAAATCTTCACCATAAATTTGCCCCCAAGGTGGTTCGAGCTAAGAGCTCTGAGATGCACAGGATGAAAGCGCGCACGGAGAATCGCAATCCAGCTTGGCCCGGCTCTCGACGTTGATTTTTTTAAGTCGTCGCAAATTATACCGCCGGCGGCCTCTGCGCACAATTTGCTCGCGGCTTAGATTAAACGATCCGCTTGCTGTCCTCTTTGAAAGATTCGGAATTCCGGTGCAAATAGCTGGACTGGAGCTAGAACCTCGTGACTGAGTCGTCCAGACTGCTGGATGGGAAATCGCTCATGATCACTTCCTCTTCACGCATGGCCGGACGATGCTCGCAAAGGGCCAGGAATTTGACGACTTCTTGCCGGAACGTGGGGGTTTCGCTGTCTTGCAGAGCTTCCAGCGAGGCCCACATGGAGACTACGGTTACTTCCAATCTTTCGCCGGGGCCGCTTCGCAGCACGAACAGGCCGCCAAATCCACGCTGTCGTCGCAAAATCGGCAGCATGGCATTGGTCAAAGCCAGAAATTCCTCCATTTTTCCGGGGAGGATTACGACCCTCCAGACCCTCGCGTACATACGCACCTCCGGGTGGGTCCTGGCGATGGATGGGGTGGCCAAAGTTACCTACCGTTCCAGCTGATGTAAATCGAGGGGCTGCCTGAGAGTCTCCAAAATTTCAGGAGTTCGATTACGCGCGTCCGCCTGCCAGTACGCTCGCTGGACTCGAGCCATTCCAGGGACGGGATAACTCCTGCTGGAATTTCTGTTTTGAGTTTTCCCTTCGCCCGGAAGCCTAGTCCTCCTTGGTCGTGGTGTCAACGGCAAGTCGCGCCGTTCCTCGGAGGCGGAGCGAGCGCGAGGCTGCCATTTATCGCACGGCGGGAAACTGCTAGGAAGCCATCACATAAACGGCGCGACGTGCGACCTCAATAGGGCGTCAGGGGCTGACGCCCTTGTTTTCAGGTCTCTGAATGTCGCGGCTGAAGCCGCGACCCACAAGACGATTTATGAGGTCACTTCATTTCACGGTTGCGCCGGCCAATTGCGCCGTGGCGGCCAGCGTGGTCTGCGCCGCGTTCAAGCCAAGACGAAAGTCTTTGTCGTTGTAGGTCGCATAGACGTCGGTGGGCTGATGCCACTGCGGGTCCCAGCCGTTTCCGATCTGCGTGCCGCGCTCATTTTCCCGCACGCTGATCGCGGCTACCTCGTTCATGAAAGACGACGAGTCGGTGTTGGTCATGTGGCTGCCAATCGCTGCCGGATAATCCGTCGCATATTTTTCATCGGATTGCTCAAACGTCCAGGCCAGGGCTTGCGACTGCGCGGCGAATTTCGAATTCAATTGGAACTCGATGTTGACGTCGGCTTCGGGGCGTTGGTCCTTGCTCAGTGTGCCGTCCTCGCGCGGCATGCCGTGATCGAACAGCATCATGTCGTGCTGAATCATCCCGAGCCACTTCGGTTCCGGATAGCGGCCTGAATTCGGCGGAGCCTCTTTGCCTTGAAGATCCTTGCGCTGCTCGACGTATGCGGCGCTGCCGTTCAGTCCCGTTTCCTCGTTGTTCCACAAAATAAAACGAATCGAGCGCTCGGTCTGCACGTCTGGACTGTTCAAGATGCGCGCCAGCTCCATCACCAGAGCCGTTCCAGAACCATCGTCATTGGCGGCTTCGCCCCAGCCGATGCCGTCGAAATGGGCGGCGAGGATGTACATCTCTTCGGGGTGCGTCACGCCGACCTTCGTGCAATAGATTTCTTCCCGGGGCCCCGCCACCGGCGGCTGGGAATTGAGTTCGCGCAGCTTTGGGTCCGGTTGCGCGTTCGGATCGTTGTTCACACCGGTGCGCACGCGCAGGCCCTTCGGCCGTCCTCCCCCGACGGAAGTGGCTGTGGGCGGCGTTGGCGTGCCCGGCCCGCCCGCGGTATTCGCCATGGTGTTGCGCGTGTCCGGATTAGGGGGTTGGTAGTTGTACTTGAGGCGCTCGATGTTTGCGCAGCCGTAACTTTTGAGTTGAGCTTCGATCCAGTCGAGGGCCCTGCGATTGCGATCCGTCCCCTGCTTTCGATCACCGAACTGCGTTAATCCCTTGATGGTGGCCTTGTAGCGTTCCAGATCGAGCCGACCGACGAGAATTTTTGTAGGATCGGCAACTGTTTCCGCTGGGCTCTGCAAAGTGGCTGCACTGCTGCGCCGAGCAAATGCGTGCGGAATGAGACACATCGCGACGCCGCAAGCCGCAATCTTCAGTTCTGCTCGCATGTCCTGATTCTCCTCGGTCCAAATTGTGATCTTGAATTCAGCTTGCAGACATACTTAGCCGCAAAAATGGTCCACAAAGCAAAGCAGCAACCGCAGGCGTCGTGTCACCGCGCGGCTTGTTCCACTTCTGCAGCCGCTGAATTGATCAGCGCACTCTCGTTGTTCAGGACGGCTGCAACGCGCTGGATTTCAGAATCGGCCTCGGCCCAACGCTTTTCTTCGATTGCCTCGCGAATACCGGGCAGCGTCTTGACGCCGTAGCCGGAATATACGCCGGGCGCATAGATCATATGTTTGTACCAGGAGCGTCGCAGCAGCCCCTCGGGAGTGGTCAGGCGGCGTTCGCTTTCCATCAGCTTCTGATTCAGATCTGCGAGCGTGGCGGCGGAAAGGCCGGCGGGCCAGGCCCTCTTGATCGCCGCGCGATAACGTTCCGCGCTCTGCGTGAGTGTATCGGCGGCGTTGTCCAGCGGAGTGAAATTTAAGAAGGGGGCAACGTCCTCATGTGGCGGAGGCACCAGGGGACGGCGCGGGTCATTGGTCGCGGTGAACAGGCCTTCCTCGATTTCCTTGTTGCGCTCGATGATTTCTGCGCGCTTGTCGTCCCCCAGTTTTTTCAACTGTTTCTGATAGAGGTGAATCGTGTCGGCGAGATCGGTGAATTCAAAGGGGAGCAAGTCGGCATCGGCCAGGCGCAGAACGGCCGTGCCGCCAATTTGCGAAAGCGCGCGCCCATAGACGAAGTCAAGGTCGGAGAAATGTGTGTACCAGTAGAAATCGTCGTAGGCAGAGTGGTAAACACCGGCATCGCCTTCGCCGCCGTATCGCACATCCATGGAAGCGACGCCGATGTGATCGAGGAACGCGGTGTAGTCGGAACCTGAGCCCAGCGCTTCGATGCGCAGATCGGCGCGCTGCCGCAATTCCTTGCGATCATCTTCCGTCCTGGCTTGCTCGATCCGGCGCAACTTGGAGCGGTTCCAAACGGCAAGTTGTGTTTCCGGATCCTGTATGTCGCGGGCGAGGTCGTTCACCAGGTGCTCCAGCGTGTGGGAGCCCTCTACCTGGAGATACCCGCGCCCGGTGGCGTCGCTGTTGATGTAGGCGACGGCATGTTGCGCGAGCTCCTTGTCATGCTGTTCCACCCACTCGGTCGAGCCGAGCAGCATGGGCTCCTCGCCATCCCACGCGCAGTAAATGATGGTGCGCTTGGGCCGCCAACCCCGCTTCACGAGTTCCCCGAGCGAGCGCGCCTCTTCCAGTAAAGCGACCTGTCCGGAGGTCGGGTCTTGCGCGCCGTTCACCCAGGCATCGTGGTGATTGCCGCGGATTACCCATTGCTCGGGGAATTGCGCACCCGGAATTCGCGCGATCACGTCGTAGATTTCCTTCATGTCCCAGTTAAAACTCACCTTGAGATGAACTTTCGTTTTACCGGGTCCAACATGATAAGTAATTGGCAGGCCGCCGCGCCATTCCCTGGGCGCCAGCGGACCCTCCAGAGCGGCCAGCAACGGCTGCGCGTCGCCGTATGAAATGGGCAGATCGGGAATCTTGGTAAGGCTGGGCGCATCCTTGATCGCCAGGCGCTTGGCTTCCGCCGTTGCGCCCACACCCGGAGTCAAAGGGTCGCCGGGGCTCGAGGACGGGAAATCCATTACGCTGCCGCGCTGCACGCCGTCGGGAGGGCGCATGGGGCCTTGCGGAAAAACATTGTCAACGGAATAGCCGTCGTCGGCGGGATCGGAATAGATCAGGCAACCGATCGCGCCGTGCTCGGCGGCGACTTTGGGCTTGATCCCGCGCCAGGAATTGCCGTACTTGGCGATGACGATGGCGCCCTTCACGGAAACTCCCAGGCGGTCGAGTTCCTCATAGTCCCTGGGCAAGCCGTAATTGACGAAGACCAGCGGCGCGGTCACGTCTCCATCGATGGAATAGATGTTGTAGCTGGGCAACTGCTCGCTCTGTTGATTGCTGGTGGGGTCCACGGGGAGCGGCGGCTCCTGCAATTTTGCCGTGAAGCGCGTGGGCGCGACCATCTCCAGCACTCGTTCCTTGGGCGTGGGGAAAAGAACACTGAATGTTTCGATTTTGGCGTCCCAGCCCCATTCCTTGAATTTCGAGAGAATCCACTCCGCATTCTCTTTGTCGTAAGCCGAACCGACATGGTGCGGGCGGGCGCTCAGCCGGCGCATGTATTCGCGCTGGTTCTCCGGACTGGGAAGGGCCCGAAACTTCGCTTCCCAATCGCGCTCGGCCGCGGAGCTAGTGCGAGTGAAACCCTGCAGCGGCTCGTCCTCCGCTCCCGTCGAAACGATACCAAACAGAAAAACAATCAGCGCCCCAGTCATCACCACGCGTCGCATCGCTGCACCTGGCTTTCGTATTTTGCCCGCCGCTCCGGCCGGCTATCGAAGCGAAGCTTACTGCAAAGAAATCGCGGAACCAAGTCTGGCGATCCTTGGAAGGCAGCTCATAAATGCCCGGACCGAGGGGAATTGGGGCGAATTGCCAAGGGCGATTCATGAGTTTGTCTCTCGAAGCAAGGCGCCCCTTTTAAATATCTTCAATTCGCTTGGCCCTGCTATCGCCCATCAGCATCAGACTGCGCTGCGAAAAGGGCAGGTAGAGCAGCGCCGCGGTCGCGGCGAGTGCCAAGCCCACACCGATTTCATCCACCAGGAGAAACGGCGCCAGCGCCCAAAGTTCATCGAGCGGAAGGATAAAGGGGAATAAACGCAGGAATTTCACCGGCAAACCGCGGTATCCAAGAATGGCGGCGGAAAGCAGATACAAACGGACCGGGATTCCGACGAGCGCGGTTACGATGAGCAGCGCGAGGAGCCCCTTCGGATGCGGAACAGCCTGGGAGAGCAGAAGTTCCACCCATTGCAGCAATGCCAGCGAGAGAACGTAAAAGGAGAGGTACATGACTTGAATGAGCGAAAATAGCACTTGCACCACGCGGCGCGGCGCTTCGGGAAGATCGCTCGCTTCACTGAGCCCGAAGCTGCGTTTCTCGCTGGGAACGGCCGCCGGAGTCTCCGCGGCAGGGCCGCTCTTCGGTTTGGGTTCCCCTGAACTTGGCGCGCCATCCGCCAATACCTCCACCGAGGCGATGAAGCGGTAGCCCCGGCGTGGAACGGTTTGGATGAATCGCGGGTTTTCAGCCGAATCGCTTAGCGCGTCGCGCAGTTTGTTGACCGCCGTGTTGAGGCTGTGGTCGTAATCGACGAAGGTGTCCGCGGGCCAGAGCAGCAGTCGCAATTCCTCCCGCGTCACTACGTCGCCGGGGTGGGCGAGCAGGTACAACAGGACTTCCAGCGGCTGCCCCTGCAGGCGCGGGCGCGCTTTGCCCTCTTTGCGCAATTCGCCCGTGCCGCCCTCCAGCTCGTACAAGCCGAAGCGAAAAATAGATTTTTGATTGGTTGCTTCCGGCACTGACCATTGCTCACGATGGATTTCGATTCCTATTTTAGATGATGTCTTCCAATAAGACTAAGGCTTTATTGGACTTACGGAATGATTGAGATTCGACTGGTATTGAGCCGGCGTGTATTGCAACATGACCAGGTTTTCGGGCAGTCTCGCGCTGCCCATGGAGGCACCCATTCCAAACCGAGTTCCAATTAGCCTGCGACGCGGTCTTTTCATTTGCCTGATCGTTGCGGCTTCCCCCGCCGGGGCCACGGACCTGAAGCCGGAGGCCGCGCAAGGGTTCGATCAATATGTGCGCCTCACTGAAATGCGCATGCACGGCGAATTGGCGACAGGCGGCGTGTTCCTGTGGGCCGACGGGCTGGCGGAACCGCGCCGCAGCGACGCCTATGCCCAGTTGCAGCGCGGCGAAGTGGTCTCGGCGAGGCTGCAGACCCCTGATCCTTCGGGCCGGTCTTCCACGCCCGGGGCTCTCATTCATCATTGGGTGGGGACAGTTTTCATTCCGGGAGTTTCTCTGAGCCAGGTGCTGGCGATCGTCCAGGATTACGACCACCACGCCGAATATTACAAGCCGGAAGTCACGCAGTCGAAAATGGTCGAGCACAACGGCGGCGATTTCAAGGTCCACTACCGTTTGAGAAAAAAGAAGGTCGTCACAGTCATCCTCGATACCGATTACGAGGTGCACCGCCATTCTATCGACACGACCCACGCGTACAGCGACTCCTATAGCACGCGAATCGCCCAGGTCGAAAAGGCGGGCGAAGCGGACGAGCATGAATTGCCGCCGGGAAAAGACGGCGGATATATGTGGCGGCTCAATTCCTACTGGCGTTATTTCGATACGGGCCGCGGCGTGTACGTTCAGTGCGAAGCCATCTCTCTAACACGCGATATTCCTGTCGCGCTCAACTGGATGATCGCGCCGTTCATCGAAAGTATCCCGAAGGAGTCGCTCGAATTCACACTGCAGTCCACGCGCTCCGCGGTTCTGCGCGTGGGTTTGCACGCTACGGATTAAAGCGCGCTTGCTGGTTACAGCCGGAGATTGATCATGACAGACGAAGGAACACAAATCGCCGCCACACCTGCCATTGTTGCGCGGAAGATTCCGGTCCGGAAGACTGCAAAACGCGTTCCGTTCAAGAATGCGTCCCGCCTTCAGCAAAGTTTCACGGCGGCCGCTGAGCGCAAAGCCCTCGCGTGGCTCGCCGGGAAGTTGCCGGAGCGAGTGAATTCCGATCACCTGACGCTGCTCGGTTTCCTGGCGATGTTCCTCGCTGGCGCGAGCTACGCGCTGGCGCGAACGCACCGCGCGGGTCTGCTCCTGGCGACTTTTTTTCTGGCGCTGAATTGGTTTGGCGACAGCCTGGACGGCACGCTCGCGCGCCTTCGCAACCGGCAGAGGCCGCGGTACGGTTTCTACGTCGATCACATGATCGACACCTTCGGCGGATTTTTTTTGATGGGAGGCCTGTCGATCTCGGGCCTGGTCGACTGGAGGATCGCGCTGGGAATGTTTGTGGCCTTCTTGATGCTCTCGGTCCAAGTTTATCTTGCGACGTACACAGTGGGAACGTTTCAACTCTCGTTCGCGAAGTTTGGTCCTACCGAAATTCGGATTTTGCTGGCGCTCGGAAATGTGGCGCTGTCGTTTCATCCCGATGCGCGGATCTTCGGCTCGCCTTACCGAATTTTCGACGTGGGAGGGATCATCGCTATTGCGGGGATGTCACTCATGCTGATTGTTTCGACTATCTTTAACACGGTGAAGCTGTATCGCGCGGAGCCGGTGCGTTGAAGCCGAGTGGAGGAAGCTGAAATGATAAAACCTGCCATTTTGAAAATCTTACTGGCCTTTGTCGTAGCGTTGATCTTTGCTTTTGTGCCGAAGTCCGCGTCTGCCAAGCGCGGATCGGGGTCTCACGGCGGTGGAGGCTCACATGGAGGCGGAGGCTCACGCGGAGGGAAATCACACGGAGGCGGCAGCTTCCACGGCGGAGGGCACTCCAGTTTCCGCGGGGGCGGACAATCTTTCGGCGGTTCTCATGGCGGGAAGGCCATGTCGTCGGCTCGGCTGGGCGGTGGAAACATGAACATGGGGCGAATGAGCCGCGGTTCAAACGCAAGGCCGGGAGGGTTTTCTTCATCCATGTCCGGTAATTTTCAGCGGGGTTCTGCATTCGGAGGGGGAAACTTCAACTCATCGGTAAACTCGCGCAGTTTTGGTTACTCGGGTGGTTCGCAGTTGCCAACTCGAGGTTCACGCATCGCGATGAGCGGGGGATGGAATTCATTCGGCAACACGAATGGTGGCGCCAGGGCGGAAACGTCCCGGAGTTATGGGGGCAGTGGACGAGTTGACGGGCAAAGGCAGTCATTTGGTAACTCGGGCTTTCGATCGACGTCTGGATTCACACGCGCTTCGATGAACGCTTCGGGCGCCGGATGGCATTCCTTCGGCAACATGAATGGTGGCGCCAGGACGGAGGTGTCTCGCAGTTATGGGAACAATGCACGAACTGATGGACAATGGCATGCGTTTGGAAATTCAAGGAATGGATCTTTTGGCAGAAATATTTCAGGAAATTCTTTTTCCGCTGCGGGTCGCGCGAATTCTTCGGACCTGCGCGCCTATCGCGGGGGATTCGGCTCCAATCGTTTTTCAAATTCGCCGGCAACGTCGCGGTTTTCGTCCTTCTCGTCTTTTTCCGGCGGCCGCTCGATGACGAATTTCGGAGGCTCCAGTCGCTTTGGGAGCGGGGATTTCGCCAGTTCCGGTTTCGGAAACTCCGGCTTCGGCGGTTCGGGTTTCTCAAATTCGCTTCTTGGATCGGGTTTGTCGCTGTTCCCCAACTTATTATTCGGTGGCTTGCTGCATCTGGGGACATCGGTCTTGGGAGGAGGAGGCATCCTCGAAGGGGGCCTCCTCGCAGGAAACGTAATTTCATTGGCTGCGCGCTGGCTGGGATCCGGGCTAGGCTCGAACGGGTACGGCCAGGGAGACTCCGCTGGGGTTGGCTTTGGTTACAGCCCAGGCGGGTTTGGCATAGGTTTCGGATTCGCGCCGGCCCCGGTGTGGCCCGTTTGCAATGGTGTCGCCGGTTTTCAGGGGCCCGGCTGGGGATGGAGCGGCTATTGTGCTCCCACTTTTTATTATCCTCCAGCCTGGAACGGCATTAGTCAGTTCGGCGATCGCGGACCCAACTACAACATGGCTGGCAATCATTTCGGCAATTCTGATTTCCACCCGGAACAGAACTAAGGCGATGAAAGGTCTTAGATTAGAAGAGACAATTAAGCGGCCTTCCTGCGATCCAAGGTATACTGTTCTCCCCCCTACCTGAGTCCAGAAAAGGTCTTCATGTCTCTTTTTAATGTTTCGCGCCGCGAACTGCTAAAACTCGGCGGCGCCGCAGCCGCCACCGAATTAGGGGCTCTGCTTTTACATGGTTGCGGACTGAGCGGAATTCATTCCAACCCTTCTCCCGGCCCTTCCGGTTGCGGCAGCAAATTGACGGATATCGAGCACGTGGTCATTTTCATTCAGGAAAACCGGTCCTTCGATCATTATTTTGGAAGTTACCGCGGTGTGCGCGGGTTCTCTGACCAGAGCCTTGCGTTCCAGCAGCCTGACTTTTCCAACACGGCTGACCCGCCGGTCGGAAAATTGCTGCCATTTCATCTGGACACTTCCACGGCCAATGGGGCTTGCACGCATGACATCACCCATGCCTGGGCGCCGCAGCATCAGAGTTGGGACAACGGCGCGATGGACATGTTTGTAAGTTCCCGCCTCCCGATCGATGGCAGTTTCGCGCCATTGACCATGGGTTACTACACGCGCGCGGACATTCCTTACTACTACGCCATCGCGGATGCGTTCACGATTTGTGATAATTATTTTTGTTCCGTGATGGGCCCCACCGATCCGAATCGCCTTTATACCATGGCAGCTTCCATTGACCCCGATGGCAAGAACGGCGGTCCGTTGGTGGAAACGCTGGGCATAAATCGTCCTTCTTTTGTAGGGCGCCTGACGTATACCACCATGCCGGAACAACTGCAGGCTCGCGGGATTTCCTGGAAAGTTTATTCGCCGCCTGAGGCCAACATCCTGAACAGCATCTTGTCGGATAATGTTCTGTCCTACTTCAAGAATTTTCAGGATCCGGCGTCGCAGCTCTATCAAAACGCTTTCCTGCCGCAGTTTCCCACGGATTTTTTGACGGATGCCGCGTCCGGAAATCTGCCCCAGGTTTCCTGGGTGATCGCGTCCCTGGTGGACTCCGACCATCCGCCGGCCCCGTCGCTGTTTGGTGAAATCACTTTGTCCGCGATGCTGGCGGCTTTAACTGCCAATCCGGCGCAATGGGCAAAGACGGCCCTGTTTCTAACCTTTGACGAGAATGGCGGTTTTTTTGATCACGTTCCGCCGATGACAGCGCCGCCCGGCACTCCGGGCGAATACCTTACCGTGCCTGCCGTGCCCGACCCGACGGCGGCGGGCGGTTTCACCGGCCCGATTGGACTTGGTTTTCGCGTCCCTATGCTCATCCTTTCTCCCTTCAGCCGCGGCGGTTTTGTCTCGTCGGATCTGTTCGATCACACTTCGATCCTGCGATTTCTGGAAACTCGATTTGGCGCGGAGGTGCCGAATCTGAGCGCGTGGCGTCGCGCCGCGGTCGGCGATCTAACCAGCGCATTTAATTTTGCCGCGCCGGATGCGTCGATTCCGAATCTGCCATCCACAGCGCAGGCCGTTCCTCAAGTCGTTCAGCAATGTGTCGCCAATCCGGACGGCATCATGCCGTATCCGTTGCCGAGCCCGCAGAGTTTGCCCTCTCAGGAATCCGGCGCTGCTCCAAAGCCCAGCGGTCAATGCTGATCCCCTGCTTTCACGCTGAGAGGGCTTCGCAGCGATTCGCTTGACAAGACCTCGGGGCTGTCGCAGCATCGCTGTCAACCCCGAGAGGAGTTACCACCATGTTATTCATCGTAGAGCACCCATTTGTTTGTTCGTCTATCTTGCTGATCGTTTTTTATTTATGGATGTCGGTCCGCGTCGTGGGGCCGACCGAAGTGGGCCTGGTCATGAAGCGTTTCGGATTGCGGAAACTTAAGGACGACAATCCGATCGCCTTTCACGGGGAAGCGGGCTACCAGGCCGATCTGCTGATGGCGGGGCGCCGCTGGAAGCCGTGGCTGCTTTACGAAGTTCAAATGTATCCGTGGGTGCAGGTTCCTGCCGGCGAAATCGGAGTGGTCATCGCCCAGGTGGGATCGCCCCTGCCGATCGGGGCGAAATCAGCCGTTTACAAGAAAGTGTTCGCAAACTTTTCCGATCTGCGCTCCTTTGTTGCCAACGGAGGGCAGAAGGGCGTTCAGCGTCCCGTATTTCCCCCCGGCACATTGGCTCCCGTTCATCCCGTCGGTTTTCTGGTGATTACCAAGAGCAAGGCCTACGGGCTACCCGTGTCGCCTGAACTTCGATTGCGCGCGGGCAAGAATGAGACTCTGACGCCAGAGGCGTTCGGTTTGCGCCCGGAGCAACTCAATTTGGTGCGCATCGAGCCGAAGGCGACCGGGAAAGACGGCGCGCTGCTTGATATGGTAGGCATCGTGACGGTGTTTGAAGGCGACCCGCTTCCCTCCGGCGACATCGCCAGCCGTCTGGGTGCTTTCGTCGACGTCGATAAGATGGAAGCCGCGAACGCAACCGACGGCGACATCATCGAGGTGCTGCTCGGAAACAAAAACAATCTGCACAATAACTATCAGGATTTTCAGGCCTTTCTGGATAGCGGAGGACGCATCGGACTGCAACACGACCCTCTTCTTTACGGCGCCTACGCGCTGAATCCGTTCTTGGTCACGGTCGAGCTGGTGTGGATGCTGGTGGTGCAACAAGGCCAGGTCGCCGTGGTCAAAGCATACGTCGGCTTGCCGACGCACGATACTTCGGGATCGGATTTCAAATTCGGCACGCTGGTTCGGCCGGGGCATCGCGGCATCTGGCAGGAGGCGCTACGCACGGGAAAATATCCGCTTAACCCGCGTTGCTATCAAGCGGAAATTGTTCCAACTTCCATCCTGACTTTGAATTGGGCCGATGAGGTATCGGCGGCCCACAATCTCGACGCGCAGCTGAAGCAGATCGTCGCGAAAAGCAACGAAGGCTTCGTATTCGCGATTGATCTGCAGGTGCAAATTCACGTGCCCGATACGAATGCGCCGCGCGTGATTTCCATGGTCGGGACCATGATGAACCTGGTGAACGAAGTTTTGCAGGCCGCCGTGGGCAATCATTTCCGCGACAAATTGCAGAGCATGCCCGCCATCCGTTTCATCGAAACGCGCCAGCAAGTGCAGGAAGAGGCGTTCAAGCACATCAAGGATCAGCTGGACCAATACCGTGTCGAGACGCGCGGCGTTTATATTCAGGACGTCGTATTGCCGCAAGACTTGGTCAACGTCCTGACCCAGCGCGAAATCGCCAACCAGGAGATTGAAACCTATCGCAAGCAGCGCGCCTCGCAGGAAGAACGCATCGCCATGGAAAACGCCAAGGGCACGGCGGAAATGCAAGCGGACCTGGCCAAATCAAAAGTAGGTGTGGACATCAAGACGAACGATGCGAACGCGCGAACCGAAGAAGCGCGAGGCGAGGCGGAGTTTATTCGCCAGACCGGCACGGCCAAGGGAGCCGAGGTGGAGGCCGTCGGGCTGGCCAGGGCTCGCGGGTACGAAGCCCAAGTGCGAGCGCTGGGCTCAAACGCAACCGCGCTGGTCAACGTCATCACGGCGCTGGCCGACGGAAGCATGAAATTTGTGCCGGACATCCTCGTCGCCAGCGGAACGAACGGAGGAGGCGCACTCGATGGCCTGGCCGCCACGGCCATGCGATACCTCGGTGGAAATGGCGGAAAGAGCTTGCCCGGAGGCCCGGCCGTGGAGGCGGGAGCCAGTGCCCCGGCGAGTCCGAGTGCACCTTTGAAGCAATCGGGACAGGTGTAGGGCGATCGCAGCGCGATCGGATTCGTGCGTGTCTTGGCGACATGCCGGTTTCGAAGCCAGTAGAACACCTTCCTGAAGCTGCGGCGGGTAATGCGAAGCACGGGACGAAAGCCTGAGGCCCGGTAGCACTTCTTCCCATTCTGGTCCATGCCTTCACCTGCTAGTGCCAGCCTGATACCCCAAGCAATCTTCTGTCTTTACCACAGGGTTATTGGATGATTTCTAGAAAAGTAAGCTATTCATTTTTAATAACTTAGTGGGGCGGCCTCATGCCTGGGATGGCGTGGAACATGCTCTCTGGATTTCTGGAGGAGAATGTGTCCACCCTCAAGAGAGCGCTCAGCTCACGGATTTTCGCGAGGCGGATCGCTGGTCTATTGAGCCTGAGCGTAACACTGCTGGCCGGGAAAGCACTGGGGCAATCCTCACCACCGACGCCACTGCCTGCCACGCAAGCCGCCACGCAGCGCGATCTCTCCCAGGTGTCAATCGAAGATCTGATGAACATTCAGGTGACTTCCGTTTCCAAGAAAGAACAAAAGATGTCGCAGGCGGCGGCTGCTATTTTCGTAATCACGCAGGAGGACATCCGGCGATCCGGTGCGACGAATATTCCAGACCTGCTGCGCATGGTGCCTGGCCTGGACGTGTCGCAAATCAACGCCAACAGTTGGGCCGTTTCGGCGCGCGGATTCAACGAGCAGTTCACAAACAAATTGCTGGTTCTGATTGATGGACGCGCGGTATACACGCCGCTCCTTGGCGGGGTGAACTGGGACACCCAGGACGTGCCGCTGGAAGACATCGACCGGATCGAAGTAATTCGCGGGCCGGGCGCGACGATCTGGGGGGCTAACGCTGTTAACGGAGTGATTAACATTGTGACCAAGAGGGCTGCGGATACGCCGGGCCCTCTGGTCAGTGCCGCCGGAGGCACGAAGGGACAAGCGCAAGGCTTGGTGCAATATGGGGGGGCCATTAAGGAAAAAATAAACTATCGCGTTTTCGCGGACTATCTCAACTTCGGTTCCTTGCCCGCTGAGGGCGGCAGTTCCGGGGAAGACAATTGGAATCGTTTGCGCGGCGGTTTCCGGACCGATAGCAAGCTTTCCTCGAGCGATTCGCTCACAGTGCAAGGCGATCTCTTCACGGGACAGGAAGGCGCAACCATCATCCATATATTCTCGATCGACCCGCCTGTTGTTGGCAATTTAAACGCGGACAACCAGCTCTCCGGCGGCAATCTTCTCGGCCGATGGAACCATACTTTTTCGAGTCGTTCCGACGCCACCTTTCAGTTTTATTTTGATCAATATGCTCGAACGGGTCCCCAAACGAGAGAACATCGTGACACGATTGATTTCGACTTCAATCACCACCTTGCATGGGGATCGCGTCAGGACTTGATCTGGGGCGCAGGATACCGCCGCACCTGGGACAAAACGGTCGGCACAATCGATGAGGCGTTCGTCCCGCCCGATACCAAACTCCACCTATTCAATTTTTTTGTTCAGGACACAATCGAGCTCACTTCCGATCGGCTGTATCTGACAGCGGGAACAAAGGTTGAAAATAACTACTTCACTGGTTTCGACCTGGAACCGAGTGTCCGCCTGGCGTGGACTCCTTCCAACCGGGAAACTTTCTGGGCCGCTGTTTCGCGCGCCAGCCGCACCGCGGCCCGCAGAGACACGGACCTCGTGGCGCCCCTCGCGGTATTTCCCGATCCGGCAGGATCGAGCACGCCGGTGGAAGTCATTCTATTGGGCAACCGGAATTTCCAGTCCGAGCACGTTGTGACCTATGAGGCGGGGTTCCGGGCACAGCCCAACACGCGGCTGTCCATCGATTTGTCCACGTTTTTCGATCGCTATGACCATCTGGAGAGTCTCGAGCCGGGGCCGGAAGCTTTTCAGACTAGTCCCGCTCCGGCTCGTATCGTAATGCCCATCACGTTCGGAAATCTGATGTACGGCACAACGGAAGGCGGCGAGTTATCCGCGAATTTCAAAGTCACGGATCGCTGGACGCTGAGCCCGGGCTACGCATTTTTGGAAATGCATCTGCACACCAAACCTTCGAGTCTGGACGCAACGTCGGTAGCGGAGTTCCAGGGTTCGAGCCCCCAGCATCAGGCGCAGCTGCGATCACACGTGGATCTATCGCACGGCCTCTCGTGGGACGCCGGCGCCTATTTCGTCAGCGAACTCCCGGTCCAGGGCGTCGCAGCCTATTCGCGCATCGATACACAATTGAGATGGAAGCTTGCCGAGCGCGCGGATATCAGCCTGGTGGGGCAGAATTTGCTGCAAGACCATCATCTGGAATCCATGGACCAATTGACCTTGGTCAATTCATCCATGATCAAACGCAGCGCCTACGCGAAATTCACCTGGCGATTTTGGTAGATCGCCCTACGGCGCCCGCGCAGTGCCTTCCGAATCTTTGCAGGGCGCGGCCGCAAGCCTCGCCAAAAAGCACGCAGAATCAACAAGGCTTCAGCCGCCGGCCTATTCGATAGGGAGGATTCACATGGGCTCTGCGGAATCTTGGCCAACAGTTCAGCCGCGCAGCACGCCCGGATCGATATCATGTTGCCGGGCGAGATCGCTCAGCTCATCGAGCTGGTTTTGGACTTCCTGCACCTGCGCTTCCAGATTAGCGAGGCCCTCTGCAGGAGTCATGCCGGGGCCATCCTTGTCCAGAGCGAGGCCGGGGGTGGTGATCCGTTGGTTGACCGCCTGAGCGATCGCTGCCTGCTGCTCGAGCAGTGCGGCTTGGCGCTGGTCGAGTTCGGCCTGAAGACTGGCCGCCTGATCGGCATACCATTCAGGATCATCGAGCCTGGACTCATAGACTGGGAAGGTGGCTTCGACCGCAGCGGCAGGCGCTTGCGCCGCCGGTGCCGGCGCTTCCTGCCCGACGATGGAAATCAGGCCGCGCGCGCGCAGCTGATCCATATCCTCGTTCGTCCAGACCTTCTTCGGCTGATTTTGATTTCCTTGCGCGGGGCGAGGCTTCTCTGCCGCTTGCGAAGAGCACGCAATCAGCAAAGCAAGAGCCGCCGTGAGCGGGAAAAAGTAGTTCCGCATGATTCCTCCTCGGCGGGGACAAACAAATTCTACACCTTTTCAGACATCGGGAATGTGCAAATCCAAGAACTGCTAGTGTGATCGTTTAGCTTTACTGAGGAGCGTTGCAATCCCGGCTGCGACAGCAATATAAATGGTGGCATCTAATAACGCGATTATCGACCATGCGACGACCATTTCCCAAGTGTGAGGTTCAAAATCAATGAGAAAAACAAACAACAGCGAGGCGGGACACAGAAAAACAGCTGTGACACGCAAAGGTATGCTAAGAATCGCGTAATTTGTGAATTCAAGATATGCAAATAGTGCAGCCGTCAGTATTAGTCCGGTTGCGCCAAAGATAATGCTGACGAGTCTTATCCGTTTAGGCATAAATAACGCTCACGCGCCAATATTCCAGGATGACAAACCGAGTTTGACGGAGAAAAGTAGCTCCTAAGACTGATTGATGGACGCAGCAGCAGGCGCCGTGACGTGCGGCGCATACCTTGTTCGAATGTAGTCGTCCACCAATTTGCGGAACGCGGCGGAAAGCTCATCGTAGTTGCCGTGCAGCGTGACATATTTTTTGCCGTCGATGTAGACGGGGCAGCTGGGCTCCTCGCCGGTGCCGGGGAGGCTGATGCCGATGTTGGCGGCTTTGGATTCGCCGGGGCCGTTGACGATGCAGCCCATTACGGCGAGCGTCATGTCCTCGACGCCCTCGTACTGCTGCTTCCACTGCGGCATGCTATCGCGGATGTAATCCTGAATGCGCTCGGCAAGTTCCTGAAACGTGGTGCTGGTGGTGCGGCCGCAGCCGGGGCAAGCCGTCACGCTGGGCGCGAACGAGCGCAGTCCGAGGGACTGCAGCAATTCGCAGGCGGCGTAAACTTCCTCGCGGCGGTCGCCGCCGGGGCGCGGCGTGAGCGAAATGCGTATCGTGTCGCCGATGCCTTCCTGCAGCAGGATGCCGATGGCCGCCGAGGACCACACGATCCCTTTCGTGCCCATGCCCGCTTCGGTCAGGCCTAGGTGCAGCGGCTGTTCGGTCTTGCGCGAGAGGTCGCGGTAGACCTTGATGAGGTTTTGCGGTTTGGAAAGCTTGCAGGAAATGATGATCTGGTCGTGGCGCAGGCCGCACTCCAGCGCGAGTTCAGTCGATTCGATCGCCGAGAGCACCATGCAGTTATTGATGATCTCCTCGGAGTCGAGGCCCAGGTCGCGGTCGGTATTCTCCTGCATCTTGCGCATCACCAGCTCTTGGTTGAGCGAGCCGCCATTGACGCCGATCCGCACCGGTTTTCCATTGTCCACGGCGACTTTGCAAATCGTGGAAAACTGCTCGTCGCGGCGCGCGCCCGCGCCCACGTTGCCCGGATTGATGCGGTACTTGTCGAGGGCCCGCGCGCAATCGGGATATTTCGTGAGCAGGACGTGCCCGTTGTAATGAAAATCGCCGATGATCGGCGTCGTGCATCCCAGATCGCGCAGACGCGCCACAATTTCCGCCACCGCCGCCGCCGACTCCGGCATGTTCACCGTGATGCGTACGAGTTCCGAGCCGGCGTCGGCCAGCTCCTTGCATTGCGCCACGGTCCCGGCAATGTCCGCCGTGTCCGTGTTTGTCATGGACTGGACTACGACCGGCGCGCCGCCACCAACCTGGAATTGGCCGACTTTTACGCCATAGGTCTTCCGCCGCGTTATGGGAAAAATCTGCATGTTTTCTCTGCCGAATTCTTCTGGGAGCTAATGATAACAGGGCTGCGCCGGTCCGCAAAATAACACTGGAAGTCGGCTTGCTGAAATGCGCAGACGACGTTCGCCTTGAAGTGGCGCGGGCTTCAGCCTGCGGGCTTTTGACCTTGCAAATACCAAACCCCGCAGGCTGAAGCCCGCGCCACTTTATGAGGCGCCTGCGGCTTGATTTCCGCGCAAGCCCAAAGTATCCGCAGCTTCACGCATGGCGGCTATGCAGAAAGCAATATGTTCCTCAATCGGGATGCCCAATTCTTCGGCGCCTTTGCGCACGTCGTCGCGATTTACGCCGCGCGCGAAGGCTTTGTCCTTGAGTTTGCGCTTCACCGAATCGGGCTCGACCTCGAAAATGCTTTTGCCTGGTTTGACGAGCGAGCACGCGGTGAGGAACCCGGCAAGCTCGTCGCACGCAAACAAAGTGTGTTCGAGCGGAGTCTCGCGCGGGACGTTGCAGTAGTCGGCGTGCGAAACGATGGCGCGAATCATTTCTTCCGGGTAGCCGCGCTCGCGCAGGATCGCCGATCCGCCAGCGGGATGTTCTTCCGTGGGGCTGTGCGCGTCATTCGGCCAGCGCTCGTAGTCGAAGTCGTGCAGCAGGGCGGTAAGGCTCCATAGCTCTTCATTGGCGCCGGACTTTCGCGCATAGGCGCGCACGCAGGCCTCGACGGCCAGCGCATGTTTGCGCAAATTTTCGTTCTGCGTGTATTGGCATAACAGGGTCCAGGCGTCATTCCTCGTTGGCATGGATTTCTCCCGCGGCGCCGGCGTCCCGCCGGCGATTTTCTCTACCATCTACAACTCGCAATTTGCCGGCGAGACGCCGACGCTGCAATGGGGGGAACAGCCAGCCCCTCAAAACAGCAGGGTAAAGATAGCCTGCCCAACTCAATCCCTGAAAGAATACCGCAACCTGGCGGCCTATGGCGGGTTGTTGTGCACTGGAGGGCCGAATACGCAAATTAAAGTTCTAATGCAATTCCAGATTTGACCGATTTGTGTATCGGAGTACAGAAAATACTTGACACCGGGAGCGGATACCCCCATGATGTCGTTCGCGCCAGCTGCTGCCTTCCCCACGTACGAAGTCCCTCTCATCCGCATGCCGGAATAGTCTGCGAGGAGCACCGGTGTCGGAACAAAACAGTACGAATGCAATGAACGGAACAAACGGAAATAAGGTTGCCGTGGATATCGACCTGGACCGCGAAGTAATCCGTTGCAAGACCTGTGGGCTCGTGCAGTATCGCACCCGCACGGGGAATTGCCGCCGGTGCCTGCGCTTGCTGCCGCCGAAGGTGGAATTTCTAATTCCTCCTCCCGAGCCGCAGGAGCTTCCGGGCGACGACCGGCAACTCTTCGAGAAATGGCCGAACCGCGAGACGGTGGAGAATATTGGCCAACGCATCCGGCAGTTGCGCGAATCGCGCGGGATGACACAGAGCCAGCTCCAGGCGCGCTCGCGCGTATCCCGGTCGTACCTGTCCCGGATCGAAAGCGGACAGATGACGCCCAGCCTCGGAACGCTGGAGAAAATTTCCGAAGCGCTTGGCGTCGGCTTGAACCGCTTCTTTGTTCCGGAAACGAACGGCGAAGCTCTCCTGGAGGATCCATTCATTCAGGGGTTGCGGCCGTTCCTGCGGCAGCTCGACTGGGAACAGTGGCAATCGATACTGAAGCGCCTGGCCGCGATCAGCGACCATGTGTCCACCGGCAGCGGGATCGTGCGTCCGTTAGCACAGCCCCAGCCTTCTCGAGTGGAACAACTGGCGCGCCGGATGCACCCTGCCGCGATGAGCCACCGGTAGTCGGCCAAATACAGGAATCCATGAACAGAACGGCGCGAACTCTTTCTTTCCAGGGGTTCGCGTCGTTACTCGTTCACTCGCTTTCGCGAGAAACCTCGCTACGGCCAGCGGGCTCGCCTCCCCGAAAATCATTCGCCAGCAACGCGTAATTCTCCACGTCCACAAAACGGCCCCATTTCTGGATGTGTTGCGGGAAACTTCCCTCGTGGCGCATCCCGATTTTTTCGAGCACACGCTGCGAGGCTGTGTTCCCGGCAAAGTGTTGCGCATAGATCCTGTTCAGGCGCAGGTTCTGAAAACCGAAGGCGACCGCGGCACTGGCAGCCTCGGTGGCGTACCCTTTACCCCAAAATGGCACACCGATCCAATAGCCCAGTTCCGCGCGCTTGTGCGCATCCGCAATGTGCAGTCCCACCGCGCCACAGAGTTCGCCCCCGGGCAAAATCGTTATGGCAAAAGAGACGGTACGCCCGGCCAGGAAATCTTCATTGACGTTGGCAAGGAAACTCCGGGCATCGTCCTCAGAGTAGGGATGCGGAATCTGCATTGTCGTAGCGGCGATTTCCTTAGCTCCGGCGAGACGCACAAGATCGGGGACATCTTCGCGCACGAGGGAGCGAAGCAGCAGGCGAACAGTCCGCAGATCCCGCGGAGCGGTCATAGAGCTAGTTTACGCGAAACGCACCCCAAGTAGCGCAGGCTTCAGCCTGTGGGTTTTGATTCTGGCAAGGACAACCCTCACAGGCTGAAGCCTGCGCTACTCGTTGCGCATGCGGATGACAGATTTTTCGAAACCTACTTTGCGGCCAGAAGTTTGTAATCGGAGTACCTTACAACCTCGCGCACATGGACGAAATTTCTGGGGAACCGCAACAGCTCATCGGCGCGCGAGTACGTGGGAAACCAGAAATGGCCTCCAAACTGTTCCCGGTAGGTCACAAATATAGGTGTGAGGTTGACAACGGCATTTCTTTTTTGGAGTTGGCGTTTTCATCTTCCCGAGGCTTACCGCAAGTTTTCACAATCATGAGGTCCTGATCGTCCACCCAAATGCGGCCTGCGAAGAGTTTCTTTTCTTTCTTTGCGTTCTTGGGAGACACGTCGAATACGAAAGTATCGAGCTCGTCCACGTGTTGCCGCCCGGAATACGTGACCGAGAAGTGCGGCAACTCGTCCGGGGTGAGCGGAAAAGGCAGCCGTTCACGGATGTCGTCCACATCATCCTGAGAGAGGGATAGCCTTCGGAGAGTGCTCTGCGGAGCGAAGGTCGTCTCTTCCACGCGCCGACCCATGTCGTTCAGCTTGACCTCCGAAATCTGTTGATATTCGCCGTCCACCCGGCCGTAATTGTCCAGAGTTTGCACGGTTACATTCAAAGTGTACCCATAACGATCCCGCGCCATTTTAAAGGCGGCTTCCTTGGCGGCAAATGTTTGAATAATTTCAGCAGGCGTGATCCCCGAAGGCCGCGCAGGGTTCAGAGGGCCATTTCCCCGATCGCACACGCCTTGCCCAAAGAGACTGCCGCAAGGCAATAGGCAGAAGAGGAGCATGCCCGCGAAGTAGCCGAATGTCCGGCAACTCACTTTAGCCTCCGTAAAACCAGCGATATCGAAGAAGGTATCTTTTCTACGCAAAGCGCACTTTTACGTCAGGACGCTTGTCGAGGGTCACGGTATCGATGAAGCGCACCTGGCGTTCGTCCAGGGTGACAACCAGGGAGTGCGTGCGGATCCCTTCGCCGAAGAAGCGAACGCCGCGCAACAGGTTCCCTTCGGTTACGCCGGTGCAAGCGAAAATGATTTTCTTGCCGGGCGCGAGGTCTTCGGTGCGATATATGCGTTTGCCGTCCTTGATTCCCATCTTGGCGAGGCGCTCTTCATGTTCGGGCTTGGATACCACCAGGCGCGCCAGAATTTCTCCGTTCAGGCAGCGAAGCGCGGCCGCGGTCAGCACGCCTTCGGGTGCGCCGCCGATGCCCATGACCGCGTGCACTCCAATCCCGATGACCGCGGCGGAGATGCCGGCGGAAAGGTCTCCATCGCCGATCAGGCGAATGCGCGCGCCGGCGGCGCGAATATCCGCGACCAGTTTTTCGTGGCGCGGCCGGTCCAGGACAATCACGACCAAATCTTCGACGTCGCGATCGAGGCGCTTGGCGATCGCGCCCAGGTTGTCCGCGACGGGCGCATCCAAATCGACCGCGCCCTTGCAGGACGGCCCCACGATTATTTTTTCCATGTACAAATCGGGCGCGTGAAGCAATCCGCCCTTTTCGCTCGCAGCCAGCACGGTGATCGATCCCGGCGCGCCCGTTGCGCACAGGTTGGTGCCTTCCAGCGGATCGACGGCGATGTCCACGGCGGGAAAATTAAATCCGCGGACGTGCTGCGCGGCGCCGATTTTTTCGCCGATGAAAAGCATGGGGGCATCGTCGCGCTCGCCCTCGCCGATGACGATGGTGCCGTCCATGGGCACCTCGTCCATCACCCGGCGCATGGCGCTGACGGCCGCCTGGTCGGCCAGGTGACCGTCTCCCCGCCCCATGGTCTTGGCCGATTCGATGGCCGCTTGTTCGACGACGCGCAAAAATTCCAGACTCAGTTCTATTTCCATCACCGCTCCCGCTCACTTGGATTTTTCGGATCAGGCGCGCGATCGGACACGGTTGCCGCGCGCAACACGGCTAGCACATAGCCTATCCTAAACCAGGCGGCGCGGCACTCCTAGTGCAACAAACTTCCGATTGTGTTCAAACATTCTCGGTCCGGGCAGTGTAAATCATGCTGGTTCCATGCATGGAGATCAAAGGATGGTAAGAACTGATGAAGAGAAGACATGCGGATTTGGATTGTGCAGTGTTTGGGACCCGCGACTGACAACAGCGACAGCTCGCTGTCCGACTTTCTTCAAGACAGGCGCGTAACGCCCGGAAATTGGTCGAGGCCTGAATCAAAACTGAAGACGCGATCGATCCCGTGATTTTCCATCACGGCAAGATGCACAGCATTGCGTGCGGACAACCCCGAATACCCCAGCACGATTTCTTTGGCTCGCTCCACCGCAACCCAGTCAACGGGCAATACATCGTCAACGACGCCGAGTAGGGCATTGAAAGCCGGTTGAATGGCGTCGCGCCGCTGGATGGCCCCGAAGCGGTGCAGTATCTCTTGCAGGACTTCCGCATCCGTGACCAGGCTCTGTCGCTCGCTGATAAATTTTTCGAGCAGTCTTTGGGCGTCGGATTTGTGAACATGAGGGCCGCCCACCAGATACATGGGGACATTCGAGTCGACCAGAATCACGGGTTTTTACCCACGCCATACCCGCGCTCAATCTCCGCCAGCATTTGATCAATGTCCGCTGTCGGAAATTCGTATCGCACTGCTGCGCGGACGGCCTTGATTTTTTTGTCCGCGCTATCGGAAGGCTCGTTGAGGCGCGCCAGACGGAGTGCGTGGCGAACCCATACGGCCACCGACAAATTGCGCGCACGCGCCGCTTGTCGGATTTCTCGATATTCGGGCTCCTTCAGAAGAACTTGCAGCCGCTTACTCATGAGCTGAGTTTATCTTACTCCACTGGATGAGTTAATCTCGATAAACTTGCATGGGAGCCTTTCCTGGAAGACGAAGTTTATGCGAGCCCTCCGGTTCCCCTTGGCCTTAGCCAATCGGCAGGCGCCGCAGGTAAGATATGTTCCGGGGACAGAGGCTGGAAGATTCATGATCGACACCTTTTTGGTCGCACTTCTGGGACAGCACAAATCATTGCGCGTTGGGAACCTCATGAGGACGGTGCGCTCGATATGATGATCTCCATTCTCGACGATTACTTCGACACTCTGCGAACGCTGCCCTGCTTTCAGAAACTAAAAGACCATGACGTCCAAGTCTGGAACAATCATGTGCAGGATATAGACCGCCTGGCCGAGCGGCTGAAGGAAACAGAAGTACTCGTGCTGATACGAGAGCGCACCAAGATTCAGGCTCCCTTGCTGGAGCGCCTGAACAAACTGAAGCTCATCAGCCAGCGTAGCGTTTATCCGCATATCGATATCGATGCCTGCACCCGGCATGGTGTGATTGTCTCTTCCAGCCAACATGCAGGGACACCCTGTTATGCGGCAGCCGAATTGACCTGGGGGCTGATACTCGGCGCCATGCGCCAAATCCCGCAACAGATGGCCGCGCTCAAGGCGGGGAACTGGCAAATCGGAGTCGGCGAGACCCTGCGCGAAAAAACACTCGGGATTTATGGGTACGGACGCATTGGAAGTGTGGTCGCCGGTTACGGCAAGGCCTTTGGCATGAAGCTGATGGTATGGTCAAACGAAGAGGCGCGCGAGCGGGCACGGGCGGAGGGTTACGCCATAACGCGCAGCAAAGAAGCATTCTTCGAAGAGTGTGATGTGATCTCGCTGCACCTGCGCCTGTACAGCGCAACTCGGGGAATCGTGACCGCGGCGGACCTGGCGCTCATGAAGCCCACAGCGCTCCTCGTCAATACCAGCCGCGCGCCGCTCATCGAGCCGGGAGCTCTGGCCAGCGCTTTGCAACTTGGGCGTCCGGGGATGGCAGCGGTGGACGTTTATGAAGATGAGCCGCTAACGGACACGAGTTATCCGCTCCTTGGCATGAAAAATGTTGTCTGCACCCCGCACATCGGCTACGTCACGCGCGAGGAGTACGAAGTTCAATTCGCCGAGATTTTTGACCAGATTGCGGCTTACTGCGCCGGCGCACCGATTAATGTGGTGAATCCAGCCGTGCTGAAATCCCAGGCTTTTGGTAGGTAGTTGTAGAACCAAATAGCGCCGAACGGTCACGGCAGCGGCTGGATGACCGTGTTCACCAGATTCGGATTATCGAACGAGGTCTGGTCGCCGGGCTTTGCGCCCGCCACCGGCAGCAGGCGCGCGCTGAGCGGCTTCGATAATTTCACCGAAAGTGTGGCCACGTCGCCGAGGATGCGTTCCAACTGCTGTATGCTGACGTCTCCGGGCAGAGGGATCGTATCCAGCCCTGTGCCGCAGACCGCGGAATAGGCCAGGAGTTGATCCATCGTAAGCGCGCCTTCGCCCCAGAGTTGGGCGAGGCGCGTATCTTCCATCACCGGCATCATCACTCCGGAATAGCCCACTTTTTTCACGCTGATGTCGCGCAACGCGGAGGTAATCGTGCCTACCGCGGTCAGCGTTCCACTGGTACCGAATCTGCCGCCCGTAAATCCAGCCACCGCCGATCCGATGGATGCATATTTCATCGGCGCGGGAGAAAGATCCAGACCCATGTACGCCCAGCCGGTCTCCCGATCGATCTTGCTGGCGACGTCTTCCACGGATCGGGCTTGCAAACCCAGTTCGGAAATCAACGCCTGCCGCGTCACCTCCGGGTCGCGCTGCACGGCCATCACCGCGGCGACCACGTTCGCGGATTCCAGAGCGATCGCAAACTGGTGTCCCAGCCCCTGATGATAAGAAGCGGGGTAAAACGGCGTGTAGCCTTGCACGTTGGCAATGGCCGCAAATCGAAAATTGCCGAGGCCTTTGTCGCCGTGATCCTCGAGATATTTTATGATCCCCGCTGCGGAGTGGATGGATCTCCAGTGCACACCGTCGCTTCCGGCAATCGCCACGCTCCCGTACAAATTGTTGGTCAGCCCCAAGATCTCTTCGAGCAGCTCGGCTTGGGCGGGATCGTCTTTTTCATCCAGCAACGCGGGCCCAATGCTGATCGAAACGTTTTCCTGCCTGGCCAGGGCGTCCAGATCGTGAAAAAACGCCAGAGCCGATTGTTTGGACATGCCCTGCGTGTATTCCGTAAAAGGCTGCGTGGTGATGCGGATGGTTTGTACTTCGTAACCTGCCAGGCCGTAGCGGGCCTTGGCATTGCGCAACATCGTCAGCGTATCGGTTACCTGCTGCTTGTATTGGCCAGGGTCCAGGCGAATGAATGCGGTGATGGTGCGGATCTTTGCTTTTTCCTGGGCCGAGGCGGGCGCGACAATCGCTGCCAGCAAAAATGCCGCCAGGGAAATAGCGTGCCAGAGAAACGGAAGGACGTGCGCGGAGCCGCCGCTGTTGCGAAACATCTGGTCCTCCTCAAACTCAAAAGTACGCGGGAATGCCCGTAATGCGTTCGCCGATGACCAGGCGATGAATGTCATGGGTGCCCTCGTAGGTGTACACCGACTCGAGATTGTTCATATGCCGCATGATGCAGTAATCGTCGACGATGCCGTTGGCGCCCAGGATATCGCGCGCTTTGCGCGCCGTTTCCATGGCCATCCACACGTTGTTCATCTTCAGCATGGAGATGTGCGCGGGATCCACCCGGCCCTGGTCTTTTCGCTTGCCCACGTGCAGCGCCAGCAGTTGCGCTTTTGAAATTTCCGTGATCATGAACACCAGCTTGTCCTGCACCAGCTGGTGCGAGGCGATGGGCTTGTTCTGAAATTGTTTGCGCGTTTTCGCGTATTGTAGCGCCGTGTCATAGCAAGCCATGGCCGCGCCGATCGCTCCCCAGCCGATGCCGTAGCGCGCCTGCGTCAGGCAGCTGAGCGGGCCCTTCAAACCCGATACTCCCGGCAGCACATTCTCCGCTGGAATTTCGCAGTCGTTCATCGCCAGTCCCGAGGTGATGGATGCGCGCAACGAAAGTTTGCCGTGCACATCCCAGGCCTTGAAGCCCTTGGTGCCTTTTTCCACGAGGAAACCGCGAATTTTGTCGTCCTCGCATTTCCCCCAGATGAGCGCGACGTCGGCGATCGATCCGTTGGTGATCCACATTTTTTCGCCGTTGAGGATGTAGCCATCGCCTTTCTTCACGGCGCGCGTCAGCATCCCCCCGGGGTTAGACCCGAATTGCGGTTCGGTCAGGCCGAAGCACCCTACCGCCTTTCCGCTTTGCAAGCGTGGCAGCCACTTCTCCTTTTGCGCGGGCGAGCCGTAGGAATGGATGGGATACATCACCAGGGCGCTCTGCACGGAAACGAAGCTGCGCAGGCCGGAGTCGCCGCGTTCCAGTTCCTGCGTCACCAGGCCGTAAGCGACGTTGGACATTCCCGCACAGCCGTACCCTTCCAGGTTCGCGCCGAAAAATCCCAGTTCCGCCAGCTTCGGCACCATCTCCAGCGGAAAGGTCGCTTCGCGATTGTGCTTTTCGATGATGGGCAGGACCTGCCCGTCGACAAACTGCCGCGCCGTCTTCCGCGCCAGCAACTCTTCATCATTCAGGAGCGAATCAAAATCGAGAAAATCCACGCCGGCAAACGCGGGCATCAAGTTCTCCTGGTGGTCTGTGGCGCGAAAGAAAAGTCCGCCCAGGCAAGCTGTCTCAGGAATGGATCGGCCGGGGCCTTCGCGCGACTCATTCTAGCGCGCCGCGTTTGACCCCAGCAAGCGGACGCTGGCCAGGGGAAGCGAAGCCGAGGTAAAATCGAAGCGCTCGAGGAGCTTTCTCGCGCTTGCGGGGCAGGGTGCCATCCACTTGTAAGATGCGACAACACCTGTGCCGGACTTGCATGAATTTCGCTCGGATGCTATAAAATCACTCCTTTGTTCAGACAGGAATTGTCTGCAGGGCCGGGTGTGCACCTCAGGAGTTCCGGAGATGAAAATTGGCGGGCATTGTCGGGTGCCCTAGCGTAATCAGTGGAGATCGTTAACCAACTCGGTGCGTTGTTTCTGGCGGCTGTTCCCACGGTCATTATCGTTTTTCTTTTCTATTTGTTCCTGCGCTGGAGTTTTTTCAAGCCCATGGAGCGTGTGCTGTCCGAACGCCGCAAGCGCGCCGAAGGCGCGCGCATCGAGGCGGAATCCAGCAGGGTGGCGACGCAGGAAAAACAGCGGTTCTATACCGAAAAAGTAAGAAAAGCCCGCGCCGAGATTTTTGCCGAGCAGGAAACCCTGCGGCGGCGCACTCTGGACGAACGCCAGGCGACCATCAATACCGCGCGAACCGCGGCCCAGACCGCGCTCCAGGAAGCGAAAAAGGGCATTGCCGCGGACGTAAAGGCCGCGCGAGTGGAGTTGGAGCGATCCAGCGGCGACCTGGCCAATGATATTGCCGAGGCGATCCTCGCGGGGAGCCCTTCCGGACCGGGTGGTTCTCAGACCAAGGGGGCGCGATGAAATCCTTCCGCCGCTTCCTGGCCTTCGCTTCGAGCGCTCTTCTGATTTTCTTTTTCATGGCGCTTCCCGCGCTTGCCGCGGAGGGCGCCGAGCCCGACCCCGCCGATTCCACCGCAGGCTTGATTTTTCGCTGGCTCAATTTCCTGATCGTTTTCGGGGGCATCGCCTACCTGCTCGCCAAGCAAGGCGGCGCGTTCTTCCGCGCAAACGCCAAGGAGATCGCGGCGAGCATTGTGGAAGCCACGGCTGCCAAAACGGAGGCTGACCGCGCATTGCACGAAGTCGAAACCAAGGTTGCGCATCTGGATCGAGATGTGGCGGAGATGCGTGAGGAAGCGCGGCGGAATTGGGCAGCGGAGTCCGAACGGCTCCGCGCCTCGGGCCAGGCCGAGATCGAGAAGATTGCTTACGCGGCCCGCGAGGAGCTGGCCGCATCCGAGCGAGCCGCGCATCACCAGGTGCGCGAGATCGCGGCGTCCATGGCTGTGGAGCGCGCGGCGACCCTGGTGAGTTCCATGATGAACGCGGAGATTCGCGCAAAAATGTTTCAGTCGTTTCTGGGCGAACTCGGAAGGGGCGCGAATTGAAGGCGCTGGCGGAGCGGTACGCGGGCGCGCTGGTCGATGTCGCGCTCGAAAACAAGCAAGCCGATCAGGTCAAGCGGGAACTTTCCGAATTCGCGGCGCTCATTCGCGAGTCACCGGAGTTGCACGCGTTTCTCTCGAATCCCTCGATCGCCAGGGCGGCCAAACATTCCGCGATTGACGCGATTGTTGCGAAAATGGGCGCGAGCCGCACCCTGCGCAACTATTTGTTTGTGATTGTCGACCAGCGGCGCGCCGGGATGCTCATCGAAATCGAGCAAGCCTTCAGCCGCCTGCTGGACGCCCGCCAGGGGATCACGCAAGCGCTGGTAACTTCCGCAACGGAATTGACCGCGAAAGAGCGCCAGGAACTGGACGTGGCCCTCGGGAAGCTGACCGGGGAAAAAGTGCAGGCACAATTCACGACGGATGCGGCCCTCATCGGCGGCGCCGTCGTACGCATCGGGTCGACGATTTATGACGGTTCGGTACGCGCGCAATTGCAACGCATGCGTGCCCGGATGATTTCGGAATAGGAGCGGGAATGGCTTCGATCAAAGCGGATGAAATTACAAAGATACTGAAGGCGCAGATCGCCAACTACGAGCAGGCTGTAGCCGTCGACGAAGTCGGCACGGTCATCTCGGTGGGCGATGGCATTGCGCGTGTGTACGGCCTGGAAAAAGCCATGTCCGGCGAGATGCTGGCATTTCCGCACGATGTGTTCGGCATCGCGCTGAACCTTGAAGAAGACCAGGTTGGCGCCGTGCTCCTCGGCGAGTACACGCTGGTGGAGGAAGGCGACACGGTCAAGCGCACGGGCACGATCATGTCCGCGCCGGTGGGCGAGGCCATGGTAGGCCGCGTGGTCAACCCTTTGGGAGTCCCGCTGGACGGCAAGGGCCCCATCGCCACAGATCAGCGCATCCACATTGAACGCATCGCGCCCGGCGTTGTGGACCGGCAGCCGGTGCGCGAGCCGCTGCAAACCGGCATCAAGGCCATCGACTCGATGATTCCGATTGGCCGCGGGCAGCGCGAGCTGATCATCGGCGACCGCCAGACCGGAAAGACTGCCATCATTCTGGACACGATTCTGAACCAGAAGGGCGGCGACATGATTTGCATCTACTGCGCGATCGGCCAAAAGCGATCGACGATTGCGCAGATGGTGAAAGTCCTCACCGATGCGGGCGCCATGGACTACACCATCGTCGTCGCGGCGTCGGCCACCGAGCCGGCCACCTTGCAATACATTGCCCCGTACGCGGCCTGCGCTATGGGCGAGTACTTCCGCGACTCCAAGCGGCACGCCGTCTGCTTCTACGACGATCTTTCCAAGCACGCTCAGGCTTACCGCGAAATTTCCCTGCTGTTGCGGCGTCCTCCCGGGCGGGAAGCGTTTCCGGGCGACGTGTTCTATCTGCACTCGCGCTTGCTGGAACGCGCCGCCAAGCTGAACGACAAGCTGGGCGCGGGCTCTCTGACCGCGCTGCCGGTCATTGAAACGCAGGCCGGCGACGTCTCGGCCTACATTCCGACCAACGTGATTTCAATTACCGACGGACAAATTTATCTCGAAGCGGATTTGTTCAACAGCGGCATCCGCCCCGCGATCAACGTGGGCCTTTCCGTGAGCCGCGTCGGCGGCAACGCGCAGATTAAAGCGGTGCGGCAAGTGGCCGGCTCGTTGCGGCTGGACCTCGCGCAATACCGCGAACTGGCGGCCTTCGCGCAGTTCGGTTCCGACCAGCTCGACAAGGCCACACAGGCGCAGCTGGCGCGCGGACAGCGCCTGACGGAAATTTTGAAGCAGGGGCAATTTTCGCCGCTGGCGGTCGAGGAGCAAGTGCTGGTCATTTTCGCGGGCACCAGCGGCCTGGTCGATGATGTGGCTGTCGCCGATATCCAGCGCTTTGAGAAAGGGCTGATCGAGTTTGTGCGGACCCGTTTCAGTTCGCTGCTGGTGCAGATCGCCCAGAAAAAACAAATTACCGACGAGGCGCGCCCGGAACTGAAGCGCGCGATCGGGGAATACAAGGAGCAATTCCAGGCCAGCGCGGCGGCGGTCCGCGCTTAACGGGCTACGGAAAAAAGCAATTTATTTTGTCATTCCGGGCGAAGCGAGGAATCTCTCTTCGATCGGCAGCCGAAGAAAGAGAGAATCGTTGGCACGCAGCGCGCCTCGGAATGACAAATTTGTGAATTTTTCCGCAGAGTGTTAACCGTGTAAGGAAGACTTTTCGATGCCCACACTTCTCGATTTCCGGCGGCGGATTCGTTCGGTCAAGAATACGCAGCAGATTACCCGCGCGATGAAATTCATCGCCGCGGCCCGGCTGCGGCGCGCGCAGGAGACGGCCGTGTCTCTGCGGCCTTATGCCAGCGGAATCCGCGAAATTCTGCGCTCGGCGATGTCGCGCATCGAGGATCCCGAACAATTTCCGCTGCTGACGCAGCGTCCCGAAGAGCGCGTGCTCGTGCTGGTCACTGCCGGCGAACGCGGCTTGTGCGGCGCGTTCAACGCCAATGTGCTGCGGCGCGCGTTTGATTTTCTGCGCGAAAAAAGCGGCGCGTCCGTGGAGGTCATCGCCATCGCCAAGAAAAGCCGGGACGCCTTCCGCAAGCGTTCCTGGAAAATCGCCGGCGAATACGTGGACGTCACCTCGCGCGCCGATCTGGCCAAGGCGAAAGAGATTGCCGCCGAAGTCATGAAGATCTACCAGGCGGGCGGCGCCGATTCCGTCTACCTGATCTACAACGAATTCAAAAACGTGATGATGCAGACGCTGCGCGTGGAAAAACTTTTGCCTCTGGATCGCTCGGCGCTCGGAGGGCACGACAAAGGCGCGCCGCCGGCCTCAGCCGACGGCACGGTGGACTACATCTACGAGCAGCCCGCGGCGGAAATTTTCAGCAAGCTGGTCCCGCGATACGTCGAAATGCAGATCTACCGCATGATCGCCGAAAGTTCCGCCGCAGAGCATGCCGCGCGCATGACGGCCATGGAATCCGCCACCAGCAACGCCTCCGACGTAATCGACGCGCTGACGCTGCACATGAACAAAGTCCGCCAGGCCGCGATCACACGCGAGATCATCGAAGTAGTGAGCGGAGCGGCGTCGGCGGGATGAGGCGTGACTGGTGACTGGTGACTGGTGACTGGTGACTGGTGACTGGTGACTGGTGACTGGTGACTGGTGACTGGTGACTGGCGCCTGGTGACTGGTGACTGGTGACTCGTGACTGGTGACTGGTGACTGGTGACTGGTGACTGGTGACTGGTGACTGGTGACTGGTGACTGGTGACTGGTGACTGGTGAAGTGGCAAGAAAGAAGTGAGCTGTGAAAGTCAAGTCATTTGGGGACCTAACAGTTTGGCAGGAAGCGCATAAGCTTGCGCTTGAAGTTTACAAATTAACTGCCAGGTTTCCAGGGGATGAATAGTACGGGATCATTTCTCAGTTGAGGCGCAGCAGTTCTTCGGTCCCGGCGAATATTGCGGAAGGATTTGGGCGGGCGACCACACCAGAGTTGTTACGGTGTCTGCAGATCGCGCGCGGAGAAGTCGAGGAGATGCGTTACTTTGTTTTATTGAGCAGAGATCTTGGCTATGTTTCTTCGCAGGATTGGGAAAAAATGCAGCACCATTGCGAAAGCGTCGGCCGGCTCATCAATGCTCTCGGTAATTCGCTAAAGCGACGATTGGGGCAGGGTCCTAAATCACCAGTCACCAGTCACTAGTCACCAGTCACGATTTTCTTGCGACAAGGAGCACTAATGGCGCAACACGAAACAGGAAACATCGGCACCGTCATCCAGGTCATTGGACCCGTAATCGACGTGCAATTTCCGGAACATCATCTCCCGGAAATTCACAACGCGGTGCACATCACCAGCGAAGGTTTTGAGGGGCCCGAGCCGATCAATATCGTTGCCGAGGTTGCGCAGCACCTAGGCGAAGGCCGCGTGCGCACGGTGGCGATGACCGCGACAGAAGGCGTCGTGCGCGGCATGAAGGGCGTCGATCTCGGCGGGCCGATCGCGGTGCCGGTGGGCCGCGCAACGCTGGGCCGCGTGATGAACGTACTGGGGGAGCCTGTGGATGGCCTCGGACCGGTTCAAACGGACAAACGCTATCCGATTCACCGGCCGGCCCCGTCGCTCGTGGACCAATCGACGGAACTGGAAATGTTCGAAACGGGCATCAAGGTTGTGGACCTGTTCGAACCGTACCTGAAGGGCGGCAAGATTGGCCTCTTCGGCGGCGCGGGCGTCGGCAAAACGGTTTTGATTCAGGAGCTGATACACAACGTCGCGATGAAGCATGGCGGCGTGTCCGTGTTCGCCGGCGTGGGCGAACGCACGCGCGAAGGAAACGACCTGTGGCTGGAAATGACGGAATCAGGAGTCGTTGTTCCCGGCAATTCGGAGAAGTCGCGCGCGGCGCTGATCTACGGGCAGATGACGGAACCGCCCGGTGCGCGCTTGCGCGTGGGATTGACCGGCCTGACCGTCGCGGAATATTTCCGCGATGAAGAAGGCCTCGATGTTTTGCTCTTCATCGATAACATTTTCCGGTTCGTGCAGGCGGGCTCGGAAGTTTCCGCGCTCCTCGGCCGCATGCCTTCCGCCGTGGGATACCAGCCCAACCTGAACACCGAGATCGGCGAGTTGCAGGAGCGCATCACTTCCACCAAGACCGGTTCGATCACCTCGGTGCAGGCGATTTACGTGCCTGCCGACGATTACACCGATCCTGCGCCCGCAGCGACGTTCTCGCACCTCGACGCCACCACCAACCTCAGCCGCCAGATCGTGGAGCGCGGCATTTATCCCGCCGTCGATCCGCTGGCCAGCTATTCGCGCATTCTCGACCCGCGCATCGTCGGCGAAGACCACTACAACGTCGCGCGCTCCGTGAAGGGCGTCCTGCAGCGCTACAAGGATTTGCAGGACATCATCGCGATTCTGGGCATCGAGGAACTTTCCGACGAAGACAAGCAGGCCGTAGCGCGCGCGCGAAAAATCGAGAAATTCCTTTCGCAGCCCATGTTCGTCGCGCAGCAGTTCACGGGCCTCGAAGGCAAGTACGTGAAAATCGCCGACAACGTCCGCGGCTTCAAGGAAATCGTCGAAGGCAAGCACGACGATCTCCCCGAGCAGGCGTTCTACATGGTCGGCACAATCGAAGAAGTGCGCGAGAAGGCCGAGAAGATGGCGGCAACGGCGTAGGAGCGGTGACGAGTGACTGATGACTAGTGACTGGTGAGACCCAACCATCGCAATTAGCGTTGTCCGGGTTTTCACTAGTCACTAGTCACTAGTCACCAGTCACCAGTCACAATTCACCATGGCGGACACATTCACACTTGAAGTGGTCACACCGGCGCGGCAAGTCGTGCGCGAAGCCGTGAACGAGGCGCAGATCCCGGTGCTGGGCGGGTACATTGGCGTGTTGCCGGGGCACACGCCGCTGCTCGCTGAGATGGGCATACGCGAACTCAGCTATCACCTGGGCAATCGAGTAATTTCCTGCACGGCGATGGGCGGATTTGTGGAAGTCCTGGCCGATCGCGTGATCGTGCTGGCGGACCGCGCGGAACGGGCGGAAGAGATCGACGTGGCGCGCGCGGAAGCGGCGCTCGGCCGCGCCCAGAAGCGCCTGGCAACTCTCAACGATCCGAACGTGGATTGGAAACGCGCGCAGGAGTCGCTGAAACGCGCCCAGACGCGGCTGCAAGTTGCGGCCAAAGCGGGCGCGTCCTCCGTTACCTCATCGGCGGCAGGGACACACTAAGCCCGTCTTGAATCCCCGGCTGGGGCGTTACCATCAAATCAGACATGGATGAAATCACAATGTACTGCACGAATTGGTGCGTGGATTGCCGCCGCGCGAGGAAATTTCTGAAGGATCGCGGCGTGAAATTCGTCGAAGTGAATATCGACGAGGAGCCCGACGCCGAAGACTTGGTGCTCGAGGTCAATGAAGGCCGCAGAAAAGTGCCCACGATCAAAGTCGGCGACCGCTTCTTTGCCTGCAGCCCGTTTGATCCCTACCAGCTTTCTTCCGAATTGAATATTCCTTTGAACAAATAGGTCTTTCTCTGTGCTCTCTGTGTTAGAAATCTTTCGGGGTTCAGGCAAGGTTTTTAATACAGAGGACACGGAGAAATTCGGGAGGAGCAATCAGGCGAGTGCCAATCCCGCTCCCCGGGTCATCACGCCGGAAACCTCGAGTTTGTCGTCGAGAAAAACGAGGTCCGCATCCGCCCCCGGAGCCAGCACTCCCTTGCGCGCCCCAAGTCCGATTTGCCGCGCCGGGTTCGCGGTCACCATGCGCAGCGCCGATGAGAGCGGCACGCCGAGCGCGACCATATTCCGCATGGCGCGATCCAGCGTGAGCGTGCTCCCCGCGAGCTTGCCCTCCGCATTCCGCGCCACCCCTCCGGACACCTTCACTTCAAACATTCCCAGCTGGTATTTCCCGTCCGGCATTCCCGTGGCGGAAATGCCGTCGCTCACCAGGATCACGCGCTCCGGTGTCTTGAGCTCGACCAGCATGCGCATCGCCGCGTCGTCGACGTGAACCCCATCCGCGATCAACTCGGCACTCACTTTGGACGATGTCAGCACCGCCCCGATCACTCCCGTCCCGCGGTGTGAAAAAGGTCGCATGGCATTGAAGACGTGCGCGGCGTGGCTCGCCCCTGCCTCAATGGCCGCCTGCGCCTGCTCGTAGGTAGCGTCCGTGTGGCCGAGCGACACGACCAGGCCGGCCTGCCGCGCTTTTATAATTAATTCGAGAGCTCCGGGCAGCTCCGGCGCGAGGGTCAGAATTTGGGCGGTTCCGCGCGCTTCCTTGAGAAGCTGCGCGAGTAACTCCGGGGAAGGAGCCACGATCCATTTTGCCGGATGCACTCCCCGCCGCGCCGGGCTGATGAAGGGCCCCTCAAAATGGATCCCCAGGATTTCCGCGGAGAGTTCGCGGGCGGGATATTGGCTGGTATTAAGAATAAAGTGCGCGATACCCGCCACGCTGTCGCGCGTTTCCTTTTCGCTGGCCGTTACGGTCGTGGCCACCAGGGAAGTCGTGCCATGCGCCGCGACGGTTGCGGTAATGAGTTCCAGCGCTTCGCGGGTGCCCTGCATCACGTCGTGGCCTCCCCCTCCGTGAATGTGCACGTCGACAAATCCCGGCACGACGGTTCTTCCGCTTGCATTGATTTCGCGCGCGCCGCGCGGCAGATCGACTTTTCCCTTCCGGCCGACGGCGGATATTTTGCTCCCCTGAATGACCACCAGGGCGTCGGAAATTTCTTCGAATGGAGTGATGGCCCGGTCGGCGTGGATGACAATCGGTTGCATATCGACGGGATCATCCTACTTGAAAGGCGGCGCAATTGGGAATGACGCTAAAAGCGGGTTTTCCAGGCCCAGACATTTTTGAGGTTTGCGGGTACCCCGAGCAACCTTTATCCCAATGCACGGTTCTTGTCTCTGGAAGGGTCGTGGTGCTACACTTCCCGGCTGTATCACGTCCCCTAGAGGTGAACCAGGCTTGATCGGTCCATGGTCAAAGCACCTCCAAGCCGATGTCGGAGACCCTCTCCATCTGCCCTCCCAGGTGGCCGTCGGTTCAGGTGGCTGTTAAGAAACAGTAGTACAAAAGTCCTATTCAGACCCCCAGCCGATGCCAGTACATTTAAACCGTACGCGGCAGCGCCAGCCTCGCTCCTGTTTAACCACAGGTTCATAGCTGTCCCTACGCGCTCGGAATCCAAAAGATAGGCGACGTGACGATATGACAACGATGACGCAGCAATTTACGCAGGGGAGTCTTCGGCTCCGCCCGGCATCCCCATCGTCCGGTCCAAACCCCCAGGCATGGAAGGCCATGGTGGGAACCAAGCCTGTGAGCGCACGCTTTTCACTTTTACCTGAAACCAAGCCGCGCATGAGTGCTTTGGGGACGAGTTTGGTCGTTCAAATTATTCTGGTGGCTTTTGTCGTTACCCTCCCTCTGCTGTTTCCTCAGCAGATGATTCCCAAGGCCATGTTCGTGGTGACCAATCTTGAGGGTCCGCCGCTGGATATTCCTGAGCCGCCGAAGCCGAAACCTCCAGCGCCTCCCAAAGTAGCGAAGGTGCAGCCTCCGCCGCCTCCGATCGAGAGGAAAGAACCACCGAAGCTGGACGTCGCAAAATACTTTAAACCGAAAATCGAAGCGCCGAAGGTGAAGCCTCGTCAAGTCGAGGCCGAGCTCCCCAAGGTCAACGACACGTTTCAGCCGCTGAACCTCAAGGTGGACACATCGCAACCTGCGCGGCCGCGCGAGCCTGTGAAGACCGGCCTCATGGGTGGCGGCAGTTCGGCGGTTCCGACCATCACTAAACCGACGCCAGTTGACAAAGTTCAGACCGGCGGATTCGGAGATCCCAACGGGGTTACCGGGCCGAGCGATCCGAATAAGCGAGCCAATATCGGGCAATTTGGAAATCCCGCTTTGCCTCCCGGACCCGGCTACGGCAATGGCTCCGGTGGCGCCACTGGACAGCGTGGAATTATCGCCAGCACTGGATTCGGCAATGGCATCGCGGTCCCGCCAACGGGCGGCGCGAAGCGCGGCGGAACGGTTCAATCCACCGGATTCGCCAACTCCAATGATGTCGTGCCCATAGCTCCAAAGAAGAAAATGGACGACGCCCCGGCGGTTGAGCCGGTTGTGATCTTGGCCAAACCGAAGCCGGTGTATTCGGCGGAAGCCATCAAGTTGAACCTGGAAGGCGAGGTTCTGCTGGAGGTGGTGTTCCCGGCATCGGGCGGTGAGGTGCAAGTGAATCGGGTAGTCAAGGGCCTGGGCCACGGTCTGGACGAGGCGGCCACGCGGGCTGCGCAACAAATCAAGTACAAGCCCGCACTTTCGAACGGTCACCCGGTCGACTTTCCAGCAGTGGTTCATATCGTGTTTCAAATCGCATACTGACTTTTAACTTAGGTTCGGAGGGGATATGCGCATTATCAAGACGGTGTTGGTGGTTCTGGCGCTGAGTGCTCTACCGCTACGCGCGGCTGATACACCCAATAGCGCTTTGGACCAGATTGTGGATCGCATCATCACCACGGAACAGGCGGAGATGAATTCTCTCAAGCCTTTTACACCGCTGGTGGAAACGTATATTCAAAACCTCAGGGGTGACAACAATCTTGGCGCCGTTCCGGCCGGCGATAAATATTTTCTCGGCCGCGCCGTTCTTGCCAAGGGCGTCAATCTCGATCCTCTGACCGATGGCGGCGAATCCGGCGGCAAGAAGAGAATGTTCAGCGGCCTCGGAAACATGCTGTCTCTGTCCATGGAGTATTTGCCGCAGGGTTTCCTGCAAATGATTTACCTGGACACCAACGGCTTCGACAAGCAGCACTACAAATTTGACTATGTTCGCCGCGAATTTCTCGGCGAAGTCCGCACCCTGGTGTTTGACGTGACGCCCCTGGCCAAGGCTGGCAAGGGACGCTTCTCCGGCCGCATCTGGGTCGAGGACCAGGACTTCCACGTCGTCCGGTTCAACGGGGCGTACAGCGGCAGCTCACGCACCAACTACTACTTCCACTTTGACAGCTGGCGCGTGAATACCGGCCCGAACCTGTGGCTGCCGGCCTTCATCTACAGCGAAGAGTCGGACTTGAACTTTGCCCTGTCCAAGCGGCTCTCTTTCAAGGCGCAGACCCGGCTGTGGGGATACAACCTCGGCCACTCCGCTCAGGAGCAGGAACTCAGCAAAATCCTGATTGAGTCGCAGACGCCGATCAAGGACCAGACCACCACGGCGAACGACATCAATCCCGTGATGGCGCAACGCAACTGGGACCGCCAGGCGGAAGATAACGTCGTGGACCGCCTCGAGCGCCTCGGCTTGCTCGCGCCCGAAGGGGAAGTGGATAAGGTTCTCGAAACCGTGGTCAACAACCTCGAGGTCACCAATAACCTGGACATCCAGCCCGAAATCCGCTGCCGCGTGCTGCTGACTTCGACTCTGGAATCGTTTGCCATCGGCCACACCATCGTGTTCAGCCGCGGCTTGATCGACGTGTTGCCCGATGAAGCCAGCCTGGCCACCATGGTCGCCCACGAATTGGCTCACGTCGTTCTCGGCCACCGCATTGACGGACAGTACGCCTTCTTCGATCGCCTGCTGTTTGACGAGAAGGACACCTTCCGCCACTTCGGCTTCGCGCGCACCCAGGCGGAAGAAGATGCGGCCAACGCCAAAGCCAACGAACTCCTGCAGATGTCGCCATACAAGGAACAGCTCGCCACGGCCAAGCTCTTCATGGATGCCCTGGAAACTCGTCAGAAGGACATTCCGAACCTGATCAGCCCGCACCTTGGCGATCGCGTTCCCGTGAACATGACCATGGCCTCCGCGGCGCCGACGGCCCAGACACCGGCCACGGCCGACGACAAAACCAAGACCGCCTCATCTCCAGTTGTCGCGTTGCCGCTCGGCGGCCGCGTGAAGATGGACCCTTGGAGCGACAAACTGGAAATGTTGAAGTCTAAGCCCGTGGGACAAGTGGCGGAACGCGAGAAGATGCCGTTTGAAGTCACTCCGTTCATGCTCTACCTGACCCGCCAGATCAACTCCAACACCAGCGCAGCTGCACCCGGCGGCGCCAACGCGGCGGATTCAAAAGCCGCGGCCACCGTCGACGTCGGCACGGTAAAAGCACGGTAGTAGGCACCAAAGAACGCCCCCTCTCCAAACCGCAAGCGGCCAGCCCCACTCAGCCCGGGCTGGCCGCTTGGTTTTTGTGGAGTCGCACCGCGCGGGCCGCCCTGGACGAATTCCTATAAACAGAAATCCTGTTGAGTGATTGAAATTTAAGCGCTGACCCTGCCATTGAGGAGCACCCTGCCAGGAGACATCCGGCAATACAGAAAATATCTTTGGCCCCGGATGAATCATAGGACAGCGTTCCCTCATAAAATCCTTTCGCAATCCATATGATTCAAATATATATTTGTGGGACAGGGGAGCGGGTGACTCCCTGCTGGCGATTTCTTGTGCGGCTTCGGAGGCAAGAAAAAAATGTGGACTCGTGGAATTCGAGGATTGGCGGCGTTGGGCGTGCTCGTGGCGCTGGCGTGTGTGTTTGCAGGATCGAGGGCGAGCCGCGCGGATGATGATTCTTCGGCGAGCCTGATCGGTTCGTGGAGGGGTACGCGCCGGGCGCCTGGGACGACGGCGGTGCGGCACAACCTTTTGAGTTTCATGCCGGGCGGCGTCGTGATCGAAGCGGGGCCGTCTGTTTACGTGACCGGCGCGAATTTCGCGAACGGCACGTTTGTCGAGACGGGATTTGTCGGAACGTGGGTCAGCGAAGGGCATGGAAATTTTGTCGCGCACTTGATTGCGAATCTCTCGGATCCGCCGGTGAGCAAGGGAACCACGATTGGAACGGAGAATCTTACGTTCCGATTTCACATCGAGAACGGGAAAAATGGCAAGGAATTGAAGGGCACCCTCGAAGGAGTTTTCCTGGACATGGAGGGGAACACGCTCTCGCAGATGCCCGCGGGACTTACCTGGGACGCCATCCCGCTGACAATCACGTCGAACGGGTATAATTAAACAGTAGCGCACGCTTCAGCCTGTGGGGGTAGGTTGCGTCGAAACGCGAAGTCCTGGCAACAAACACCCACAGGCTGAACGACCCCTGGCCTTCTGTCATTCCGAGCGAAGCGAGGACTCTCTCTTTCTTTTTGTGGTGCTGTATCGAATGGAGATTCCTCGCTTCGCTCGCAATGACAAAAATAAACTACTTTTTCCCCGGTCTGTGAAGCTTGCGCAAATCAAGGTCATGGACCAGAAAATTATTTTTCAAAGCGCAAAGTTCTATGGGATTGAGGTATACTCCACATCCTATGCGAATACACAAAATGATCACAATCACGGCGGCACTTGTAATTTCGACGGCGTTTTCCGCGGCGGCGCAGAAGGCCGTCAAGGTGGAGATGCACGACGGGATGGGCAACAGCGTCGGCACGGCGGAACTTTCGGCTGCGCCAAAGGGCGTGAATATTAAACTCGACCTGAAGGGCTTGCCCGCAGGCGATCACGGCATCCACGTTCACGGCGTCGCGAAATGCGAAGGCCCGGCGTTCACCTCGGCCGGAGGCCACCTCAATCCGGACATGAAGCATCATGGCTTGATGAATCCCGACGGCCCGCACGCCGGCGACATGCCGAACTTGACGGTGGCTGCGGATGGGACCGCCAAGACGACCGTGGTCGCGCCCGGCGTTACCATGGGCGACGGCCCCAATTCGATTTTCACGGGTGGCGGAACGGCCCTCGTGATCCACGCCATGGTCGACGACCAGAAGAGCGATCCGGCAGGCATGGCGGGCGCGCGAATCGCCTGCGGCGTAATCGCCAAGTAGGAACAAGCGCTGCGGGATTTTGGGCTTTTCGGGGCGCGTGCGTGACAATGTTTTTCACGTTTATTTCGCCCTCCCCAAAATTTTCACAGGATTCTCACACCTGTGAAAACTGCCGCTTGACGCGCGAGAAGATTCTGATATACTCTCCATTCGTCTGGCGAATAGTTGTGCCAGCGCTGTAATTTTCAGGGGCGTTCGGAGTTACGAAAGACCTGTCGCAAGCGAGGTCAATTACGAACTCAGGATAGCAAATTAGTCGAGCATCGCGCGAACCCGTCCGGGTATATATGCGGACGGCTTGGCCCGGCGCTCGACGCCGGGTTTTTTATTGTTCCGCCTCGTGGTAGATGGGGTGGACGTTCCGCCGGGAGCGGGACGGTCCAGCAGTTCCGGACGCAACGATCTTTGACAACTGAATAGGCTGGCATTTTGCAACGCGTTTTGCATTCGCACGAATGCAAGGCGTGGTGCGAAATCTGCAAATTCTGCTCGAGCAGAGCAAATTGTGGAAAGGCGAGCTTGCTCAATTGCCTTCCGGACTGGTGCGACGGCGAAATTCTTCGCCGCGGTGCTGCCCGGGGCGTGCATTCCTCTTAGTAGGAATGGGCGTGACGGCTTGGGTAAGTTTTATGGTTAAGCTACTAAGGGCGTACGGTGGATGCCTTGGCGCCAGAAGACGATGAAG
>Ga0210401_10000100_pt1 | contig 96760 bp, 78 predicted proteins | sample IncBWH32MmetaG_FD_150866 | JGI IMG/M metagenome (GOLD analysis project Ga0210401, IMG submission 150866) | Forest soil microbial communities from Barre Woods Harvard Forest LTER site, Petersham, Massachusetts, United States - Inc-BW-H-32-M | ecosystem: Environmental > Terrestrial > Soil >...
CGCTCTCCGTCTACGAAGGATATTTTCGTGAGCATCACTACGGGCTGGCGACACAAACGTTCGGACCCTGGGTTCGCGATCAAATCGTCGGACTCGCGGTTGGTACGGTCCTCGGTGCCATCGGGGTGACCATCCTGTTCGCAATTGTGCGGCGACTCGGCACGCGGTGGTGGATCTGGGGCGCGCTTGCCAGCGTCGTGTTCCTGGCGATCACCGTCCTCATTGCGCCGGTGTACATCGCTCCCCTGTTCAACACCTACAAGAAACTCGAAGACCCTAAAATCAAAGATCCCATCCTCAGCATGGCCCGCGCCAACGGCATCCCCGCAACCGATGTTTACGAGGTGGATGCGTCGCGCCAGTCGACCCGGGTGAGCGCCAACGTCAGCGGATTCCTGGGCACGGAGCGCATCACGCTCAATGACAACTTGTTGAACCGCTGCACGCCCGAAGAGATCCAGGGCGTCATGGGTCACGAGATGGGCCACTACGTCTTGCATCATATCTACAAGGACATTCTGTTTTATGCATTGTTCTTTTTGGCAGGCTTCGCGTTTCTCAACTGGAGCCTGGGCTGGTCGCTGGCGCGCTGGGGCGAGCGCTGGCAGAGCCGCGGCATTACTGATGTTGCGGTGCTTCCGCTGGCCGCTTTGTTGTTGTCCATTTTCTTTTTTGTTACGACGCCACTGGATAACACGTGGACTCGAACAGAGGAGTACGAAGCCGATATCTTCGGGCTCAATGCAGCGCGCCAGCCCGACGGCGAGGCGGCGGTCGATCTGAAACTGGGAGACTATCGGAAACTCGATCCCAGCCCCCTCGAAGAGTTCATCTTCTTCGATCATCCCAGCGGACGAACCCGGATCACCGCCGCCATGCGGTGGAAGCGGGAAAACCTGAACAGCCTGAACGAACCGTCTGTCCGGCCGACACCGAATGTAACGCAGTCACAGCAGGCTCAGCAGTAAGGGCTCGGAAGACATTTTGTGAAGGCGGGAAAACTTGCGATCCCCTTTTTCTGCTTCTTTGTTCTCATGGTCACGCTCTAAATCATGGAATGGAAGGAGAGCGCAGCATGATTGCACGCATCTGGCGGGGAACGGTTCGCGACACTGACAAAGACGTCTATCTCGAATACCTGAAGAAGACCGGTCTGCGGGAATACGAGGAGACGCCCGGAAATCGTGGCGTGTACACGTTGCGTCGCGTAGCAGATGGCAAATGCGAATTTCTCTTACTGACCCTTTGGGATTCGTGGGACGCGATCAAGGCGTTCGCCGGAGAGGACTACGAGAAGGCTGTCTATTATCCGGAAGACGACAAATTCCTGCTGGATCGGGGACCGCTGGTGCAACATTACGAGATGATCGAATCTCCGGAGCAGCCAGCTTAGCGAGACACTGTGTGCGGCTTGTTACTGTGCGTAGTTGTTCGCCTGGGCTAGAATCCTCGCGTTCGGAGGCAGTGTGGCCCAGTCCTGGCAATCGACTCTCGAACGTTGGCGCGATGCTGGCTTAATCGATTCCGCAACCGCGGAGCGGATTCATGTTTACGAGCAGGCCAACGGAGAGCCATTGCCGTTCGGTTGGCCCGTGCTCATCGCGATCGGCTTCGGCGCGCTGATGCTGGGTGCCGGCGTGCTGTTGTTTATCGCCGTGCACTGGGACCGGTTGTCGCCCGGAGAGCGTTTTGCGCTTGTCCTGGTCCTGGTTGCGATCTTCCATGTGGCGGGCGCCTTCGCCGCCGGGCGTTTCCCCGAACTCGCGACTGCGCTCCACGGAATCGGCACGATTTCAGCCGGAGCCGGCATTTATCTTTCCGCCCAGATTTTCAATCTGCAGGAGCATTGGCCAGGCGGCATCATGCTGTGGGCGCTGGCCGCGTGGATCGGATGGTGGTTGCTGCGCGATTGGGTGCAGGCAGCCTTCGTCGCGATGCTGACGCCAGCATGGTTGGCGGCGGAGTGGATTGATATGGCCGAAACCCACCACGCCAGTGAGAAGTGGGCGATCCAGGGATTATTGCTGCTCGCGCTCACCTACATGAGCGCCTGTTGCCGCTCACGCCGCAGTTCCATTCGATTCGTTCTGGTCTGGATCGGCGGGATCACGCTGCTGCCGCTGGCCATTGTTTGCGCCGCCGATTTCGAGTGGGGCGTGCGTCGGAATATTCCCACTATCGCTTACCTGATCGGTGTTCCGGTTGCGATATTGGGCCCGATCATCATGGCTTGGATCCTCCGCGAGAGGGAGGTCTGGCAAGTCGCGCTATGCGCGATTTGGGTGCTAGCGGCGTCGTTGCTTCCGACTTATCCCACGCATAGTGGCGTTGCACAACGACTCGCACCCTTTCTTTGGACAGCAATTGGCTCCATCGGTCTTATCGCCTGGGGGTTGAGCGAAGAACGCCCGGAGAGAATCAATCTGGGGATTGTAGGATTTGGCCTCACCGTTCTCGTTTTCTATTTCTCCCGCGTGATGGACAAGCTTGACCGGTCGGCGAGCCTGATCGGATTGGGATTACTGTTCCTGCTACTGGGCTGGTTCCTGGAAAAACTCCGCCGCCGGCTGGTGGCACGCGTGGAAGGTGCGGCATGACCGGGTTGCAAAAAGGATTGCTGCTCGCCGCACTGCACGTTCTGCTCGTGTGCACGCTGGGAGCGAAGTTGCTCTATGACCGCGCGACGCGACCTCACGTTTGGGTCCAGGTCGCGACTTACGACCCCGAACTTCCCATCCGCGGTCGCTATCTCGCATTCAACTTGCAAGTTCCGATGGAAGGCTTCAGTGCGCGTGACGACGCTTCGCCGTACACGAGCCCATTTACTCCGGATCACTGCGATCTGAGGTTGCGCAACGGTGTTCTGACCGCGGTCGCGAACCCGGACGGTGAGTTCTGGGTCAACACCAGAATCGTCGATGGCAAGCAAGTCGCGCTCGTGAACAGCCAGAGTCTCTACTTTATTCCAGAGCACGCCGAGATTCCCTGGCCGCAGGCTCATAGCGGAGAAGAACTGTGGATCGAAGCTACGATTCCACGAAGCGGTGCTCCGCGGCCGATCCGCCTCGCCACGAAAAAGAACGGAGTCCTGACTCCTCTGCCCGTGAACTGACGGCCGCTCGCCGGGATCTCCTCGGGGGTCAATCAAACTCGAAAATCAGCTTTTTCTGGCCCTAACCCCTTGAGAGCAGGGCTGATCCATCTCTTGACAAAACATTGCAAATTGCAATATAAACATAGCGATTTGAGATATGACGCTCGGAGAAAAAATCCGTTACCTGCGCGAAGTGGAAGGCTCCCTGCGCGACATGGGCCGGCCCATGACGCAGCTCGAGATCGCTCAGGCGGTCAAGAAGGAGCTGGGTAAAAGCATCAGCCAGTCGTACCTGTCGCAGATCGAGCGCGGCACACGGCGCCACATGACGCAGTCGTCACGCACGCTGCTGGCGCGCTTCTTCAAGGTGCATCCCGGATTTCTGGTGGACGACCCGGAGGGCTACCACACCGAACTCGTAAGTGACTTGCGCACGACGGAAGGGAAGTTGGATGTCTGGCTGTTGCAGGGCTCGGAGCGTTTCGCCGGAGATCGCGAAGTGAGTGACGTTCTGATCAAGTGTGCGCGGCACAAAGACACCCGCAGCTGCTTTTTGCTGTTGAGCGCGATTCTTGACACGCCGGGCCTGGCAGAGCGGTTGCTCGAGGCGCTCGATCCGAATGCAATGCGCAATCATCGCCAGCGCAAGACCGCGGAAGGGAGGCGGGTGCAATGACCTGGGCAGATTTCTATCTGATCTGTTTCGCGGTTGGCTTTGCCTTCAGCCTGATCTCGTTTCTGGGAGGAGGCACGCGCTGGCGCCTGCACCTTCCGCACCTGCCGCATGGCGGCGCACACGTTCCGATGGGCGGACACGTTGGCGGACATGTTCCAGTAGCAGGCGCCCATGGTCCGGTAGCGAGCGGCGGTACGGCAGGTGGCATCGCGAAGGGATCGCCGCGGGTAACGACCGACTCGTCGTTATCACCGTTCAATTTTGTGACGTTCACGGCGTTTTTGGCATGGTTCGGGGGCACGGGTTATCTGCTGACGCGCTACTCGAGCGTATGGTTCGCAATGGGGCTCGGGATCGCCATCGCCAGCGGATTGGCGGGCGGAGGAATCATCTTCCTCTTCCTGAGCAAGGTGCTGACGTCGGAGGACGAGAACATGGACCCGGCGGATTACGAAATGGTCGGAGTGCTGGGCCGCACGTCAATCTCGATTCGCGAGGGCGGCACGGGCGAAATTATCTACTCACAGGCCGGTACGCGGCGGACCTGCGGCGCGCGCAGCGAAGACGGCAGCGCCATTGCCAAGGGAGTGGAGGTTGTCGTGACGCGTTACGAGCGCGGTATTGCGTACGTCCGGCTCTGGTCCGAGATGTCAGGCGAAGATGTTGCCGGCGAGGGAGTGACCAAGGCGTAATGAAAGAAGCGTTTGTCGCAATCACTCATCGCTGATAGCTGACTGAGAACTGAGAACTGAGAACTGGGAACTGAGAACTGGAACATCATGAACCGCAAGCTTTTCACAATTCTGACCGCCTTGATGTGGATTGCCATCCCGCTCACGGCGCTCCGCTACTGGCAGGTGTGGGATGGGCTCCCTGCGAGCATGGCAACACACTTCGCGGCCGATGGCCATCCGAACGGATGGATGCCACGTGAGACGGCGCTCTACTACGCGCTGGGTGTGACGGCTTTCATGCTCGTGATCTTCAGCGGAATTGCAGTCGTACTCCTCAAGCAGAAGGCCAAGTTGGACGCGACTTCGCTCGTACTGCTCGGTCTGTTCTATGTCGTGGTGGGATTCGTGTTCTATGTGAACAACGGGATCATCAATCACAACCTGAATGGCCAGCCCATGGCGGTTTCACCTGTTCTGTTGGGTTTGCCGCTCGCCATCGTATTGTTCACCTGGATCTACATCCGCGCGCAACGCGGTCCGGCTTTGCCCGAGGGGCAGACTCTGGCGGAGGAGTCGCATGGGTCTCCTAGGTTTGCCGGGGTGTTCCTGGTAATCGCACTCTTTCAGTTTTCGATGGCAATCGCAATTCCGCAGACGAGCGTTCGCATTGCGATGGGACTGCTTGGCGGGCTCATGCTGCTGATCGCACTACATGCCTGGAGCGGATTCCGTTACCGGTTCACACCTTCGGGTCTGGAGATCAGCACGCTCGGCTTTCGACTGCGTTCGATCACGCGCGATCAGATCGCGCGTTACGGGATCGAGAAGTGGACGGCGCTGCGCGGGTACGGCATCCGCGGCGTGGGCAACACGCGGGCGTATGTCTGGGGAAACCAGGTGGTGCACATTACTACACTCGAAGGCGAAGTTTTCCTGGGACACAACGATCCGGCGCGCATCGTGCGCGACCTGGACATGGTAAGGCAGTACGCACATTCATAACGGTCTTACAGTTCCCTCGAATTGTGAGAGGAGGCGATATGTTCAGCAACTTGGCTGGAGTTGAGTTCTGGGTGGTCATCGGGTTGATGGTATTGGTGGTGCTGTTCCTGATGAGCACGCTGGCCCGGCTCTACCGCAAAGCAGGTCCACACGAAGCGTTGGTTGTGTACGGTTTTCGTGGCAAGCGCGTCATCAGCGGGCGTGGCACGGTCGTTCTGCCGATGATCGAAAACTGCCACGATCTTTCGCTCGAACTGATGTCGTTCGATGTAGCGCCGCAACAGGATCTTTACACCAAGCAGGGTGTTGCCGTGACGGTCGAAGCCGTCGCTCAAATCAAGGTGAAGTCCGACACCGAGTCAATTCTGACGGCGGCCGAGCAGTTCCTTACCAAGAGTGATCAGGAGCGCGAAGGCCTGATCCGGCTGGTGATGGAAGGCCACCTGCGCGGCATCATTGGGCAGCTCACGGTGGAAGAGATCGTGAAGCAGCCGGAGATGGTCGGCGATCGCATGCGCGCCACCTGCGCCGACGACATGAACAAGATGGGACTGGAAGTCATCTCGTTCACGATCAAGGAAGTGCGCGACAAGAACGAGTACATCACGAACATGGGCAAGCCCGACGTAGCGCGCATCAAGCGCGATGCCGACGTGGCCACGGCGGAAGCCGAGCGCGATACGGCCATCCGGCGAGCGGTTGCAACTCGTGAAGCTGCCGTCGCGAAGGCGCAGGCCGACCAGGAACGCGTTCTGGCCGAGACTTTGTCGCAGGCCAAACAGGCGGAAGCGCAGCGCGACCTCGAGATCAAGAAAGCGCAGTACCTGGAAGTCACGAAGAAGCAGCAGGCGCAGGCCGATAAGGCATACGACATCCAGGCGAACATCATGCAGCAGCAGGTGATCGCGGAGAGCGTCCGCGTGCAGCAAGTGGAAAAAGAAGGCCAGGTGAAAGTGCAGGACGCTGAAATCCTGCGCCGTGAGAAGGAACTCATCGCCACGGTCTTGAAGCAGGCAGAGATCGAGCGTCAGAGGATCGAAACGCTCGCCATGGCCGAGAAGCAGCGCCTCATGTCGGAAGCCGAAGGTCAAGCTTCGTCGATCCGGCAGCAGGGCGAGGCCGAAGCCGAGATCATCTTCAAGAAAGGTGAAGCCGAAGCCAAGGCGATGAACGTGAAGGCCGAGGCCTACCAGGAGTACAACCAGGCCGCGGTTATCGACAAACTGCTCACCGGTTTACCCGAAGTCGTGAAGGCGCTGGCAAGCCCGCTGGCGAACGTCGACAGGATCACGGTGGTCTCGACCGGCAACGGCGACGCGGCCGGCTTGAACAAGGTGACGGGCGATCTGACCAAGATGGCGGCGCAGGTCCCGGCGTTGTTCGAGACGCTTACCGGGATGAACCTCGGCGACATGCTGGGCAAGGTACGTCAGATCGGCGACAAGACGGAGAAACCGCATAACGGCGAAACGAAGTAACTCGGGAAAGCTGGCAGGTTGCGAGGGGCGAGAGCCCTCTTCGGCAGTGCGGTTCAAGCCCTCGTAACCTGACGGCGAGTCCGACCTAGAGGCGCATGCGTTAGATGCGACAGACGATACCTAAATTCGTGATTCAAGGACGGGCTTCTGTCCGTCAGCAGGAGCAAAGGGATTTGGGTTATGGCGGCGGAATCTGGCAAGTCGAAGCACTTGGGCCTCAGCATCGTGATCGGAATCGCGATAGTGACCTTGGCCGCGATTCTCTCCACGCACTTCGCTGTCTGGCTCATCGCTGGAATCTTTGTAGGGATCGCGGCCGGTGCATCGTTCGGCCGCAAAACATGTCCGGAATGCGAGGCGAGAGAGCTACGAGCTTCGAGCTACGAGCCGCGAGAAAATAAACATGACGGTGCCCCAGGTTCGCGTCCGCTCTTTGGACCGCTAACCTGGGCATTCCGTACAACTGGGACCGAGAACGATAAAGCTAAGAGCCAAGAGCTACTAGCGAAGAGCTGAATTTACGAGGTGTTCTATGGCATTACTGGAGCGCGTTTCGACACTGGTCCGGGCCAACCTGAACGATCTGATCGACAAGGCCGAAGACCCGGAGAAGATGATCAAGCAAGTTATCCTCGACATGCAGAACCAGCTTCTGCAGGTGAAGACGCAGGTGGCGATCGCGATCGCCGATCAACACCTACTCGAAAAAAAGCAGAAAGAAAACGAAGACAAGGTGGCGGAGTGGATGCGGAAGGCCGAATTGTCCGTCGACAAGAAGCAGGACGACCTGGCGCGCGCCTCGCTCTTGCGGGTTGAGAGCTATCGCGAGCTGAGCCAGAACTTCGCCCAGCAGGTGACCGATCAGAAGGCCCAGGTCGAAAACCTGAAGACCGCGCTGCGCCAGCTCGATCAGAAACTGGCCGAAGCGCAGGCAAAGTCGGATCTCTTGATCGCGCAGCACCGCCGCGCCCGGGCCGTGGGCAAAGCCAGCGACGCTCGCATCAATATGGGCGACGGGTCGAAAGCCGCAGCGTTCGACCGCATGAAGCACAAGGTCGTGCGGGAGGAAGCGGTCAGCCAGGCAAAGGCCGAGATCGCGGTCGACGACGTCGAAGACCGCCTGGCCGCGCTCGAAAAGGAAGACCGCATCGAGCAGCTGCTGACGGAACTGAAGACGAAGCGGGGCGCGTAGGTTCACTGATCACGAGGAGCGTAGAACCATTAGTGAATGTTGGTCGGCGAACATCGCAGAGGCGTAGGCCGAGAGCGTAGGTCTCTAGCCAGACGGTGCCATTGATGGTGCATGAATCGGTGCACGCAATACGAATGTTTGTCGCGAATGTGAACCTTCCTCTTTTCCTAATCGCGATGGTGTTTGGCGGTCTGGCGAACGGTTCCGCGTTTGTCGTTTTGGGGCGGATGCGCTCGCTTGGCTATCCGGTGGGAATCTGGCGCACTCCAAGCGACGCCGCTCTTTATAGAGAGTATTGGAGAATTGCCCGAAGCAAGAATTGGTCGAGGGTGCCGATTGTGCTGTTTTATGCGAATGCGGTGTTGGCTGCTGGTTTGATGTTCGCTGCAATTCGCCACTTCATCACACGGTAAAATAAAGACGAAGTTCGAAATATGCGCAAAGTCTTCCATTTCGACTCCGCCGCCGACCCCTATGTCGCGGACGCCGCTGTGCTCTGCTGCTTCGACGCGCGCATCAGCCAGGCGGTGCGGAAGTTCCTGCGCAAGCAGGGAATCGAGCGCCCCGACATGATCATCGTGGCCGGCGGTGCGAAGACGCTGGCGTCTCCGCGCAACGACTTCGAGCAGGATTTCATTCTCGAGCAGGTGCGGATGTCGATTCGCTTGCACCAGACCAAGCGAGTGCTGGTCATGAGCCACTCCGATTGTGCGACCTACGGCGGCCTCGCGCATTTCAAAGGTGATCGTGCCGCCGAGGCCGAGCATCACCGGAACGAATTGCATCGGGCTGCTGAGTTGCTGACCACCAATTTCCCAGGCATCTCGGTCGAGCCCTATTTTGTGAAGTTCGATGGCGTATGGGAGGTTTTGCCGCGACGGGGCGCTATGCCCGTTGCGAGTGATTAAAAGCAGGTCTCAGGTGTCAGGTCTTAGGTCTCAGGAAAAAATGGTGGCCGTTGCTCTCTGTCGTTGACCTGTTTGCTTAGCGATACTTCTCAGATTCCGGCGCCCCGGGCGGACATCTTTACCTCATCCAGCACTTCCCGAATCTTCTGCGCCAGCGCCGCGGGCGTGAAGGGTTTCTGCAGCAGCTGGATTCCGGGGGAGAGCTGGTCCTGCAGCATCAGGGCGTTCTCCGTATACCCAGACATGTACACAACCTTCATCTGCGGACGCAAAGGCGCGAGCCGGCGTGCCAGTTCATAGCCGCTCATGCCGGGCATAACCACATCGGTCAAGAGCAGATGAATCGTGCCAGAGTAGGCTCGGCACAAGCCTTCCACTTCCTCGAGATGCTCAGGAACGATCACGTTGTACCCGCAGGCCTTGAGAACACTCTCCGACAGGTTGCGCACCATGCGGTCGTCTTCGACGAGAAGAATACTTTCTGTCCCTCGGACGGTTGACACTTGCGGCTGCTTGCCAGTCATCGCGTCTGCGACCGCATCCACGCGCGGCAAATACACCTTAAACGTGCTGCCCCGCCCAGGCTCGCTATAAACCCAGATATATCCTCCGCTCTGTTTCACAATTCCATAGACGGTCGCGAGGCCCAAGCCGGTGCCCTTGCCGAGCTCCTTGGTGGTGAAGAAAGGCTCAAAGATCCGTGCCTGTGTTTGCGCGTTCATGCCCGAACCCGTGTCGCTGACCGCGAGCATCACATAAGGCCCCGGACGCACGGTTTCATGATCCGCCGCGTAAGCTTCGTCCAACTCCACGTTCGCGGTTTCGATGGTCAGGTGGCCGCCACTCGGCATGGCATCCCTTGCATTGATTGAGAGGTTCAGAATCACCTGCTCCATCTGGGCCGGGTCCGCCTTGACCGAACCGAGATCCGCCGCGATCGTTGTGGAGATTTGGATATTCTCGGTAATGAGGCGGCGGAGGAGCTTGTCCAGCCCGATCAGAACTTGGTTAAAGTTGAGCACGCGTGGTTGCAAGACTTGCTTCCGGCTGAAGGCCAGCAATTGACGAGTCAGCGCCGCTGCACGGTCCGCCGCGTTGCGGATCTGTTCCGAACTCCTCTGCACAAGCTCCTCGTCAGGTCCTTCCCGGTCCAGCAGGACCTGCGCGTATCCGAGAATCACCGTCAGAATGTTGTTGAAGTCGTGGGCGATTCCGCCGGCGAGCTGCCCCACGGCCTGCATCTTCTGCGCCTGGTGGAGTTCGGTTTCCAGGCTCTTGCTTTCGGTGACATCGAGCAAAACGCCGTGCAGCAGGCTGTTCCCGTCGGCGTCGCGCATGACCGATGCGGTGTCGTCCACCCAGACGACGCGCCCTTCACGATGCAGCAGGCGGTATTGGGCACGGAACGCGCGTCCGGCAATCGCCGCGTCTTCTGCGGAGGCCACCAGCGCCCGATCGTCAGGATGAATCCGGCGTAGCCACATGGTGGGATCGGCAAGCCATTCTTCCGGCGTGTAGCCCAGCATCGTCCAGATCTGTGGGCTCACATAGAGCCACTCGCCTTCCAATCCCAGGCGCGCAATGTAAGTGACGGCAGCCAGTTGCTCCACCAGGGTTCGATAACGGGCCTCGGCGTCGATGCGGGCTTTTTCGGAGATCTTCTGTTCGGTCACGCTGCGCGAGTTCACTACGATGCCGCGCACGTTGGGGTCGTGCAGCAGGTTGGTCGCGACTCCCCACAACGGGATCCAGCCGCCGTCGGCATGACGGAAGCGAAACTCGGAGGAGTACGCTTGGCCAGGCCGCTGCAGCAATTCCTCCATACCAGAGCGCATGCGCGGCAAGTCGTCAAGATGGAAATACTCGAACGAATTTTTCCCGATCAACTCGTCCTGGCTGTAGCCCAGAATGCGATGGATAGACGGGCTTTCGTAGCGGATGGTCCCGTCGGCTTCTATGATGGTGATGACGTCGGATGAATTTTGTACCAGCGAGCGAAAGTATTGTTCGGCGCGATGGCGCTCTGTGATATCGAGCGAAACACCAATCAGACCGATGGTGTTTCCCGAATGATCGCGGTAAGGGCCTTTGTTGGACAAGTAAACGCGGGTCTCATTTTGGATGACCGCGCGCTCTTCATAAGTCTGGTTAGTGCCGGACGCGAGGATCTCCTGGTCCCGCTGCATGATCGCCTGCGCTGTTTCTCGAGGAAAGATCTCTGCATCGGTCCGGCCTACGATCTGCGAGATCGGCCGTCCCACTGCCCTGGCGCCTGCATCATTGATGAGCAGGTATTTTCCGGCGAGATCTTTCACATAAATGACTTCCGTTGTGCTCTCGCTGACGGCCTGCAATAACCGGCTGTTTTCGTTCAGCGCCCCGGCCGCACGGGTCTGCTCACCCCGGTGAACGACGAGGCTGGCGCCGTAACAAAAGGCAGTGATGGCAACGATCGCGATGCCCGCGACGAGCCACTGGCTGGGCAATCGCATCGTGCCGTGCGCCGGTATGCTGGCGATGGGAAGCGCCAGGGTGACGAAAGCGAACGCCGGCCACGTACGACTCATGGGGTTTTGTGGAAATCTTTGTTTTTTGCGTGCGTGATTGAACGTCAGTCTATCAATTGAGGGGTCACGTTACCATGTGACCAACGGGCCATAAGTACAGAATGGCCGGCTTTTGGGCCGACCAAGGTTTCTGCGCAATTCCGCCAGAACCGCGGGACGTACCGCGCGGGGTTTGTCTGCGATTCTACGTTTCGGAGTCGGGCTCGCTGCGCGGCACGAAAGGAAGTTCTTCTGTCGTTTCCTCTCCCCAGTCGAGCGACAGAGTGCGCGTGGTAGTTTCGATCTGATCGAGCGCGGGAATCTCTTCCGTGATCGGCGCACCGAGTTCGGGAAACTTGCGGGCAGTCACCATCACGCGGCTCTCCATCGATCCCGCGGCCTTGTTGTAGGCTTCCACTGCCCGATCGAGTCCACGCCGCAGGGCGTCCATGTGCACCGACATGCTGCGCAGGCGGTCGTGAAGTTCCTTGCCGAGCGCGCTGATCTTCTGTGCATTGTCTGCCAGTTTCTCCTGATTCCAGCCGTACGCGACTGCTTTCAGCAGAGCGATCAGGGTTGTCGGAGACGCCGGAATGACGCGTTGTCTCACGCCCTGCTCGATCAATCCAGGGTCCTGCTCCAGGGCCGCGCTGAAGAACGTTTCGCCGGGAAGAAACATCACCACGAATTCCGGATTCGCGTCGAACTGTTCCCAGTAGCTCTTCGATGCGAGAGCGCGCATGTGATCGCGCACCTGGCGCGCATGATCGGCGAGTTTGATCCGGCGAACCTCGTCATCGGTAGCCTCGACCGCTTCGAGATACGCCTGCAACGGAGTCTTCGCATCGACGACGATATTTTTTCCACCTGGCAATTTCACGACGAGATCGGGTCGAAGGCGGCCATCACTCGTGGTCACCGTCACCTGCTCTTCGAAATCACAGAAGGCTTGCATGCCCGCGATCTCGACCACGCGCATGAGTTGAATTTCGCCCCAACGTCCGCGTACCGACGGCGTGCGCAACGCCTTCACGAGATTACCGGTCTCGGCCTGCAATTCCTTTTGCGTACCGATTAGCGATTGCACCTGTTCGGTAAGGGACCCATAGGCGCGGCTCCGGTCCTTTTCCATCTGCTGGATCTGCGAGTCGACTTTGTCGAGCGACTCCTTGATCGGCGCAACCAGCGTTTCCACCGCCTTCTGGCGGGATTCGAGATCTCCCTTGGCTTCGCTCTGGAATTTTTCCAAGCTTGTTTTCGCCAGTTGCAGGAACGACTGGTTGTTGTTCTTTAGGGCATCGGAAGCCAGCGCCTGAAAGGCCTCACGCAACTCGTCCGTGGCGCGATCCAGCAGGTCCAGCTTTTCGGCCGCAGACTTTCGTTCATGTTGCAAAGTGGACTCAAGTGCAGCGGCCTGCTCGCGCAGTTTGGCACCGTTTTCCTGCTGACGGGTGAGCTCATTTCGGGCGGCCGCTAAGTCCTTCTCGAGCAGCGACAAACGAACGTGGGCGCCGGCGTTGCGAGAACGCAATCCGAGCCACGCAAGCGCAATTCCAAACGCGGCGCCCAAAACTACGGCTGTCAGCGGTTCGATGGCCATTGGTAATTAGCTGTTCTCGAATTTTAGAGTCTAGAGTGGGTATGTAGCAAAGCAGAAGTTCGTGCTTGCCGTACCAGCCTCCCAGGGGCCTGACGCGTAGGGCACACTTCGATGCTTCGGGCCCTGATTACCGTCGCGCTCGTGCTCAGCACAAGCGCAATGCCGGCGCAAGTGAAAGTCAAGCCGACGGCTGCTAAGGATTCTGATCGCGCTATTGCCGCGGAACTCCAGCCTTCCTCCACCTACGATCCAGAAGCAGAGCAGCAACTCTTGCAGTTGGCCAATCAGGCCCGTGCTCGCGCCGGAGCCCCTCCCCTGCACTTCGACGAAGGACTCACCATTGCCGCCCGCATGCATGCGGATGTGATGGCGCGTCACGATCAGCTTTCGCACCAATTTGAAGGCGAGCCCTCCCTCCCTCGTCGATTGGCCTCATTCAGTTCCCTGCATCTTGATCACGCCGGGGAGAATGTGGCTCTCGATCTGACCCCCGAACAGGCGCATGAACGGCTGATGCAGTCGCCACCCCACCGCGAAAACTTACTCGATGCCAGCTACAATGTGATCGGCATCGGCGTGGTCCACGACGGAGCGCGTCTGTTCGTCGTCCAGGATTTCGGCCATAGCCTGCCCGACGCCAGCCCGGGCGAGACCGAAGAAACTATCGTTAAGTCGGTGATCCGCCTGCGTCGTGCGGCCGGCTTACCCGTTCTGGCCCAAAAGCCGGATGCGGCACTACGCGAAGCCGTCTGTGCCATGGCGCAGGAAGATCGGCTCACAACCCATGCCATGCACGACCTGGCGCAACGATACTACGTGGTCAGCTATACCAACATGCACCCGGAAATCCTGCCCGATGCCGCAAACCGTCTGGTAGGGGATCGGCGCGTGAAAAATGTATCTGTCAGCGCGTGTTATGCCCGCACCGCCACCTATCCCAGCGGTGTGTATTGGGTCGGCCTGCTCTTTTACTGAATTTATTCGGCCTTTATGGCTAAGATAACCGAATTGATTCCGGGAGGTCCGGGTTGGCGTTTGGGATTTCCCGCTAATGCTGAATCGGGGGTAAGATTGGCGCATGGCTAAGAAAACTGGAATGAGCGATTCGTCCCTCTGGATCCTCACGATCGTCCTGCTGGCTGTAGCCGTCTTCATGTACTTCCGCAGATAGGCAGCGGCGCGCGGGTCGGTGGACTATCGCCACTCCTGAATTCTTGATTTTTTGCTTGCAAAACCGCACACCGCTTAGCCGTGGTGCGAACGCTATCGTGTGCCCTTTTCCCGATCCTAGTGCGCGATGGGCGTAGCATCCGTCGCGATGCACACCCATTTCCCGCCTTTGAAAAGCCACGTATCCACGAACTGTTCCCGCCGCGTATACGATCTACCGTTCTCCACGCCCTTTACTCGCATGACCCCGGAAGCGACGGCTACAGTCCCGAACACGCGCACGTGCATCGATTCGGGCGCTACCTGTTGCTCCTGGGAATTGGTGGCGTGAACGCTGGCCAGGAATTCTGCCTTGCTCTGTACGCTCCCGTCGTCATTGACGAGAACAATGGAATTGTCGAGCAGTTCGTCGAGAGCCTTCGTGTCGCCGGCCTTGTAAGCCTGGTTCCAGGCTTTCTCAAGCGCGACAATCTTGGATTGGATGGCGGCTTCGGACGCGTCCTGAGCTGCGACGGGAAACACATACACAACGAGAACGATGAGCGAGAAGAGGATCGTCTTCAAGCGGGAACCTCGTGCGCGCAGTATAGGGCGGATCGCCCGCGTTGGCAGTCTCACGTTTGTCGAGGTTCCACGTGAGTAACGATGACACTCTGTCAGACCGCGACGCGCCCACGCGGCGGGTTGGGCCGGTGCAAGGTGATGGTGTGCGTACCCCGCAGTGTCGATTTGATGTATTCCTCGCCCGCCCGCATCATCTGCTTCCACATGTCGTAAGCCCGCCCCTCCTGGTTCAGGAAGGCCATGGCATCCTCGCGAGAAAGCTCCTGCCCGATCCCCGCGGCTACCTGGGTCAGGTATGGCACGGTGATTTCGGCAACGACCTTTTCGCGTGGTTTTCGGTGCGGCATGGCAACACCTCTACTCCGGAAATATAGATACGCTTGTCCATTAACCCGAGGCTGTGATGCTCATCACAGTTTTACGTGACGCTCTCGGCGCCGCGAAATGCCCTGCAACCCGCGTCTGTGCTACTCTCCAGCCAAGCCCTTTCCCGCCACTTCGCCAGCCGCAATGGTCGACGCATCCAGAATTCGCATCGGTGTGGCCGGATGGTCCTACAAGGACTGGGAGGGCATCTTCTACCCGCCGGAAGTGACGCGAAAGAAAATCCACGCGCTCGAATATCTGGCGCACTTCTTCGACGTTGTCGAGATCAATACTTCGTTCTACGGGCACATCAAGCCTGAGCTGGCGAAGCTCTGGATACGGAAGGTCGCAACCAACCCGAACTTCGTATTCACCGCGAAACTTCACCGGTCATTTACGCATTCGCCGCTCGCAGTCATGGAGCCAACCTCTGCGGCCTCGATCAAGCCGACCGACGAGGACGAAGCCAAGGCGCGCGAAGGGTTGGACGCGCTGGCCGGGGAAGGGAAACTGGGCGCGCTGCTGATCCAGTTCCCGGTCTCTTTCAAGAACACCAGCCTGAATCGCGAGTATCTCGAGCACTTACTGCGGCAGTTCATTGAATATCCGCGCGTGGTGGAAGTCCGCCACGACAGCTGGAACAATGACGAAACGCTGGCTTCGTTCGCGAGGGGCAACGTCGCCTTCTGCAATATCGACCAGCCGATGATTGGCCGCTCGCTTGCGCCCACGGAGCATGTGACGTCATCGCTGGGCTACGTGCGCCTGCACGGTCGCAACTACAAAGAGTGGTTCAACAGCGACGATCGCAATGATCGCTACAATTATCTCTACACCGAAAGTGAACTAGGCGGCTGGAAAGACAAGATCGAGTCGGTCTCGGAGAAGGCGCAGACGACCTACGTGATTACGAACAATCACTACGAAGCGCGCGCCGGAACGAACGCGCTCGAACTGAAATCGATGCTGGGTGGCAAGCGAGTGAAAGCACCGCCAAACCTGCTCAAGACCTATCCGGAGCTCGCAAAGTTCGCCGATCCAGACTACGAAGCGGCGGATCCAAATCTGTCGCTACTTGCGTAGAAGACCTTTTCACCGCACAGGCTCAGAGGACCTGCCAGAGTCTTGCCGCCGACCGGTGCCGTCTAAACTCTGCGAGAGTTACCGCTTGAAGAGGTGGATGGTCATCTGCGTCGCTTTTTGGATGCTACCGACCGCCTTGTGATATCTGACACATTCTTACCCCTCCATTGCTTGTCATCCTGAGCGTAGCGAAGGACCTGCTTTCCTATGCGGCACTACTACGTTTACATCATGGCAAGTAAATCCAGAGTCCTCTACGTCGGCATCACCAACGACATCTTTCGCCATGTCTGGGAGCACCGGAACAACGTCAACCCGGGATTCACGAGCAAATACCGCATTCATCGCCTCGTGTATTTTGAGATCTTCAGATACGTCGGAAACGCAATTGCCCGAGAAAAACGGATCAAAGGCTGGCTGCGTGAGAAAAAAGTTGCCTTGATTCGCTCCGCCAATCCCACATGGGAGGATCTAAGCGAGGGCTGGTTCGAAGCGATCTGCTTTAAGGCCGGTGAGAACGCTGGCGAAAAGCGGGTCCTTCACTGCGCTCAGGATGACAAAGGTTAGGAGATGACGACCTCTAAGACAAGCGCTCCGAGTCGCGCTCCGGCGAGGATACCCGCCACTGCGATCGATCGATTTTTCGTCTCCCCGTGCCCCTATATCTCTGTGCTAAAGATGTGTTTCACTTCGCCGCCACTTCCTCTTTCGCCGCGTAGTGCGATTCCACGTAGTTATTCAGGATCGTTATGAACTCCGCGACGATCTTGTCGCCCTTCAAGGTCGTGAACAGCCGGCCGTCGACGTACACCGGAGCCTTGGGTTCTTCGAACGTTCCAGGCAGCGAAATGCCGAGGCTTGCGTGCTTGGATTCTCCGGGGCCGTTGACCACGCAGCCCATCACCGCGACTTTCATCTCTTCGACGCCCGTGTAGTGGTCCTTCCAGACGGGCATCTGCTCGCGCAGATAGGTCTGGATCTGCTCGGCCATTTCCTGGAAGAAAGTGCTGGTGGTACGTCCGCAGCCGGGGCAGGCCGTGACCTGCGGCGTGAAGCTGCGAATCCCAAGCGATTGCAGAATCTGCTGCCCAACGCGCACCTCTTCGGTTCGATCGCCACCGGGCGCAGGCGTGAGTGAGACGCGGATCGTGTCCCCAATGCCCTCCTGCAGCAGCACTCCCATCGCGGCCGACGACGCGACGATGCCCTTCGCCCCCATGCCAGCCTCCGTGAGTCCGAGGTGCAGAGGGTATTCGCATCGCGCTGCGAGTGACCGGTACACGTCGATCAGATCCTGCACTCCGCTGACCTTCGCGCTGAGAATGATCTGATCCCGCCGGAGCCCGTATTTCTCGGCGAGTCCCGCCGAGTTCAGCGCGCTCACGACCATGGCTTCCATCGTGACTTCGCGCGCGTCCTTCGGCTCGGGCAGCAGGGAATTCTCGTCCATCATGCGGGTCAGCAGTGCGCTGTCGAGCGAGCCCCAGTTCACGCCGATTCGAACCGGCTTCTGATTCTTGACCGCAACCTCGATCATGGTGCGGAAGTTGTCGTCATTCTTGCGGCCCACGCTGACATTGCCCGGATTGATTCGATATTTCGCGAGCGCGCGCGCGCACTCTGGGTACTTCGTCAGCAGAATGTGGCCGTTGTAGTGAAAGTCGCCGATGATCGGAACACGGACGCCCTGTTTGTCGAGCTCGTCCACGATGGGCGCAACGGCGGCCGCTGCCTCTTCGTTGTTGACGGTCACGCGGACCAATTCCGACCCGGCGCGGGCTAGCGCCGCGACCTGCTTCACGGTGGCCGCGATGTCGGCGGTATCGGTATTGGTCATCGACTGCACCACAACTGGTGCAGCGCTGCCGACGCGCACACCTCCGATGGTGGCCGTCACGGACTTTCTGCGCTGAATATAAGCCATGGAAGCCTTATTTTACCATGCAGTTGCGAGGCTAGACCGGCGGCGAGCCCGATGGAGAATGGCTGGCGGGAGCATCTCGGAGATACCAGATTTCCGTTCCCGGCGGAGCCTCGTCGTTGTTGACGTCGCGGGTTATCAGGAGCGCCATGTCGCAAGGCCCTGTTGCTTGCTTAAGAAATTCCACCCCGGTGATGTGAGTTCTGAGCGATCGCCCGTCGGGTGTACGAAGCTCAAGCGCTGTTCCTGCACGAATTAGGAAGTCCGTCTCAGGCTTCTCAGGAACGAGGACCAGCCCCCGCCCGTGGACAGAGAAGGTGCTTTCGACTCTTGGGAGAAACACCATGTTGTTTCCGGAAGCCCGCGTACGGATCCCCTCAAGAAGTAATCACAGGGGGCCCCGCTAAGCACAAATGATTTCCTCTGTGATCTCTTTGCCTCGGTGGTCGAAATGCCTTTCGACGTTCGTGCCGAAGTGTGCTTCCACGTGGTCTTTCGACTGCTTTCGGCTCCGCGCCTCATTCCGCTCAAAATGACAGATTTTGGCAGGCAGAGATCGTAGATCAGAAACAAAAGACACAGCAAATCACGAAACCCTCCGTGACCCTCTGTGTCCTCTGTGGTTCAAGCTTTTTCGAACCCTAGCTGCCCAACGGCCAGCGCTTGGCGATGTCGTTATAGATCACGGTCACCGCGAACAGCACCAGGAATACGAAGGCTGCCTGGTAAATGCGCTCTTTGATTTGCAGGCTGATATCGCGACGCATCAGGCTCTCGATCAGCAGCAGCAGAATCACGCCCCCGTCCAGAATCGGAATCGGCAGCAGGTTAAAGATGCCCAGGTTCAGGCTGATGCCGGCAGTCAGGCCGAGCAACGGTGTCCAGCCTTTTTCCGTGACGGCGTGCCCGATCGCGCTCCCGATGCCGATGGGTCCTTCGACCTGCTTCATCGACACCTTGTGCTCCACCATCTTCTGGATCAGCTCAAGAAGCACCAGTGAGTAGCGCTTATTGTCATCCAGCGAGCGCTGGAATGCGGGGACGAACGAGAGTTTGCCCACCTTCATGAGTGCGGTGCTCTCAAAACCCACGCGATAGCGCTTGGTCTTTTCTTCCGCATCGGCAAGGATGGGCTGTAATTTGAACGAGAGCCGCTGCCCGTCGCGGAGCACATCTACATCCACAACCTTATCTTTGGTGACCTGCAGCGAATCGATGAGCGCCTCGATCATGCCGACCGGCTTGCCATCCACCGCGACGATCTGATCGCCCTCTTTGATGCCCGCCTTCGCGGCTGGCATGTTGGGCTCAACATCGGCGACTACGATGCCCTGATCTGGGCTCCAGCCTGCGGAGCCAACTTCTGAAGTTGAGACAGCCTTGGGTGTGATGCTGGTCTCGATGATCTTGCCGTTCCGATTCAGGGTCAGCGGCAACGAATCATTCGGGCTCAGCATGACCTTCAAGCCGATCTGCTCCCAGGTCGGATTCTCGACTCCCGCAATGCGCGTAATGCGGTCCCCGGCGAGGACGCCAGCCTGCGCGGCGGCCGAATCGGACTTTACATAGGCGACGACACCGGGCTGGTCAATAAAGGCCGGGTATTCGTAGTGCACCATGTAGACCACAGTGAGCAGACCCACAGCCAGCACGATATTCATGAAGGGGCCGGCAATGGCAATCACGAAGCGCTGCCAACGCGGATGATTCAGGAACTCGCCCGGATCCTCGGTGCGCTCGTCCATCGGGTTTTCGCCCGACATCTTTACGTACCCGCCCAGGGGGATGGCGCTGATCCGGTAATCAGTCTCGCCGCGCCGGAAGCCCAGCAGGCGCTTGCCGAAGCCGATGGAGAAGACCTCCACCCGGACCTTGAAAAACTTGGCAGCGGCGTAGTGTCCCCATTCGTGAATAAGGATCATTACGCCTAACACAACGGCCATGGTTACCGCGGTCAACAAGAAATGCTCCATGATTCTGGATTACTCCCCCTGACAGGATACGGAGGTCGCGTGCGGCACGGGGGAAATACCGCGGTGTAACCGTTCTATGCGCTCTCGGGCAGCGCGGCGCGCCTCCAGGTCCGTCTCGAGCACCTGCTTAATAGATTCCATTTTCCCAGTTTTTGTTGCAGAAAGCACGTCTTCAATGACCCTGGGAATTTCATCGAAGCGAATTTGTCCGTCAAGAAATGCCGCGACCGCGACTTCATCGGCGGCATTCAATGCAACTGGATGGGCACCGCCCGTTTCTGCAGCCTCGTAGGCCAGGCCGAGGCACCTGAATTTCCTCATATCTGGCGGGTAGAAGTCTAGCTGACGTAAGTTCATGACCGGGAACCGAAGGTCCGACGGAATCCGTTCGGGATACGTCAACGCGTAGAGGATGGGGAGGCGCATGTCCGTCACAGAAATCTGTGCAAGTATGCTGCCATCCACAAATTCAACCATCGAATGGATCGTAGACTGCGGATGCACAATGACTTCCACCTGCCTCGGCGGTACATGGAATAAACGGCAGGCTTCGATCACTTCGAAACCTTTATTCATCAGCGTGGCCGAGTCGATGGTGATCCGCTTTCCCATCTTCCAGGTTGGGTGGTTCAGCGCTTGTTGCACCGTAATTGATGCAAATTCTGATTGCGGGGTCTTGAAGAACGGGCCCCCCGAGGCCGTGAGCCAGATGCGCTCGACCTCGTGCATGCGTCCGCCGCGCAAACACTGATGTACGGCGTTATGTTCACTGTCGATAGGTAGCAACGGCTTGCCTTGCTTCTGTGCCTCGGCGGTGATGAGTTCACCTGCCGCTACCAGACATTCTTTGTTCGCAAGTCCGAGCGTTTTTCCTGCTTTTACCGCCTCGTAGGTTGCCTCGAGACCCGCTACTCCCACGATCGCGGTAACGACAAAATCCGCAGCAGGATGAGTGGAAACGCGCACATTTCCAACTGGGCCATGGAGGACTTCGATTTCTCTGAGGCCATTGTCCTGAAGACGCTTTCGGAGATTACTGGCGTCGGCTTCGCGTGCTACGGAGAGGACTTTAGGTTTCCAGCGGACTGCCTGTTCGAAAGCGGCATCGATGTTCGATCCGGCGGCGAGGGCGACGATTTGAAAACGATCTGGGAACGACTCGACGACGCTAAGAGTGCTGCGCCCGATCGAACCGGTCGAACCTAGGATGGCGATACGTCTCATGCGGGAATCTTTATCTTACGCGGGCCAGCGGGACCGTGCCACCTACACGATTGTGCCACTTGCCCCACTTTCGTTACTGAGACTTCTACCGGATGTCCGCGCCACTGGAAATCTCACCACGGAGACACAGAGGCGTACAGAAAAGCGAATGACAGCGAAAGAAAAGCACTCAAATTAATTTTTCGTGAATTCCTCTGGGTCTCCGATGTGGAAAGCTGCAGTCCGTGAAACATCGTTATCGGGTGCCGGCAAGAATTGCCGCGTAGTGCTCGATCCAATTGCGCTGCTCCAGTGTTTCTGGAACAGGAACTCCCCGGACAGCGCTGAGGTGTTCTATCGCACGGAGCGAGTCCCATCCTTTTGTGACGAGCATGCATGCGGCAACCAAACCCGTGCGACCGATCCCCTGCCGACAATGGATCAATACGTTCTTGCCTGACGCCAATGTGGCATTGATCTTGTCGAGTGTGGCCGCGAGTTCGGTTGGAGAGACCGGAACCTGACGATCCGGTATCGGGAGCGAGGCAAAACTCATTCCGCGTTTCTTTACCAGCGCCCCTTCCTTCGTAAGATCAAGGCTGTTTTCTTCGTCTGGAGTTAAAAGGGAGAGCACCGCATCAATGCCCGCCTGACGCCACACGCTGACGTCGTCTTCAAGCCAATCTCCGCCGCGCGGACGAGGGCCAATGGCCAGCCTCCCGGGCCAGGGGCCGTCCGCCCAGTACAGTTCATTTCGCATTTCCTTCAACGTCCTCTTTCACAATGATCTCGCGAGGCAGGGCATCCACGTTGATTTCGCGTTTCCGAAGGATGTGAATACGATGATGCCCATCGATTATAGTTCCATCAGGCCGTGTTTTTAGGCAATCCCGCTGGCCTGGTAGCAACGATTGCAACAGAGCCTCGGTGGAAAACTGATCGAAGGCTGTAAGCTTCAGTTGGATCAACGACTCTTTCAGATGCAGCGATTTCAGTGGCGGAAGCGAGTTTGAACCCGGCATCTTAATTTCTTCTAACGGATTACCCGCCACGCCGCCCACAACCACAAAACGGGCGCAGCGAACAGCAACGCATCGATGCGGTCAAGCATTCCGCCATGGCCCGGGAGTAGAGCACCGGAGTCTTTCACTCCCGCGCCACGCTTGATCAGCGACTCCACCAGATCTCCAAGTTGGGCTGCAATGTTCAGGACAGCCGTGAGCACAAGGATCGGCAGTAACGCCGGCCTTTCCAGGCCGAACATGCCATCGCGGCGCTGGATCAATCCCCACTGCAGCAACGCCGTGCTGACGGGTGAGGCGTAGTAGAACAACGCTCCGCCGATCCCAACGCTCGCGACCACCGACGCCACTGCGCCCTCCCACGTCTTCTTCGGGCTAACGCGCGGCGACATGAGATGCCGGCCAACTGCCTTTCCCACGAAGTACGCGAAGATATCTCCGGACCACACCACCAGCAGCAGATACAGGATCAAAAATGCGCCCGCCCATTGCTGCCTAAGCTGCACCAGCATGGCCAATGGCAGGGCGATGTACGCGATGGCGAATGCCGATGCCGCTGCGGCAGGGTAACCACTTCGCAGATCCTCGCGCCGCATCGCAATTGTCAGGAAAACGAAGGCTGCGATCGAGCCTGTGAAAACTGCGATCACTCCGAAAATTTCCGTCGACAGCAGAGGCTTGTCCTGCCCCATGTTCAGCACAAGAAGCAGGAAAAACAGGACGACGAAACCGTACGTCGGCTTGCGCAGCGGCTGGACGCCGTACGACTCGGTGAGTTTGAGGAATTCCTGCGTCGTGAGCAGCGCGATGACTGCTGTAACCACCGCGACCAGTGCAACCGGCGCCCGCAGCACCAGCAGCAGGACAATGGGGATGAGAACCACTGCCGTCGCGATGCGCTTGATCAATGAGTGATCGCCTTCGCCTCGTGCTGGGTGGAAACCGAATGATGCGAGTGGTTATCGTTCAGGCCGCCGTAGCGGCGCTCGCGCTTCTGATACTCGGCGATGCCTTCGAGAAGGTGATGTCCGCGAAAATCGGGCCACAGGGTCGGCGTCACATGGATCTCGGCGTACGCCAGCTGCCAGAGCAGGAAATTGCTCAGCCGCATCTCGCCGCTGGTGCGCACCACCAGGTCCGGATCGGGCAAGTGCTTCGTATACAGGTGGCGGCCGATCGCTTCCTCATCCACATGTAGGTGATCGATCCCGCCATTGCGCGCCGCGGCCTGTACCAGCGAGCGGAAGGCGTCCACCAGTTCGCTGCGCGCGCTGTAGTTCAGGGCGAGCGTCAATGTCATCCCGGTATTGTTCTCGGTCGCGCGGCGGGCCCATTCCATGCGCTCCTGCACCGACTCGGGAAGTTCGTGCTGCCGTCCGATGTATTCGAGGCGAATGTTGTTCTTGTTGAGCGTCGGAACTTCCAGCTTCAAATAACGTCCCAGCAGCCGCATCAGGAAATCCACTTCGCTCTTCGGTCGCTTCTTCCAGTTCTCTTCCGAAAATGCGTACAGCGTAAGCGCAGGAATGTGGATGCGCGCAGCCGTCTCGACCGTCGAGCGCACGGCGGTAACCCCGGCCCGGTGTCCGGCGATCCGCGGCATATGACGCCGGCGCGCCCAGCGTCCGTTACCGTCCATGATGATGGCGATGTGTTTTGGGAGCCGTTCCGGATCCAGTTGCCGATAAAGGTCTGCTTCCTTCCGATCCAGACCGGCGGGAATTGTTGCCTGCAACGCTATCCCCTTCTGATTCAAGACGCTAACATACAGGGTTCGATATAGCAATGACGGGTGGACCGGGGCTGGGTGGGGTAACAGCGACCTCTACCATGGAGACACAGAGACACAGAGAAGGCAAGGATTCATTGGCCCTGGGAAGGAAGTTTGGCCATTCCTCATCGTGTCGAAGGAAATCAGCCGCGAGCGAGCGCGACCACGCTCGCACACAATTCGACCGTGTTAGATGGACTTCTCCGCCTCTTCCGGAACAATCGCAAGATGGTGCCGTTCGGTTCCACGCAGCACGGTCAGTTCCGAAGTAGCGCCAACCCGCACCTCCGTCAGGAGCCGATGCAGATCATCGACTCCTGCGACCGGCTGGCCTTCGAGTGCGATGATCACATCTCCTTCCCGCAAGCCCGCTTTTTGCGCCGGACTGTTCGGTTCGGTCGAGAGCACCACAACGCCGGTCTCTTTCAGTAGGTCGTAATACCGCACGAGCCTCCGATGAATCGGTACCGTTTGCGCCGAGACGCCGATGTAACTCCGCCGGATTCGTCCGTCGCGCAACAAGCGGCTCGCGACAAACTTTGCCGTATTGATCCCGATCGCGAAGCACAATCCTTGCGCAGGAAGAATCGTCGCCGTATTCACACCCACCACTCTTCCGTCAGAAGCCACGAGCGGTCCACCAGAATTTCCGGGATTCAAACTCGCATCCGTCTGTACCACGTCTTCGATCAGTCTCCCGGAATACGAACGCAGGGACCGCCCCAGCGCGCTCACCACGCCCGCCGTCACCGTCGACTGAAATCCGTACGGATTCCCGATCGCGATCACCAATTGCCCGACGCGCAGTGCTTGCGAATCACCCAGCGTCACCGCAGTCAATCCGGATCCATCGATCTGGATAACCGCCAGGTCGGTTGCGGGATCGTCGCCGATGATGCGCGCAGGGAAACGCCGCCCATCCGCCACTGCGACCTCGATCCGGCTGGCATCGTGCACCACGTGGCTGTTGGTGAGTACTAGGCCATCCGGCGTGAAGATAAACCCTGACCCGCCACCGTGCCGTTCCTGTGGTTCCGACCGGCGCCGCGAGCGCACGGATTGATGCACATCAATGTTCACCACCGCCGGACTCACCTTTTCGACCGCCCCAGTAACCGCCCGCGAATAGGCATCCAGCAAGTGCGAATCGTCCAGCAGCGGCGTAGCCGACGTAACTGCCTGAGCCTGTGGGCTATCCGCCGCCGAGGACATAAAATCCAAATTCGTCTCAAATTGGTGCATGCGAGTCATAGATGAGTAAATACTGTTTGCGGATTCAGCCGCCAGGGAGTATGTTGTCCAACTCCCACGGTCCAGAGGTGCATCTGAGAGGCGATTATCGGCGGGCCCGGAATTGGACCACCGGTATCTGGGACCCTGCGGGGCTTGAAGATACAAATACTTATGGCACGAATCCTCAGTTGCGGATTCTTTGTGTTTCTGAGCCTTTCGTGTCTGTCGCTTGCGCAGACCACTCTGCCTGCCAAGCCCATCCAGCACAATTCACGCCAAGCGAAGGCTCCGGCGAAAGCGTCCTCCGGCTCACAATTGCTCAGCGCCGACGACGGTCTCGCAATCCTGGGTGCCGCCCTCGAAGGCCGCTATAAGGCCGAAAGCCGTTCCGACTGCTCGCACCTTGTGCATACGATTTACGAGAAGGCAGGCTTCCCGTACAAATATCAACGTTCTTCCGATCTCTACGCGGGTGTCGAAGAGTTTCATCGGGTCACGCAGCCTCAGCCGGGCGACCTGATCGTCTGGCCGGGACATGCCGGGATCGTCGTCAGCCCGACCCAGCACACCTTCTACAGTTCGCTGCGCTCCGGTTTTGGCATGCAGCCCTACGACTCCGTCTACTGGAAGGGAAGAGGACGCGCGCACTTCTTCCGCTACGTGAAGGTTGGCCCGCAGACCGTGCTGGCCGCGAACCGCACGCCCGCTTTGAAATCTACCGGTTTCCGTGGTGAGAATGACGCTGACGCCGATCCATCCGACGCCGATTCATCCGCAGCCCACTCATACGAAGCAAAGACCGATCTTGCGGATCGTGAATCCGCCTCCGACGACCCCGACGCAGCCAACGTCCCCGACCCCGCACCCACTCTTCCGAAAACTGTCGTGGTTTACGCCACTCGCCTCAAGGCCGACCAGATCGACAACGCGCTGCGTGAACAGTTTCAGGCCTTTGCCGACACGCTCGAAACGCGCGATCTTCTCGCACTGGAGCCCGGCGTGATGTCGTTCGACCGGCTCGATGTCCAAAAACTTCAGCTGAAAGGAAACAAGGGAAGTGCGCAGCTGCGTGTTTACGGCGCGGTAGCCTTGGCCTCTACGGGTGGCCATTCGAAGGAGCACACAGACCTTCAGCGCCTGGAGTTGCATCATGCCAACGGCGGCTGGGAGGTCGTGCTGCCGTCGAACGCCATCTATCTGCCGCGGTCCACCGTCGTGCGCATCCTCGCCCACCAACTCGCCGCCCTCACCGACAATTCCCAACCACCCCAGTCCGGCAACGACCAACAGGTGCAACTGGCCCGCTGGCTGAATGTTCTCCTCGAAACCCGCTAGACGCATTTCTTCCACAAAAAAAAGCCGAGGCCCGAAGACCTCGGCTACTTAGTTGGCTGGTTGCCCGGATAAAACTTGAGAGCCCGATCCAGCTTCGCCGCGCAGCATGATTGCCAACCGCGCGGATCGATCAAACCCGTCACAACGCAATCAAATTCCGTCGATCCCCTACGCTGTTCTTCTCGGACGCAGCGTCAGGTCCCGCACCTGTGCCACAATGCTCGACATCTGCATCGCGTTCAGCTGCGCCACGAATGGCAGGATCTCCGCGATAAACTGATCCTGCGCGAGCTCGCGGATCTCCTCCTGGCGATTGCGTTCACCGCCGGAGAGCAGGTCTGGCACGGTAACTTCGAGTGCGCGCGCCAGCCGTTCCAGCGATGAAAGAGTGGGGGTTGCCTTTTCGTTTTCGATCTTCGACACGTACGTGCGTGGCACGGACATGCGAGTCGCGAGTTGACGCTGGCTAAGCCCGTTGCGCAAACGCAGCGAGCGAATGGAGGCCGCGAGATTCAAATGTCCGCGGCCGTTGCCAGGGGGCGGCGCTACGAGGGGGATGGGAGCAATCACAGCGATTTCCGGCTCCTCTTCGTCGAGCGAAGCATGGCAGCGGCGGCACAGATCGTTGGTTGTTCTGAATTGAACGAGCAGGCAGTGGTCGCAACGAACGACTTCCCTAGAATCTACTGGGGCGAGAGTCGTGGCCATCTAGGTTGTGGGAGTTGCCAGAGCGGAGGCACTCCGTGGAGACCGGTGGTCAGATCTCCGACATGCAGGGTAATCTGAGGGATAACGCCTGTGGATGTCAAGGAATTTCTGCCATGAAAGACGGACGATCTTCCCATAAAAACCAAAACAACACGGCGAAAACACGGAGAAAACGGGCAAGAAATCATGACGGATCGAGCAGCAGCCTGGGGGTTACTAACTGAGTTCACCCAATCAGAAAGTTTGCGCAAGCATGCACTGGCGGTGGAGGCGTGCATGCGCGCCTACGCGAAAAAGTTTTCCGGCGACGAGAATCTGTGGGGAGTCGTTGGCCTGCTGCACGATTTCGACTACGACAAGTATCCCAGCCTCGAAGACCATCCCTATCGCGGCAACGAGATTTTGAAAGAGCGCGGATACTCCGACGAGATCCGCAAGGCGATCATGTCGCACGCCGAATACACGGGCGTGACCCGCGACACGCCGATGGAGAAGGCGCTCTTCGCCTGCGACGAACTCGCCGGATTCATTACCGCCTGCGCGCTGGTAAAGCCCGGCAAGTCGCTGGCGGAAGTCGAAGCGCCCTCGGTGAAGAAGAAAATGAAAGACAAAGCCTTCGCCCGCAGCGTCAACCGTCAGGACATTACCAACGGCGCTACGGAACTTGGCGTCGATCTCGAACAACACATCGCCTTCTGCATCGAAGCCATGCGGGGGATTGCGGGGGAACTGGGGTTGGATGGAAGCGCGGCGAAGACGGCTTAGGATCATTTCACCACGGAGTCACGAGACACCGAGAGATGAATCGGCGAGGACGAGAACCTGCGCAATGGGCGTAATCGCGATATTTCGCCAATTGACTCTCTGCGAAAGTAGGCTCCTTGCCATCTCCTTTCCTGCGCTCGACTGGCGGACCACGTCCTGAGTTTTACTGTTCGCTTTGCGAGGTGAAATTCAAAACACAAGTGCTCTTGCCAAATACGAAAGCAGCGATCCGAAGAGAGTGGACTGAGCATTTACGCAGCGTCCACCCCCGTCAATGGGAGCGTTAGCAAAAAAAGGCAGCCAGACGCCGCGCAGCCAGTGGTCGATGAGTGTAATGGGGGATGTTTCACCAATTGACACGGGGCTTGGTAATTTTCGAGTAAGCCGACAATTCGCCAGTCTGACCGCAAATCTGTTGTTTAGGCATGCGATCGGCAATTCGCCGGTTCCAAATCGTGCACCGGCCGCGAAGGCACTCGCATCAAATCGCGCTAGGAGGAACGTATGAAAGCCGCCGTCGCACCCGCCGTCAACAGTTCCTGGCAGATCAAAGATGTTCCCCAGCCGCAACCGGGACCAGGTCAAGTGCTGGTGAAGATGCACGCAAGCGGCATCTGCTACACCGATGTGCACCAAACGCTCGGACACCTTCCCGGACAATTTCCTCGAATCCTTGGCCACGAGCCAGTGGGCGAGATCGTCGCCGTCGCTCCTGATGTAACTACTCGCAAAGTAGGTGACCGCGTCGGCTCAGCATGGATTCAGTCCACCTGTGGACGCTGCGAATGGTGCCAGCGCGGCCGCAGGATGTTCTGCCCCTATCTGAAGGGCACGGGAGGCGAAGCGCAAGGCGGTCACGCCGAGTACATGCTGATGAACGCCGATGCAACGTACCTGATTCCTGACAAGGTTTCCTACGAGCAAGCCGCCCCGATCTTTTGCGCCGGGTATACCGTTTATAGCGGGCTCCGCTGGGCCGATCCGCAGCCGCATGAGCGCGTGGCCGTACTGGGAATCGGCGGGCTTGGGCACCTGGCGGTGCAATACGCGAAGGCTGCGGGGTTCGAAACCATCGCGATTTCGCACTCCCCTGATAAGGACAAGATGATTCGCGAACTGGGTGCGGATGAAATTGTCCGCGACGGAAAGAGCCTTTCGGCAGCGGGCGGCGCTGACATCATCCTCAGCACCTCCAACTCGACCAAATCCATGATGGACAGCATTCAAGGTCTGCGCCCGGACGGCAGGTTCATCGTTATGGGCGCCGACGCAGAACCGCTTTCGATCTCCTTGATCGAGTTGCTCTTCAAGCGCATCAAAATCATCGGTAGCCAGCAAAATGGCCCCGAATATCTCTACGAAGCCCTGGACTACGTAGCCCAAGGAAAGGTCAAATCGATAATCGAAACTTACCCGTTGGCCGAAGCGCCGAAGGCCTACGAGAGGGTTGCGGAGGGCAAGACCCGCTTCCGCGCCGTCCTTACCATGTAATCGCCAATCCGAGCAAGTCACCGCCCGCTTTGAGCAGATAAACGGGCAAACCGGAAGTCAACTGAGGCAATCAGGCGTTCGCATTCATTGAGGCCCTAAGGTCCGCTATCTCAGATAACGATTGACCCTCTCTGTGCCTCCGAGGTGGATGTTCTCCCCGCAACCTTCTTACCGCAGTGCCGCCGCCACCTTCCCGCTCGCGATCACTTCCGCGATCTTCACGAAGTCCGGATACATCACCCGGTCTTTCTCTAGCTTCGCAGACACCGACCGAATGGCCGCGTGCGCCTGCTGCAGGCGTTTCGAGGTCTTCAGGGGCGCGAGCAGATCTAGCGCCTGCGCCGCCGCCATCGCCTCGATCGCCAGCGCATTGCGCGCGTTCTCCACGATCTTCTTCAGCTTGATCGCTGCGGCCATGCCCATCGAAACGTAGTCTTCCTTGTTGCCCGACGTCGTGATCGAATCGACCGATGCCGGATGCGCCAGCACCTTGTTCTCGCTCACCAGAGCCGCGGCCGTGACCTGCGGCATCATGAAGCCCGAATTCAGGCCCGCTCCCGGTGCCAGAAACGGCGGCAACCCCTCGCTCAGCGCGGGGTTTACCATACGCTCAAGTCGGCGCTCGCTGATGCCAGCCAGCGCGCTCAAAGCAATTCCCAGGAAGTCGAGTGCGAATGCCACGGGCTCGCCGTGAAAGTTGCCGCCCGAAATCACGTCGGCGTGGTCTTCATCTTTCGATCTGAGGTCGCGCGAAGGCATGTTGCGAAACACGAGCGGATTGTCGACCGCCGAATTCGTTTCTATCTCAAAGACCGACCGGCAATGTGCCAGCGTATCGCGGACCGCGCCATGCACCTGTGGCATGCAGCGCAGCGAATACGCGTCCTGCACCCGTCCGCAGTCGCGATGCGATTCGCGGATCGCACTCCCTTCCAGCAGTTTTCGCAGGTTCGCCGCCGTCTTGATCTGCCCGCTGTGCGGACGCGCCTTGTGAATCCGCTCGTCAAACGCGGCATCCGTGCCCTTGAGCGCATCGCAGGCCATCGCGCCGATCACGTCAGCCGAGTCGACCAGAATGTCGGCGGCAAGCAGTGCAAGCGTGCCCACCGCCAGCATCGCCTGCGTGCCGTTGATCAGCGAAACCGCTTCCTTCGCCTCGAGCACGAGCGGCTTGATCCCCGCGCCTTTCAGAGCATCGGCGCCAGGAATCCGTCCGCCCTTGCCGTCGTGGCATTCGCCTTCGCCCACGAGAAGCAGTGCGAGGTGCGCCAGCGGAGCCAGGTCCCCGGACGCGCCCACGCTGCCCTGCGAAGGCACCCACGGCGTGACGCCTCGCGTGAGCAACTCACAGATCGTGTCGATGACAACCGCCCGTACGCCCGAAAACCCCTTCGCAAGCGAATTCGCACGCAGCACCATCATTGCCCGTGTCTCAGGAATCGACAGCGGTTCGCCCACGCCCACTGCATGCGAGCGCACCAGGTTGATCTGCAGCTCGCGGATCTGGTCGCCAGCGATGCGCACATCGCTGAGCTTGCCGACTCCCGTGGTGATCGCGTAAGAAACCTCGTTGTTCGCGACGAGCGTGTCGACGACGTCGCGCGCTGCGTTCACCTTCTGGCGCGCCTCGGGAAGTAGCAACACCGGACGCCGCTCGTGCGCGACCTCGCGTACCGCTTCCAATGTCAGATCATTTCCGTTGATATGAAGGGCATTCATGAAAAAGCAGTTCCCAGTTGTCAGTTCTCAGTAAAAGCAGTTTCGAGTTTCGCGTTTCAAGTTTCGAGCACCATGCTGGTAGGGTCGTTTCAGCATGACGACACGTGCCCGGCTCGTTCGCTTTCCAATTCTCCGAGCCTCCGTGCCTCCGTGGTGATCAGTGTTTACCTTCCAACCGCTTCCCGAAACGCATTCATATACTTCTCCGGTAGCACCGTCTTCCGCATCTGCGCATCCGCCACGATGTGCGTAGTCTCTCCCTCCGCGATCAACAATCTGTCGTCCGCGCGCAGCAACTCGTACCCGAAGTGGATCACCGACTCGCGAATATTCTTCAGCCACGTTTTTACTACGATCTCGTCGTCATAGCGCGCCGGGGCCTTGTAGCGGCAGCGTGCGTCGACCACCGCAATAAAGCAGTTGTCCTTCTGCTCCATATCTCTGTAGGAAAACCCGAGTTGCCGCAGCAACTCGACCCGGCCGACCTCGAACCAGATGAAATGGTTGGCATGATAAACAACGCCCATCTGATCCGTCTCCGCATAGCGTACGCGGAGGCGAGTTTCATTAATCACCGTTGCGCTGGCTCCTTATCGTCTGTCTCGCTCCCGGTTCCCCTCGCCCCTCAAGTCGCCCGTCGACGATGTAATCGTGAAACTGCGCGGGCAACCCTTCCCTCAGTCAAGAATAGGTGTCCCGAAGATGAAGTGAAGATGTGGCACCGGACTTCCAAGCGTCCGACTCGAGCTCACGCGTCCGTCCACTTCGGCTTGCGTTTCTCCAGAAACGAAATAATTCCTTCGCGGAAATCAGCCGTCGCGCGGATCGCCGCATTCTCGCGCACCGACGCATCGATCTGCCTGTCAAGTTCCTCGCGTGCCGCTTCGCTCAGCAGGCGCTTGGTGTAGAGCAGGGAAGCGGGGCTGTTCTCCATGAGCTGACCCGCAAGTTCGCGCGCCCGCGCCATGAGACGTTCAGCGCTGACGATTTCCGTCACCAGTCCGATGCGCTGCGCTTCCTCCGCATCGAACAGACGTCCGGTAAACAACAGATCCCGCGCGATCTTTTCTCCCACTTGCCGCAGCAGAAACGCCGATACGATCGCCGGCACAAACCCGATCTTCACCTCTGTGTATCCGAATTTCGCATCCGGCACCGCCAGCGTGAAATCGCACAGCGTCGCCAGCCCCGTGCCGCCGGCAATCGCAGCCCCGTTCACCGCCGCAATCGTGGGCTTTGGGAAGTCGTACAACGTTCGAAGCAGCCGCGCGATGATCTGCGAGTCCTTCAAGCTCTGTTCTGGCGAACGCCCGATGAGAGCCTTCAGATTTTCCAGATCCATGCCCGAACAAAACGCCTTGCCCGCGCCGGTAAGAATCAAAACCAGGGCTTTCGACCTGCGCACTTCTTCGAGCGCTGCCAGCAGATCCTCAATCAATTCGTAGCTGATCGCGTTGCGCTTATCGGGACGATTGAGCGTGATCGTGGCGACGCGTCCGTCGAATGTCAGTTGAAGAGTTTTGAAGTCCATGTCCGATTTTGTTGCCGCTGGAACTAGTCTGCCGCCGCCGACTCCGAAAACTTCGCCTGAATGCCCGCCGTCGCTTTCAACAGCACATCAAGCGACTTCGTGATTGGCGGCGCGACTCCGCGTTGCTTCAGTGCTTCCAGCACTTTTTCAGTCGGAATATTTCCCACCAACGCGTCTTGCGCGAACGGGCATCCTCCCAGGCCGCCGATCGCCGACTCAAATCGCCGGCAACCCGCATCGTACGCCGCCAACACTTTCTCGACAGCCTGCTCCGGACGGCTGTGCAGATGGACGCCGATCTCGAGGTATCCATACTTCGCCAGAACCGCACCAACCACCTCGCGAATCAACTCCGGCGCCGCCAGCCCAACCGTATCCGCCAGCGAGATCGTGTGGATGTCTTCCGACTCGAGCAAACCTACTGCCTCCACAACCTCATCGACGTTCCACAAATCCCCGTACGGATTGCCGAATGCCATCGAGATGTAGACCGCTGTGCCGAGGCCCGCATCGCCCGCCTTCTTCCCGATCTTCTCGAGCTCTTCAATCGCTTCTTCCAGCGTTTGCTTTTGATTGTTCTGCAAAAACGTCGGCGAGATCGAGTACGGGAACCCCAGTGTCTTCACCGCGTTCGTCTGCACCGCCCGCTCCGCGCCCATCTCGTTCACCACGATGCCGATGATCTCCACATCGTCGGGCGGGTCCAACTCTTTCAGCACCTCTTCCGAATCCGCCATCTGCGGCACGGCCTTGGGCGATACGAACGACACGGCATCGATATGCTTGAACCCCACGCTGATCAATGCTTTTAGATAATCGGTCTTGATGTACGCAGGGATCTGCCCCTTGAGTCCTTGCCATGCATCGCGCGGACATTCGATTAGTTTGACGTCACCAGGCATCTTCAAATCAATTTTCTAACCACGGAGGCACCGAGGAAATCAAATCACTTTTCTGACAATACCGCCCCTGACGAGCGTAGCGACATGGAAATGCACGAGTAGTCCGACCCATCGCAGCACCGATGATCTGTTCGGTGAGATCTTCATGAAGAAGTTTGCTCCGTGTCTCCGTGTCTCCGTGGTAAATCACGTCTGCAGCACCCCCACCTTGAACTCCGGGACTTCCGGATTCAGCGCCGCCGCCTCCAGCGCCTGCACCACCGCCTCGCGCGTCTCAACGGGATCGATGATCTTGTCGATCCAGAGCCGCGCCGCCCCATATCGAGGATCCGTCTGCTCGTCGTACGTTCTCTTCACCGAGTCGTACAATTCTTTTTTTTCCTCGTCGGTGAGTTTCTTGCCGCCCCGCTCCAGTTGCTTCACCTTGATCTCGACCAGCGTCCCTGCCGCCGAATCTCCGCTCATCACGGCGTACTTCGCCGTCGGCCAGGCAAACACAAATCGCGGATCATAGGCCTTCCCGCACATGGCGTAGTGCCCCGCGCCGAACGATCCGCCCACGATGACTGTGACCTTCGGCACCACCGAATTCGACACGGCATTCACCATCTTCGCTCCTGCTTTGATGATGCCGCTCCACTCCGCGTCGCGTCCCACCATGAATCCATTCACGTCATGAAAGAACACCAGAGGGATCAGGTTCTGATTGCAGTCCATGATGAAGCGCGCGGCCTTCTCCGCCGACTCCGTATAAATCACGCCGCCGAATTCCATTCGCTTGTGACCTTCGTGGTCGGTCTGCTGCGCGTGCAGCTTCTGGTTCGCCACAATGCCGACAGCGAATCCGCCGATGCGCGCGTACCCGCACACCAGCGTCTTGCCATATTCCGGCTTGTATTCGTCGAACCGGCCCGCGTCGACAACCCGCGCCAGCACTTCCTTCATATCGTAGGGTCGCGCCGGCGACGAATCGTAAATCCCGTAAATCTCTTCCGACGTAAGCGACGGCTCCTCCGGCTTGCGCCGGTCCCACGGCGATTGCCTCCGATATCCCCACTTCTCCACGATCGCGCGGATCCGCTCGATACATGCTTCGTCGTTCGGTTCGCGATAATCCACTGTGCCGCTGATGGCTGCATGCATTTCGGCGCCGCCCAATTCTTCCGCGGAATATTTCTGTCCGATCGCCGCCTGCACCAGCGCCGGTCCCGCCAGAAAAAGTCCACTGCCGTCGGTCATGAGCACGTGATCGCACATCACTGGCAGATATCCTCCGCCCGCCACGCACATGCCCATGATCGCCGCAATTTGCGGAATCCCCTGCGCCGACATCACTGCGTTATTGCGGAACACTCGGCCAAAGTCATCCGTGTCGGGGAACACGTCCTCCTGCAGCGGAAGAAAGACCCCCGCTGAATCGACCAAGTAGATCGTCGGTATCCGGTTTTCAATGGCGATGTTCTGCGCGCGAATCACTTTCTTCGACGTCATCGGGAAAAACGCGCCCGCCTTCACCGTCGCGTCGTTGGCGATAATCATTACCAGCCGCGTGTGGATACGCGCCAGCCCCGTGATCACCCCAGCCGCCGGAGCGCCGCCCCATTCTTCATACATGCCATGCGCCGCATAAATCCCAAGCTCGAAGAACGACCCCGGATCTGCCAGTAACCCGATTCGCTCCCGCGCCGTCAGGCGTTTCTTCGCGTGCTGGCTCTCGATGGCCTTGCTTCCGCCACCCTCACGGATTTTTTCTTCTTCATTGCGGATCTGCGATACGAGGTCGGCCATGAAACGCATGTTGGCTTCGAATTTCGCAGACGTGGGATCGATCTTGGAGGGAAGCAGGGTGGACGAGGCGTTCGACTGCGAGACTTCGTTACGGTCGGCCATATTTCGGGGTCCGCAAACAGATTAAGTTATATCAGCCGCCGAATGGCGCGCAAACTCGCCTCTTCGATGCATCCTTTGAGTTCACCGATGGAGGGACGGGCGTCTCGCCCGTCCGAATCAATTTCCACTCCGGGCCGCACTTTCAATCCTGCGCCGCGCTTCTGCTACCGGATCCTCCACCACTGCATCCACAAGTCCGATCTTCAGAGCCTCGCCCGCATGAAGCTTCTCGGCGGCTACCAGCATGGCAAGCGCGCGTGCCTTTCCGATCAGCAGAGGCAACCGCTGCGTGCCTCCCCATCCCGTAATCAAACCCAAGGCCGCTCCGCGATGTCCGAAGATCGCATGCGGCGATGCGATCCGCCGATGGCACGCCAGCGCAAGATCGAGCCCGCCACCCATGCAGTAGCCTTCTATCGCTGCGTACACCGGAGCAGGGAATCGCTCGATCGCATTCATTAGTCTTTGCCCCATCTTCGAGAACTCAAATGCAGCCGGGCGGGTGAGCGCCGCGATCTCCGAAAGATCGGCGCCAGTCGAGAAGAATTTTGAATTTCCGGTCAGGATCAGCGGGCCGGGAGTGAGGGATAGAGATTCGATCGCGTCAGTTAAAGATCGAACGCACGCTTGCGTCAGCCGGTTCGTCCCGTCGGGCGAATGGAGACGGAGCAGCGTAGTTGTTGTTAACTCCTCTAAAGAAAAATGCTGCGAGGGGGGAAGCATGCTCGCAGCAGGATACCGCATGATTTCGTAGCGCCGCCGTCCCGGCGGCTGTCTGGCGGGCGTCTCGCCCGCCACCTTTGCCGACGACCGAATACAGGCGACTAGCGCCCGCGTTTCTCTACCCAACGCTCCAACCGGCATCCATCTTCTTGCAGCAGAAATGTTCCTACGCCAAAGCATTCGCCCACGATCCGATGCGACTCCGGATCGCGCACGGCCCGCGTAATCCACTGCTGGCCCACTCGGTATTGCGCCGCCGTGAACCAGCGTTGCGGCAGAACCTCTACCAGTCCCGCGTGCAGATAGAAGACGAACAGCGCGAACGCCGGGTCATCGTTCGACATTGCCTTGTAGCTCGTCGGCACGATCAACTCTTCCACCATCGCAAACTCAGGCGGAACCTTGATCTTGTGGGTACCAGGCGCAAGATCCAGCGGGACCTCGAAGTCAGCCACCGGCCCGGTTTTCGCGTAGATCCTGTCGCTCGATTGCTTGAACCAGCCCGCGAGTTCGGCAATATCGAAAGCCTTCAGCGTATCGGGATCAAAGCACGTGAATCGCAGTCGCCGTCCCTCCGGACACCAGATGCCGACATACGACGGCGCCACGAAAAACGGCCGGCAATAGGTATTCAAGGCGAGCCTGGGCTTGTCGGGTTCCTGCTCCAGACCGAGCGTTACCAGGTAGGCGGTTGGTCCTTCGTCCCCGTGATAGGTCCAGTCAAACCGCTGCCGCGCTACCGAAGTCGTCGCCGGAAACGTCTGCCAGTACCACGGCGCCGGCCCGATCGTGTGCGCAAGAATATCCCGCAAGCGGCTTGTCGACAGTTCACTCATGACGCTGGAAAGTGGGCTGAATCCGACCGGTAGCTTTCTGTCCTAAGACCCAAGACCTGACGCGTGATCTCCGAAACCTGACAGTAGCGCCGCCGTCCCGGCGGCTGTCTGGCGGGCGTCTCGCCCGCCCTCAGGCCCGGCAAGATGCCGGCGCTACACTGTCAACGCCTGATACCTGAAACCTGACGTCGGCTTTTCCGAACACCGAACACCCTAAGACCTTACACCTAAGACCTGAGACCTGCTTTTCACGCCGGCACCCCGCGCGGCTTCACGTTCTCGCGAATAAATTTCACGATGTCATCCATCGCTGTGCCGGGCTGAAAAATCGCAGCCACGCCGGACTTCTTCAGTCCATCGATGTCCTGATCGGGAATAATCCCGCCCACCAGCAGCAGCACATCGTCCATTTTGTTTTGCTTCAGCAGGTCGGTGACGCGGGGCACGATCGCGTTGTGCGCGCCCGAAAGAATCGAGAGTCCGATGACGTCGACGTCTTCCTGCAGCGCTGCGGTGACCACCATCTCCGGCGTCTGGCGCAGGCCGGTGTAGATCACTTCCATACCCGCGTCGCGCAACGCACGCGCAATGACCTTCGCTCCGCGGTCGTGGCCGTCCAGGCCGGGCTTGGCAACCAGGACGCGGATCTTGTGTTCGGTTGGCATCGGCTCAATTTAATCACAGATGGACGGAAGCGGCACACGGGAAGGGACAAGCGATCTGCGTCAAATTGTCAGAAGGGAACCATGCACTCAGTAGCGAGGTTGCTTGCGACCATTACATCGTCTTGATATCCATACTCCGCCACAGATACCAGCACGCGACCGACCGATACGGCGCCCACGACTTGGCGATCTTCTCCATGTCTCTGGGCTTGGGCCATTTTCGCTTGCGGTAGTGCTTCTTCATCGCCGCCTGAATTCCGTAGTCGCCCGTCGGAAGGATGTCAGGACGCCGCAGCGTGAACATCAGGAACATGTGCGCCGTCCACACGCCGACGCCCTTGACCTGCGTCAGGTGCTCGATCACTTCCTCGTTGCTCATGTCGCCCAGTCGCTCGAAGTTCAGCAGGCCGTCCTTCGTTTTCTGCGCCAGGTCGCGCAAATACGCCGTCTTCTGCTTCGACAGTCCTACCGCGCGCATCTGCGCGTCCGACAATTTGAGGATACCTTCCGGCGTGACCGGATCGCCCGTCTGCTCGATGAACCGATTGAAGATCACCACGGCAGCCTTGCCGTTGAGTTGCTGATAGAGGATCGACTCGGCGAGGCTGTGAAACGTCGGCTCACCGTACTCGATCTTGTACGGCCCCACGCGCTCGATGATCGCGCGCAGGATAGGGTCGGACTTTTTCAAATGAAGGATGGCTTTGCGCATCGCTGGAACTTTGTATCACAAAAGCATGCTCATGGCGAACAAAATACGAAACCATAAAAGCCTGTCACTGTCTGACCAACAGCCGAGGTCTCACGGCGAGCCCGCCCTCCGCTAACGATCAGTCATCCTGAGCGGAGTGAGGTGCCGCCGAACGAAGTCGAAGGACCCTAAGCTCCTTCAAGCCAACCAGCGACCTCGATAGGAATTCTCACCACGGAATTACCAACGTCCGAAGATCTGTGACCAATTCCACTCGCCGACTTCCCGGATTCCTTCCGCCATTCGCCGGTGCACAGCCGCCGTTCACCGAAACACGCGGGCGCCCACAACCCACCCCCGCTACTCTTCGGCCTGTAGCCAGTCATGAACTGGCACACCGATGAGAGGAGTAGGAAGATGGCGAGCAATCAGTACCCGTTCTGGACGCATGACACGGTAGCGGCCGCGGTTCTGGCCGGCGTTGGAACCGCGAGCTTCCAGAGTAGACTGGATGTCTGGGCCAGCAAGCTGAACATCCCTGCCGTCACCGCAATCGTACATGGCTGGCCCATGCTGCTCATTTTTCTCGGATTAGTGATGCTGGTCATTCATCCGGTGAGCGAGCCTTCAGTCTCCAGGCGCTCCTCCGGCGAATCGACGAGGAACTCTCATGGATTGCGGTCCTAAGCGCAGCAGAGGCTTGATGTTTGCCGGGCTTGTCATCATCGCCCTCGGCGTCATTCTGCTGCTGAACCAATTCGGACTTCTGCCGCATGGTCTCGTGCTGAATTTCTGGCCGGCGGTTCTGATCGTGGTCGGAGTCATCAAGCTGTTCGCGGGAAATAATCGCGGCGACCGAGTGGTGGGTGGAATTCTGATCGTGGTCGGCGCCGTCTGGCAGACTAATGCTCTGGGTCTCACACACATCAGCTGGGGACAGGCGTGGCCGGTGTTCGTCATCCTGGTCGGGGTTCTTTTCATTCTGCATTCCATGTCGGATCACAGCGATCGGAACCTCAAGTTTGTTACCGATCCCAACGCCGGCTCGTTTTACCTCTTCGGGGGCGGCGAGCGCCAGGTGAAGGCGAAGGACTTTCGCGGGTCGAAAATGTTCGCGGTGTTCGGTGGCTACGAAGTCGATCTCACCCAGGCCGACATGGAGGGAAACGAAGCCTACGTCGAGGCCAACGCTGTGTTCGGCGGAGGCGAGATCCGCATTCCCACCAACTGGAAAGTTGTTGTGCAGGGCGTCGGCATCTTCGGCGGCTACAACGACAAGACCCACTACATCCAGACGGACCCCTCCGCTCCAGTGAAGACGCTGTACGTGCGTGGCGTCGCCGTGTTCGGCGGAATTGAAGTGAAGAACTGACGCGACATGCATCCCATCCTAGGAAATTTGCGCCGCCTCAGCCTCTACTTGCTTGGCTGGATTCCGCTGACGGCAATTCTGTTCTATCTGCTGACATTGTCGGGGGGCTTGAAGTGGACGCATGCACTTGCGATGGCCGTGCCGTTGTGTCTGCTTTATGCCTTCATGTGTCTTTCGGCATTCTATTCCTGCCGGAGCATGCCTCTCGAGGGCACCAGTTTTTCGCGCTTGGCCCTGACGCATCTGGTCACTGCGATCATTCTCAGCGCAATCTGGGTGCTTCAGGCCCGCGGACTGACGATTGCTCTTGCCAGCTTCGCTGCCTTCCGGGGCATCGACCGGGAGTTTCCACCCAACCATCCGCTCTTGTTTGCCAGCGGTATGCTGATCTATCTACTTGCTGTGGCCTTGCACTATGTGTTGCTGTCGATGGAACGCTCGCGCGAACTCGAGAGGCGCGAGATGCAAGCGCGAGTTCTGGCGCGCGATTCCGAACTGAAGGCACTGAAGGCGCAGGTTAATCCGCATTTTCTGTTCAACAGTCTGAACTCGATCAGCGCGCTCACCAGCATCGACGCGGGCCGCGCGCGCGACATGTGCATCCAGCTAGCCGACTTCCTGCGCAAGACTCTCGGCATGGGTGAGAAGACGGTCATTCCGCTCCGCGAGGAACTGGATCTCGTTCGCTCGTTTCTGGCGGTTGAGAAAGTGCGCTTCGGCGCGCGGCTCTCCGTAGGAGAGAAGGTCGCCTCCGAGGCGCTCGACTGCGCCGTACCACCCTTGTTGTTGCAGCCTCTGGTCGAGAATGCGGTGGCGCATGGAATCTCGAACCTAACCGAAGGAGGATGGATCAAGTTGGAAATCTTGTGGCGCGATCGAGAGGGCAACGCAGTTCAAGACCTCGCAGATCGAGTCAACGGTTCGAGCGATCTCTTCATTCAGGTTGCGAATAATTTTGATCCGGAGGCGCCGCGGCGCCGCGGCGCCGGCGTGGGCCTGGTCAATGTGCGGCAGAGGCTGGTCACGCGCTATGGCGATCGCGCGAGCTTCAGCGCGCAGGCGGAGAACAATCAGTTCCGCGTTTCGATCACCATTCCCGCCGAGAAGATGGAAGTCGTGAAGATGGAGGGTGTGAAGTGAACGTCGAATCATCCCGGCTTACCGCCGTCATTGTCGACGACGAGGAACTGGCGCGGGCCATCCTGCGCGAGCTGCTGAAGAAGCATCCCGAGATCGAGGTGCTCGGTGAGTGCGCCAACGGATTCGAAGCCGTGAAGATGGTCACCGAGCGCAAACCCGACCTGTTGTTCCTCGACATCCAGATGCCGAAGCTGGATGGCTTCGAAGTTCTCGAACTGATCGGCGCCGATGTCGCGGTGATCTTTGCCACCGCCTACGATCAGCATGCGCTGCGCGCTTTCGAAGTGCATGCCGTCGATTATCTTTTGAAACCCGTCGCGCCCGAGCGATTCGAAGCCGCGCTGGAACGTGCGAAGCAGCGGATCGGCCAGCCCGCGTCTCCTCCCGTGACCCAACTCGCCGCTGCGATTCGTGAGCCTGGACAGTTCGCCGAACGCATCGTTGTCAAAGACGGCGCGCGGGTGCACATCATTCCAGTCGCGAAGCTCGATTACGTAGAAGCACAGGATGACTACGTCGCGCTCGCTGCGCAGGGGAAGAAATATCTTAAGCAGCAGACGATCTCGAGCATCGAGTCGGTGCTTGATCCGAAAACTTTTCTACGCATCCATCGCTCGTACCTTGTGAATCTGGAACGCGTTTCGAAGGTCGAGCCCTACGGGAAAGACAGTCATGTCGCGATCCTGAATGACGGGGCGCGTTTGCCAGTGAGCCGTTCGGGGTATGCGCGGCTGCGGGCTGTGCTCGATGGGCAAAGTGCGTAAGGTTCCACGTGCTTGCTTTTGCAGACGAACGCGGTGTCCGGTTCGGCTTCGCTCTAACGAAAGTCTGTGTACAAGTTACTTTCTCTAAAACAGACGTTGCTCGGGCAGCCGCACCGTGGCAGAAAATGTCTCCCAGCTTGATATGCCTCTGGCGGGCATGGGGTCCTTCGACTCGTTCGGCTGTCGCCTCCCTTCGCTCAGGATGACATTGAATGTATTAAGGATTTCGTTCGTCGTTCTTCTTGCTAGTTTGGTCACTTACGAGTCCATCCTTATGATTAGACTCGTAAGTGACACGAAGTGATCACTTCTACTGCGGCTAACTCCCGTTCGAAACGGGAGGAGTCTGGCCGCTCAGACGTCCGGTACGACTCCCGCGATAAATATATTTGGCGTGGATTGAATGTGTTGCGGGAAAAATGGCGATTTTGGGGGCTTGACAACAAAAATCTTCACCACAGAGGGCACGGGGGAACACAGAGGAAACAAGAACTCAACCTCAGGATGACAAGGAAAATTTTGGCTCTTTGGTCGTTGCGCGTTGCGAAGGCGAAGGGAATTTACGTCTGCGCACTTCTTTGGTCAGAATTTCTTTTGAGGTTCGCCAATCGCGCCGGCGAGCATGGGGTCCTTCGACTCCGTTCGGCGATGCCTCACTCCGCTCAGGATGACAGGAAGGTGTTAGGCCTTGGGTCTTAGGTATTGGGAAGCAAGATACAAATCCGGAGGTCTTGGGAAAGCAAGATACAAATCCGAGCGTTTTCCTGTCACCTAAGCATCTGTACCGTCGCCTTGATTAAACTAGTGGTTCCTTCGTACGGGTCGCCCGGACGATCCCATTCCATCGAGCAATAGCCCTTGTAACCGTGCTTTTGCAGTGAGGCGAAGGAGCGGGCCAGGTCGACTTTGATCAACTGCCCATCTTTCTTTGTTTCTGCGTCTTTGACGTGGCAAATGGAATACGCGTGCGCGAACATCGCGTCGACGCCAGCGTAGGCGTGCTCGGGATCTTTGGCAGACGCTAGTGTGTTGGCAAAGTCTGGCAGCGCGTGCAGCCACGGATTGTTCACCTTTTCAATTACGCGAACTATGAAGAAGGGGTCTTCGCTGACCGGATTGTCGTTTTCCAGATTCACGAGCACGCGCTTTTCCGCAGCGTAGTCAGCCACACGGCGGAGCGAGTCCGCGGCTCGATTAAGGTCCGGCGCGCTGTCAGAGGGGGCTGGCATGTTTGTGCGAATGCTGGGCGAGTTGATGGCGGCGGCGATGTCGACCCACCTCTTGCTGAAGTCCACGGCCTTTGCGCGCTGGGCGGAGTCCGCGGCATACGGACTGCTCTCGCCATCCACGGCTATGTTCACGATGTAGCACTGCGCGCGATCCACGGTGAGGCGAAATTGCTCGATGTACTTCGGATCGGTGGAAGGGAAATGGCCGCTCCAGGGCTCGATTTTGTCGACGCCAAATTTCTCTTTCGCGTGGGCCGCAAAGTCCTTCAGGTCCATCGGCATCGCAGCCTTCGCGTCAGGCCCGCTGATGAATTCGCGGAATGGATACGACGCGATACAGATTCGCTCCTTGGGGGTGGTGGGAAATTTCAGGTCTGGTGTATGTTCGGCATCTTTCGGCGCGGAGGATAGCTGGTTGGCGAAAAGGCACGATCCGGCCGTTGCCTTTGCCGATTGCGCGAGAAATGTTCTGCGGGTGTACACGGGCGGAGTGTAGCAGACCTGGAAGGCACTCCGTAACTTGCGGCTGGGGCTCAAACACGACTTTGCCCCACTTGCATTTGCCAGACCCCGGTCTACACGAATCCCGGGGCCGCCGGTGTTATTCTCCTCTCGACATGGAAGCCAAAGGTCTGACTCCGATATTGAACGTGTCCGACATAGCCAGCACGTTCACGTGGTTTGAGAAGTGGGGATGGAAGAAATTGTGGGACTGGGGAACGCCTCCGACGTTTGGGGCGGTTGGATCGGGTAAGGAAACCTGCATCTTTCTTTGCCAGGGGGCGCAAGGAGGCCGGGGCCGCGGCGCGAACACCACCACATTTCAGCGCGACGGAGATGAACAGGGCGACAAGGGTGTCTGGATGTCGGTCTGGGTGGACGACGTGGACGAGATGCATAAGCAGTGCGTCGCTGCCGGGCTGGAGGTGACATTTCCGCCCACCGATATGCCGTGGAACGTCCGAGAGATGCACCTTCGCCATCCGGATGGTCACGTGTTCCGGGTCAGTCGGGGATTCGAGCCCGAGAAGTAGAAACACAAGCTGGAGATGCCGGTTTGCTTTTACACTCGTTGCCATCAGTGAGTGAATACGAGGTATTACGCCAACAACAGAAGACTGTGCCCAAGCCACGGGAAGAGCAAAAGGAAAGGTGCGGAGCCTATCCACTCCGCACCAGATTGAGCGCTAAGGCGCGACTACGCTGCTTTTGCTACTTTGTGCAGTGATCGGAAACCCGCGCGAACCTCTTCTGAAAGAAGTTGGGGCTGTTCCCAGGCCGCGAAGTGACCGCCTTTGTCGAGCTTGTTGTAATGGATCAGTTTGGGAAACGCCCGCTCTGCCCAACTCCGCGGGGCTGGATAGAGTTCGTCAGGGAAGACGCTCACGGCCACCGGGATGGAGACGCCTTTGGCACTGAAATACCCGAGTTTGCCCCAATTCTCCCAATAGAGACGGGCGCCAGAAAGCGCCGTGTTCGTCAACCAGGTGATGGTGATGTTGTCGAGGATGTCGTCGCGCGTGAGGCCTTCGGATTTTCCCTCAAAGACGCGTGCGATCAGCGCATAGCTGCGCGCGTCGTGATCAAGGAAATAAGCCGCCAAGCCGACGGGTGAGTCCGCGATGCCGTATAACGTCTGCGGACGGAGTCCCATCTGGTACCCATAGGCGATTCCCTTTTGATATACGAACTGCAAACGCTCGTAGGCGACCTTTTCATCGGCGGACAGACCCGATGGGGCCGGCGCCCCGGAAAAAGCCGCCTGGTCAATGTCGACTGGGTAGACGCCAGGCATGTTGGTGTGAATGGCGAGCAACTCCGGAGGCGCCTGCACGCCCATTTGTTCGGTGACGACCGCGCCCCAGTCGCCGCCTTGCGCCACGAATTGCGTGTACCCGAGGCGCTTCATCAGCACGACCCAGGCACGCGCGATGTGGGCAACGTCCCACCCGGTGGTGGTCGGTTTTCCTGAGTAGCCGTAGCCCGGCATGGACGGGATCACCAGATGGAACGCATCGGATGCGCTGCCGCCATGCGCCGTGGGATTGGTCAGCGGATCGATGATCTTCATCTGTTCGATGATCGACCCGGGCCATCCGTGCGTAACGATCAGCGGCAATGCGTTTTCGTGTTTTGAACGGACGTGAATGAAATGAATGTCCAGTCCATCGATCTCGGTGATGAATTGGGGTAGGGCGTTCAGGCGCGCTTCAACTTTCCGCCAATCGTATTCTTTTGCCCAATAGTTGGCGAGCGCCTGAGTCGTCGCGAGCTGCACGCCTTGCGTGACATCTTTTACCGTTTCCCGCTCCGGCCACCGGGTCGCGTTGATGCGCCTGCGCAATTCGGTCAGTTCTGCTTCCGGAACATTCACTTTGGGGAACGGACGAATCGCATTCTTGTCAGCTGCCAGTTTGCTGCCTTGTTGTGGAGCACTTGTTTGGGTCATGGATGTCTTCCTTTCGAGTGGTCTTGGATTTTGGTTGCCCAATAGACAACGTGTGCAGTTGTCCTTGATAGAGGGCACTTCTTTACCGAGTGAGTTCGTTCGGCCCAGGCTCGAATAGCCGCAGGAAAAAGAGAGTTTGGTTTGGGCTGATACCTGTTGGAAACTACTTTTAAGAGAGTAGCGAGGACAAAATTATGCTCTCGTTAGCGCGTCTGAGCAAAGAAAAAATCCGGGAAAACCAAGGCGAATTCTCAGCTGTTTCTATCAGGCCGCGTTCGCAACTCTGCGCCTTTAGTTCGCCACACATGCGAAAGCGCAAACTTGTGCTGAAGGGACTTATCAACAACAGACGACGGTTCTTACTCAGGACCGTCGTGTTAATGCTTAGCACTGTCAGCCTGACAGCCGCAAGTTGTGCCTTTTACGATTGGCTGCCACCTCAGAAACTCGCAGACGTTCTTTCTGGTCGAGACTCGGGCTGCGGAGTGCTTCGCTGGTAGGCCCGTGCATATCTCGTCTGCCAACCCGGCTTTTGCGACCTTCAGGGCCGAGAGCCAGTGCCGCTCAGGGTCTTCCTGACGCTCTGGATCGTTTGACCACTCCGCGAATTCAGGGTGGCTCATTTCGGCACGCAAGGTCATCAGCGAATCTAATGCGGTCGGGCTCACAGCGTGATCGGGATCGTGAATCCATTCCTCAATTATTCGCTCTGCCAATTCGTACTCGGCCGGTTGAAAAAGCCCTCGACAGTCATCAAACTGATCGATCACTTTCAGCTTTTCAGGCGTGGCTTCGGGAATACTTAGAGCGCCAAGCTCTGAGCATGAGGACGTTGGATGTGCGCCATAGTTACGCACAACTTTCGCGAGCTCGCGTTGCTGCCAGCCCGGATCAGGAGTGATGTCGAGCGACAGAATGCTGGATGTGGTTAGGAGTTCCTTTCCGCTTTCTTCCCCAGTGCTCCATGGGAACACCTGCCTGGCGGTGACGTACAGTTCGTGTTTGCCAGGTTTCAAACGGAAAAATATATAAGGCTTCACGACTTGCGGAGCCGAACTTAGAGGTTTTTGCTGCCACCCACAGCATACAAAGCCGCCCATGTACGAGACTGGCGTTTGGACGTCGGTATATAGGCGTTGACTAATTGACGCTGCGTTTGTACCTCGCCCAACCTCAAGCTTGTATTTGTAGAGCGTATTGCTGGAGTATCTGATCACGAGCGGTATGTGCTCGCTCTCGGAATAGGTGCGCCTACCATCGACGGTGTCGAGTACCATGGAGAGCCCGAGCGGGTTTTTCGCCTCGGCATGGGCATGCCGAGCCTCAAAGATATTGTCTCCTTGCGCAGTAAGCCTCGGATCACTGCCCAAGACTGCAAAAACAAGGAAAAGCAGATGGGGTTTCATACCAGCCCGCACAGACCCATTAAATGCCATCCGCTGATGCTGTTCCAGTGCCCTTCGTAATCGGCTACGCACTAGCTTGTTGGCTGTATGTCTGTCCGTTGACGAAAACAGGCGTTCGCGCAAGCTTCCGCCGTCTGTTCGCCTTGGAACGGTGCAATGAGTGCCTTCGGGAATTTACGCGAAATGGACGGCTAAGGCTCCGGCTTGACGGCGGGCAATATGAACCCGATTTTGCGGCCTGTCGCCGGCTCGGGAATCATGAGTTGACGGATCGCTTCGAGCAGGTCCTGAATGGAAACATCGTGGATGTCGAGGCGCTGTTCGAGTTCATCGATCTTGGCAGCCAGTTTTTCGTTGGTCGCGAGCATCTCGCGCAGGCGGACGAAGGCCCGCACAACAAACACGCTCATCTCGACGGCGCGCGCGGAGTTGAGCACCGTCGCGGCCATGATCGCTCCGTGTTCCGTAAAGGCATAAGGGGCGTAGCGGCGCCCGCCGCGCCCTGCCTTTGAGGTCGCATTTTGCGACCTCAAAGATTCCATTTCTTCTGCGTTCACCTGGAACATGAAATCGGCCGGGAAACGCTCGCGGTTGCGCTTCACTTGCTCGTTGAGGCGCTTGACGGGCACTCCGTAGAGCTCCGCTAAATCACTGTCCAGAATGACTTTATGTCCTCTGAGGGCGAGAATGCGGGATTCCACGGGTATGGCGAGGGCCGTTTCCGATTTCGGCATAGCTTCAGAATTGTATCGAGGCCCGAGCAATTTAAGGTTGCAAATTGTGACCTCAAAAATAGTCGGGAGGGCAGGATTTCGAACCTGCAGTGAGCCAGCTTTGAGCTAATTACTTAGTGGATAACACACAACGCGCGATGCGGACGATAGCCTCCAGGCTCTGCTGAACATCGTCATCGGTCGTCGCCCATGACGACACGCTGATGCGCATGGCCGTGTGGCCTTGCCACTGTGTTCCGCCGCACCAGCAGGTGCCATCTTTCTGGACTTCTTCGATGATGCGTTGCGTCTGCGCTGCCGTGCCGAACGAAACCAGCACCTGATTCAGAAGCACGTCATTCAAGATGGTGAAGCCGGCCGTACGCAGGCCTTCGGCAAACGTGGCAGCCTGACGACAGTTGCGCTCGATCATCTCCGCGAGGCCCTTGCGACCAAGCGATCTCAGGGCAGCCCACACCTCGACGCCGCGTGCACGACGAGAGGCCTCTGGCGTGTATTGCCAGGGATCTCTGGCTTGCGTGGTCTGAAGGTATGCAGCGTTGAGGGTCATCGCATTGCGCAGGTGAGTGCCGTTCTGCACGAAAGCGAGTCCGCAATCGTAGGGAACGTTCAACCACTTGTGGCAGTCGGTGGCGAGCGAATCGGCCGCGGCGACTCCCTCTGTCAAATGTGCGCGCGCGGGTGAGGCGGCTGCCCATAGACCAAACGCGCCGTCGACGTGAACCCATGCGCCGGCTTCGTGTGCGCGGGCGCAGATCGCCGCCGCCGGATCGAAAGCGCCAGTGTTTACGTTGCCGGCCTGAATGCAGACGAGCGTCATGCTGTCGAGCGAAGGCAACGCATCGGCTCGTATGCGGCCCTGGCTATCGACGGGAACTGTCGTAAGGCGCGTTTTTCCGAATCCTGCAAGCGAAAGCGCCTTGAGCATGGAGACGTGAACCTCGGCGCCGACGACAACTTTGATCTCCGGCGCGCCGAAAAGTCCGCGATCTTCGACGGTCCAACCCGCGCGCGCAAGCAAGGCGTGACGGGCGGCGGTGAGTCCCGTGAAATTCGCCATGGTGGCGCCGGTTACGAATCCGCAGCCACACTCCGGGCGCAGGCCGAACAATTCGCACAACCATTCCAGGGCAATCTCTTCCAGCCTTGCCGCGACCGGTGACATCACGCGCAGCGCGACGTTCTGATCCCAGGCTGCAGCGAGCCAGTTCGCCGCGAGGGCGGCGGGGAGAGAACCTCCGGTGACGAATCCGAAATAGCGTCCCCCAGTCGACGCAACGGTCGCAGGTGAGCCGTAGTCATCGAGCAAGGCCAGTACATCGCCAGGCTGCGCGGGGTCTTCGGGAAGAGGGCCGGCTAGTTTTTCAAGGCGAGTGACTTGTTCGGGAGCAGGAGCTACGCGACGCCGGTTGGCATTCGAGACGTAGAGTTGGGCACGGCGAGCGGCTTCGTGCAGAAGTTCATTCATAGAGTCGTCGTCAGTTGGCGGATTAGTCCTTGGTCGTTGGTCTTCGGTCGTTGGCAAGTCGGTCATTGGTCGTCGGCAAATCAGGACATTAATCGTTGGAAAATCAGACTTCGACCGTTGAGCAAACCGTTGTGAGCGAGAGCTTATCGCGGAGATCCGTTTTCGGTTGTCAACCAGTTGTCAAAAAAGTGAGCCGATAAGCAATGATGAATGGCGGCATAGCGGAAATCAGTCAAACGCAGCACCGTTGAGCCGACGAGCGGCGACGGAGCTTGGGCAACGACCAACAACCAACGACCGACGACTGTTTGCAACACCGAAGGCTATAAGCAGCTAGGTGATGCTGACTTCCGTGTAGGTCCCGTAGACCTCGCGGAGTGCCTCGCAGATTTCGCCGACCGTCGCGTAGGCGCGCACCGCATCCACGATATAGGGCATGGTGTTTGCGGGAGAGATGTTCCCATCGGACGACGTCTTCGGCTCGGCAGCAGCCGCCTGCTTCAGAGCATCCAGTCGCCGCTGGACTTCTTCATTGGAGCGGCGGGCACGCAGCGCCTTGAGCTTCGCCGTCTGCTGACGCGCCACGGTCTCGTCAATATAAAGGGTGTGCGGCGGTTCTTCCTGAATGGTGAACTCGTTGACGCCGACAATGATCTTTTCATCGGCCTCGACGGCGCGCTGGTACTGATAGGCCGACTCCGCGATTTCTTTCTGGGGATAGCCGCGTTCTATCGCCTTCACCATGCCGCCCATCTGGTCGAGCTTGTCGAAGTAATCGAAGGCGCCCTTTTCCATGTCGAGCGTGAGCTTTTCGACGAAGTAGGAGCCGCCAAGCGGATCGACTGTCTGCGCGACGCCGCTCTCGTAGGCGATGATCTGCTGCGTGCGCAACGCAATGCGCGCCGCTTCTTCCGTCGGGAGTGCGAACGCTTCATCGTAAGAGTCGGTATGCAGGGACTGCGTTCCCCCCAGCACCGCCGCCAGCGCCTGTAACGCCACGCGAGCGATATTGTTCATCGGTTGCTGCGCGGGCAGGGAAACGCCGGCGGTTTGGGTATGGAAGCGCATCAGCCAAGTGCGGGCGTTTTTCGCGCCGAAACGGTCCTTCATCAGGCGATACCAGATTTTGCGGGCCGCCCGGTACTTCGCGATCTCCTCGAAGAAGTCGTTATGCGCATTAAAGAAGAAGCTCAGCCGCGGCCCGAATTCGTCAACCTCAAGCCCACGGCGGCGGGCCCACTCGACGTACTCGACGCCGTCGTAGACAGTGAACGCCAGTTCCTGCAGCGCGGTCGAACCGGCCTCGCGAATGTGGTATCCGCTGATCGAGATCGTGTTGAACCGCGGCGTGAACTTCGAGCCGAACTCGAAGGTATCGATGACCAGCCGCATGCTCGGCGCGGGCGGATAGATGTACTCCTTCTGCGCGATGTACTCCTTCAGAATGTCGTTTTGAATGGTGCCCGAGATCTTCTTCCAGTCGGCGCCCTGCTTTTCGGCGACGACCAGGTACATTGCCCAGAGAACGCTGGCTGGCGAATTGATGGTCATCGAGACCGTCGTTTTCTCGAGATCGATGCCGTCGAAGAGGATCTCCATGTCCTCGAGCGAGTCGATCGCGACGCCGCACTTGCCGACCTCGCCTTCGCTGGCGGGATGGTCAGAGTCGTAGCCCATGAGCGTGGGAAGATCGAAGGCTACCGACAGACCGCCCCCGCCGTGCTCCAGCAGATACTTGTAGCGTTGGTTCGTTGCCTCCGGTGATGCGAAGCCGGAAAACATCCGCATGGTCCAGAGTCTTCCGCGGTAGCCGGTCGCGTGGATACCTCGGGTGTACGGCGCCTGCCCGGGATAACCCAGGTACTTTTCTTCGCTCCAATCGGCCGGAAGGTCCGCCTGCGTGTAGAGGCGACGGATGGGGAGATTTGAGATCGTGCTAAACCGCGCGTGTCCGTGCTCGTCCAGATTCGTGCCGGTGGGGGCGCCGATCGGCCTCTCGGGAGTCTTTTCTAAGGTGGAGGCCAGGGTTTTCTCGGCCCAGGCTGTCTCGCCTTGAGACGGATGGCGTCCTTCAAAAACATCGGCAATCGGATTTTCAGCAATTTCTGGCTTGGAGTACGGCTTCTTTGGCATAGTCCCCCACGACCTTAACTCATGGTAGAGGATGCGCTTTCAAGGAGGCAAGGATGGTAAAGCGCCGAAGCCAGCGTCCGAAATTTTGGCATTCGCTCGACGGGCCAATCTCAAGCGGTGGAGTACGAGAAAGTGATCGCCGGAGCTGATTCTCATCCATCTGGATGATGACACTCCGTCAAACGCGCTATACCGTAGAGAGGCTAGCAATCAGCTCGCGTCTGCCCTCCTCCCCTCCCCAAAGTTTCCCAATAGTTACAGGGTCAGCAATTTGAGGTTTGACAGAATTCGAGCCCGAATGCTTGGCAATGCTGTCCCGCGGATATCATCTGGGCATCGGCGAGGACAGCGGCATGGTCGCTAAGAAGCTCCCGGCCCGACGCGCTGCTTCCCCGCCAAAGACCGGCCCGCAAGACATAAACTGTCCCCACTGTGGCGCGCTTGAATCCGCCGGTGGTTGCAAAGATCCCGCAGAGTGCGCGAGGGCGTTGGCGAAGGCCAAGTCCGAATACGCGCGCGAGATCACCAGCCTCATCGACCACGCGAAGGGTCGCTCGCTGCCGTTGTTGATGGCTGGATTCGAAGCTCTCGATCTCCTCAATATCGGCCTCGTGGTCACGAACGCCAGCGGTTCTCTCCTTATGGCCAACGGCGCTGCCGAACAGATTCTTGTGAGCCGCGACGGTTTGGAACTCACTGACTCCGGGGTCTTCGGGGTGATGAAAGGTTGCGGCAATTCTTTGGGCGCAACGCTGCAACGCGCGGCGCATTCGACGAACGCAACGTCCGGGGAGCAATCCGAGGAGACAGTATTCGCCGTGCACCGGCAGTCCGGCAAGCGCGCCTACACGCTGCTTGTTCGCCCCGCGGCTCGTTCCGCAGAAGAACGCGAGATCAGTGGATCCGCATGCGCGCTGGTATTCATCCTCGATCCGGAGCTTCCTGTGCAAACCGCCGAGACGGAGTTGCGGCAGCTGTACGGCATCACTGCCACCGAAGCGCGGCTCGCCAACTTGCTCATGGAAGGAAAGACGCTGGACGAGTGCTGCGATCTCTTGAAGATTCGGCGCTCCACCGGGCGCACTCATCTTCAGCATCTGTTTGAGAAGGTCGGTGTGCAACGGCAGACCGAGCTGGTTTCGGTTCTGCTGAAAAGTATCGGATTGCTTCGTACACAGCCAACAGGGGGAGCTCCCGGTTCGGCTAGTGCATCCGATCGTCTGCGCCAGGCTTTGCTCAACACGTTGATGAGCCGTGCCGCACGAGCGAGCAACCTGATGTGAACCTGGCGGTCTCCGTCGTCAGGCCTCTCTTCTTTATATGCGATCAACCGAAGTTCACGAGTCCTGGGAGTTCGAACGAAGTGGCCGAACCGCGCGGGTCCTGCCCGCCCCCTTATTGCATAAAAGCTTTACAACCATTGAGGCAGCCATAGCTTTTTTGGCAAATCTCATCCATCTAGATGATGACAGCCTCAGGGAACTCCCCTAAAGTGACGGAAGTTTTACAAGCTTTACAAGCCGAGCCCCCCAGCTTGGCAGGGCAACTCCCCCTAAATCTTGCAGCCCAGGCTTTCCCTCGCCCTGTGCCTGCAGATCAAACAAAACAAAGCTAGGTAGCAGAGCCTCTGCTATCACGAAAGTTCTGTGGGAGGACGCTTGGCGTCATACGCGCCTGTGCGCCCCTGGAGAGGGATTCACCGCTTCACTGCATGCGAACGATCGGGGATTTGCAACGAATGCCAACAACCGCAAAGGTGCACATCCAGCCTTCGTGCGCAGCCCCCACTCTGTTCTTCTCCGCACTCTCACATTTTGAAACTTGGCGCCATTGGCGCCGGCAGGTCCCGGAAGGAGGCCGCACGGTCATGAGAAAGTCTCTCCAGGTTTGGTTGCCCATCTTCTTACTTTGCCTCGCGGTTGGCGCCAACGCGCAGTCATTCCGCGTTCAGTGTCCAACCAGCACCATCACACACCCGGATCCCAGCAACGCCGGCGTGAACAATGTCGAACCGCCCTACAACGGGCCGACAGCATTCACGCTCCTCTCCGACGCTAAGGGTGGGTATCAGGTGCCGTCGGCGAACATCAACGGCGCGATTAAGTGCCAACAGGTCTCCGGTGGCGACGGTTACGCGACCATGGCCGATGGTACGCAGACATTCATGTTCTCCTTCGGTCCTCTGTCGGGTCTCGCGGATATCGCGGCCGGCAAAGCTGGTACCGAATTCCCGAGTGTCTTCAATACGCTGTTCCCCGGGCTTTTGAATAAAGTCCCGACCGGCCCGCAGCCTGGCGACCCGGCGACCACCGATGGCGCCGCGGCCTACGCCGGCGGATGGGGCTCCGGCGGAGCCCCCGAGTACGCGGTCGGCTCGCCCACATTTACCTGGAACGGCGCGGTGGGATTGATGAATGACATCCCGTACGTCGACACAATCTACGACATCAGCGAGAGCGGCCACACTGTCACGGTGGTTTTGAACACGCAGAACACTTTCAACGTCGGCGACAAGGTCAAGATTACGGGCACGGGCGCGGCCTATGACGGTACGTGGACCGTCTCGGCGGTCACCATCACGAACCCCTATTTCGCCGCGAATTTTGCGTTCCAGTATCAAGCCACAGCCACTGGCCTGGCTGATGTAAACGAGCCTACGAGCGCGACCGCTGCGAGCCTCCCGCAGATTGATGGTCACGTCGATCCTCGCCAGATCATGGATGTCGGCGTGATGAACGGCAACATTCCCGCGCCGCTGGTTGCGTTTGACGAAGATGACGAGCTCTTCCTCACGCTCACCAACGTGGGCATGATCATGCGGCCCGACTTGTTCGAGCAGCACACGATTCACTTCCACGGTTACCCGAACGCCTCCTCCTTCTATGACGGTGTGCCCGACGCGTCGGTGGCCATCAACATCGGCGGTAGCTTCACTTACTACTACCTCGCGCCTGATGCCGGAACATATTTCTGGCATTGCCACATCACGCCGCCCGAGCACTTGCAGATGGGCATGGTCGGCCAGCTTTATGTGCGGCCGCGCCAGAACCGGGCAGTTGGCGGAACCAGCCTTTACAACGTGCTGACCGCGCAACAGGCTGATCTGCGCACCGCATGCCGCCGTCCGGGCGACGGGCTGACTCCCGCTGTCACTGTGGCTCCTGACATCCTTTGCAGCACCGTGCTGCCGGCTGTGAATACAGGTGCTGCGCAGGGAGCCGCCAGATCGACGGGTTCTACGCTCACCTACGCGACCTACACCTACAACGACGGCGACGGCTCTACCGCCTACGACGTCGAGTATCCGTTGCAGATCCACGGCTTCGATCCCAACTTCCACTTCGTCGGAATGACGTTCAACCCGGAAGGCTTCGTTGACATGAAAGACAAGTACTTCCTGTTGAATGGCCGCAGCTATCCCGACACCGTGGCGGCGGGACCGCAGATGACGCAGTCCTCCGACGGCCGCGTGCACTACTCGCAGCCGTTGCCGTCGATCATCAACATCCCGCAAGGTGGGCGCGCTCTGCTCCGCATCGCGGATCTGTCCGTTTCTGAGTACGCCACGCTGCAGTCCATGTCCATTCCGATGAAGGTCGTCGGATACAACGCCAAGCTGCTGCGCGACCAGGCTGGAAACAACACGGAGTACTTCACCAATTCGATCACCCTTGGCGGCGGCGAATCGCTCGACGTAGTTCTCGACGTCAGCGATGCCAGCTGCGGATCGGCCGGGTGCTCCAACACGCTCTACCCGGCGGGCAGCGTCTTCTATCTCTACACCCCTCAACTCGACCACCTGTCCAACGATGCGGAAAACTTCGGTGGTTTGATGACCGAAGTGCACGTCTGCAAGAGCGTTTCAGGCGGCAACACTTTTGGAAATACCTGTAACTAGGAGAGCCGCAAATGAGGCCGATGAATATGAAAAACGCGATCTCGAAAACACAACTGCTCCTGACGCTGATGGTAGCGGTGGCCCTTATGAGCGTGACGGCTTTCGCTGCGGCTCCCGGGATTACCAGCACGAATGGCACGGCAGCGAACTTTGCCCTGACGGCGCAGCAAGCATTTCTGAACCAGCCGGATGGCGAGTCAGTGTACTCGTGGGGATACGGCTGCGTCGCAGGGACGCCAACGTTCGTACCGGCTGCGATCACCACGGGCTTCTGCCCAACGATGCAGGTACCGGGCCCGACGTTGGTTGTCACGGAAGGACAGCCGGTTACTGTCACCCTCACCAACAACCTTCCTGCTTCTGCTGGAAACACGTCGATTCTCTTCCCGGGTTTCGCGGTGACGGCGAGTGGCGGAGTCGCCGGCATCCTGACTCAGGAAGCGGCGCCTGGTGCAACGGTCACCTATACGTTCACGGCGGGTTCGCCCGGAACGCGTGCGTACTACAGCGGAACCCAGGGCGACCTGCAAATCGAAATGGGTTTGTACGGTGCGATTATTGTATTGCCGAGCTCGACCAACGCTCCCACCTGTCCGTTCCACAACTCGGCCGCCGGCGTCAACAATGCGACGAATCCACCCTCGCTCGTGCCGAGCAACGAGGCGGATTTCCGGCTGTCCCCGACCGGTGCCGCTTATCACATTCAACAAAGCTGCTACGACCGTGAGTATCTGTTCCAGTTCGCTGAGATGGACACCAATATCCACCGCACGGCACTGGCCCAGGTTACAGCGCTGGGGAGTTGCGTCGCCGGTGCGGCCGGTTGCAGTCTCGCGGTTCCGACTGAGCCTTATCACCCGGCCTACTTCCTGATCAACGGACGTTCGATGCCGGACGATATGGACGCGAACTACGCGGCGGAGTATCCGCACCAGCCCTACAACGGCGATCCCCATATGCATCCCGGCGAGAACACGCTGATCCGTGTCATCGGCCAGGGGCGCTGGGAGCATCCGTTCCACGAGCACGCTAACCACGTCCGCATCCTCGCCCGCGACGGAAATCTGATTCTGGCTCCAGATGGAACAGATCTGGCCGGCATCCTGATGTTCACGACCGACACCTTCCCGGGACAGTCCTTTGACGGCATTTTCTACTTCACCGGCCGTGGCTTGAACTGGGACGCTTACGGACACCATCCCGCGGGCGCAACACCCGCAGGATTCCCGATTGATCCGTTAGCCTCCCTCCCCTGCACTCCAGATGGGAACGGCTACAACACCGGCAATCCTCTGGCGGTGAACTATTACGAGTGGTGCGCGGACCATAACAAGCCGATCCAGAAAGCTCCATTCGGAGACGTGAACGGTGGCGGCCCCGCAACGCTGCCTGATGCCAATATCTTCACCAACGGTCCCTGGTACGGCGGTACCCCCTACCTCGGCCCCGACGCGACGTTGCGAGCTGGCAACGCGAACTGCGACACGCTGACCAACGCGAATTGCGCCCTGTTGCAGCCCTCCAATATTCAGGCCAACCCTGCCAACGAGCGTGGCTGGGCCTTCATGTGGCACTCCCACAACGAGCGTGAGATCACAACCAACAACGTTTTCCCGGGCGGCATGCTGATGATGATGCTCGTCGATAGCCGGGAATTCGTGATTGATGAGACGAACTAACTGAGGAGAATAGCGATGCGATTTGCCTATTTCAAAGAAAAGTTAAAAACAGCAGTATTCGCAGTCACCATTCTCCTCCTCGGAGTGGGTGTGGCGGCAGCGCAGGTCAGCTTGACCGCGCAACCGACAACCCTGACAACGCCAGATGGCACCGTGGTGCCCATGTGGGGCTACAGCTGCGGCGCGAATGTCAGCGGCGCTACAGCCATATGCGCTCCGTTGAATCCGGCTGTCGCAGCCGGAGGTGCCGCGGCCGGACAATGGTCGCCCGTAATAATCACGGTGCAGAGCGGATCGGTGCTTACGGTCCAACTGACCAACCTGCTGACGTTCGGCCCGGTTGGGGGCACGGCGACCGCGACGGTCCCGACCTCGCTGGTCATCGTCGGTCAGGTGGGCGGCGGCGTCGGCACGCCGAACAAAGTCGCCAGTCCCTCGCACGCGCAGATGGGCGTTTCGTGGGCGACGGTGAATACGCCGGGCGGCAGCAATCCAACTTTCACGCCCCCTCCGCAAGGGCAGCGTGTTCAGTCGTTCGGTACGGAAGTCGCGGAAGGTGCGACGACCACTTTAACTTGGTCGAATCTCCGTCCTGGTACCTACCTGCTCGAGTCCGGTACACACCCTTCGATCCAGGTCCCAATGGGACTGTACGGAGTGGTGGTTGTTACGACGTCTCCGACAGCCTCGGTGACCGCTGGCACTGGAGCGACGACGGAAACGGCAGCTGGTACTGCGTATCCGGGCGTGAACTACGACGCGGAAGTTCCGGTTGAGTTCGGCGAAATTGACGCAGTGCAGAACAAGGCCGTCAACGCGGCCGTAAACACCGCTGGCTTCAATGAGACCATGGTGTGGTCGGGACAGCCCGGTGGATGCGGGAATTCCACATCGGCGACTTACCAACAGTGCTATCCACCGGCCGTGAACTACACGCCCACTTACTTCACGATCAATGGCGTGGCCTTCAGCAAGACCAACGCGATGGCCTCGCTTTTTAAAACCTTTCCGACCAACACTAATACGACCGGTAACATCCTGGTCCGCCTGGTGAACGCTGGCTCCCGCATGCACGTGCCCTCGATGGTGGGAGAGCAGACGAATACAACAGTGGGCGGAACCGCGACGGTTGCTAACGGCTTCTCGCTGATCGCGGAAGACGGCAATGTGGCACCGGGCGTTGCGAAGGTGCAAAGCGACGTCTTCATGGCGGCGGGCAAAACCTACGATGTCATGATCACCATTCCGGCCGCGGGCGGAACCGGCATTCCGATTTATGACCGCGAACTGAGCCTGTCGGGCAACAAGACCTCGCGCGACAACGGAATGCTGGCGTACATCGGCGTGAATGGCGCGTCGGTGCCGAGCGTTCCGACCTTCGGCGCAGCCGTGGCGCGTGCGGATAGCTACCCCGCCGTCGTCGCCGGACAGACGCTGACCGTCTCCGATCCGACCAAAGGCGTGATCGCTAACGACACCAATGTATACGGGGTAACGCTCCTCTCGGGTCCGACCAGCGGAACCGTGACCCTGAATTCAAACGGTACGTTTACTTATGTTGCGGGTGCATCAACCACCGACAGCTTCACTTACTGCGCGAATGGTTCAGTGACTGCCGGCGTTTGCTCTTCTGGCATCACAGCTACCGTCAGCCTGAGCGCAAGCAACGTCACTGACAGCGGCGTCACTTGTACCAGTTCGTCCTACAACTCGACGATGGCCACTTACCTCGCGGTTAAAACGCCGGGCGTGCTGGCGGCTTGCGTCGATGGAGCGAACCTGCCGCTGACCGCAGTGGCCGGCTCAGTTACAGGCAGCGGCGGGATGACGGTGCAGATCGCCGCCAACGGCGGATTCACTGCGGTTGCCCCAACTGCCGGTACTTACACCTTTACATTCCAGGTGCAGAATTCTCATGGCGCAACGCTGGCCACGCCTGCTACCGCGAGCATCATCTTCCCGACGCCGTCGAACCTGACGGTGAACGTGATCGACCCCACCACCCAGGGAGCGATCACCGACTATCGCTGGGTGATCGAAGAAGACCGCACCTTCTACATCAATCCGGGTTGTACTCAGAACCCTCCGCCGGCCGGCTGCCCGACAGCAACTTCCGGCATCGTTCCGACGCTGGGTGTCAACTTCCACACCAGCTACATGCCGTTCGTAGCTCAGGGCTGTACGGGCACGACGTCTTGCGAATCGGGACAGACGGTATTCAATCCTGCCACCGGCACGCACGACCCTGCGGTCTGCGACGTCAGCAACGGCGTCTGCCGTCCGGATACCACCGGCAACGGCATGACCGCGGTGATGCCAGGCCAGGTTCACCTCGATCCGACCAAGCGCTACTACATCTCCGTGTTGCCCGGCGATGCAGCCGACCCGTTCTATGCAGCGGGCCCGGTCGGCCACGGCATGGGCGGCGCTCCAATCAGCTGCCAGCCAGTTCCTCCTGCGACGACCTGCGCTTTCCCGACGGCGGTGACTGTGATCACCGAGCCCTCCCCATATCCACCGGGGAAGATGTCGGTCTTCGTCTTCGAGGATGATTTCCCGCTCAACGGTGAGCAGGATGGCGGCGGCGGTATCGACGTCCTCTCCCCCAACGAGCCTGGTCTGGGTAACTTCCAGATCCACCTCTGGGACGCGATGGGCGGCAACGGTGACTTCACCGGCCAGATGACCTACGACATGTTCAACCAGCCGCTGACCAACAGCCTGGCGGGAACAATCGATCCGGTCACCGGTTTAGACTCCTGCCCGGTTTCGGCGAACCCGCTCCAGGGCACCAATACCGCCGGCGGCGGCGGAACCAGCACCGGAACGATCGGCATCACCGGCATGATCGTGACCTGTCCGAAGTATGAAGCGGACGGCATCACGCTTTCGCCTCTCGCCGGTCAGGCTGTGATTGCGAACCTCATGCCCGGACGCTGGGGCGTGGTCGCAACGCCGGGATCGGATCGCATCGCTCGCGGTGAAGAGTGGCTGCAGACCAACACTCTGGACGGCCAGAAGGCTCACGACGTCTTCACGCGAATCGGCGAGCCCGCGTACTTCCAGGAATTCGGTCCTGCCGGTTACCACGTGAGCATCGGCTTCGCCAATCCGGCGATCATCAACGCCCGTCATGCTTTCGTCTGCAACGGCCAGGATCCGAACCTCGGTACCGGCACACCGGTCAACTGCAACAACACGCTGACTGGCAAGGTCACCGGGGAGCGTCTCAGCCGTACCCCGGATGAGCGCCTCTACAGTAGCGGTTCGCACGATGCCTTTTACTGGTCGCAGTGCTATGTCAGCTTCGGCGATCCGGACGGCGAAGACTTTGCCTTCACCAAGTGCAACGCCGACGGAACCTTTACGCTGACTGGCCTGCCCGACGGCGACTGGAGAATCACCACCTTCGACCAGTGGAACGATCAACTGGTGGACGGACTCTCGACGCCAGTCAGGTTGGCCGCTGGCGCCAGCAAAACGACGACGAACGTCGGGGACATCGCCGCCACCCAGTGGCAGACGAACCTCTATACGCGGTCCTTCGCCGACGACAACCACGATGGCATTTCGACGAGCGACGAAGCTGGACTCTACCTGTTGAACGTCGCAGTGCGGTTGCGTGACGGCAGCCTGGAGAACCTACTGGTCACCGATCCGACCGGAACCGCGAACTTCAACGAAACCTTCCCGCTGTTCAGCTGGTACACGGTCGAAACCGACACCACCCGCTACAAGAACACCGGCACCCACGTGGTGTACGACGTGGGCGGTCCGGCCGACGGTTCGGCGTCGTGCGGCGTCACTGGGTACCCGCCGTGCGGAAACTCCACCATCGGCAAGTTCCTCGCGAACACCGCCGAAATGGTTTCCGTGCCGACGAACCTGCGTGTTCCCGGCGCGGTCTATTGCAAGGATGCTGATTGCAGCACGCACGGTGGCAGCAGCGCGGCTCTTCTGAATCCGACGGCGAGCAGCGATCCGCCGAGCGTTTGCACCACCGCAACCACAGCTCCCTTTGCCACTACTTGCTCTACGCAGCTGTCCTCCGGCCGCGTCGATCCTCCGTGGGTTGGCGTGGAAGGATGGCAGGGCTTCCCTGGCCAGAACAACTTCATCGAGTTCGGCAAGGAGCCCTACGTAGCGGGCGAAAACGGCGGCATCAAGGGCCACGTCATCTACGCATCGACGCGTCCGTTCGACGATCCGCAGATGCTGGTTCAGACGCAGTGGGAGCCTCTCGTTCCACACGTCCAGATCAACCTCTACCAGGAAGGCGTTGCCAGCGACGGCGTGACGCCGACCCTCACGCTGGTCGATACCACGGCGACCAGCAGCTGGGATGACTGGGCGCAGGGTTTCCGTGCCGACGGCGTCACCCCGAACATGAACTGCCCCGGACAGGGTTCATCCTCGGGAGCGATTCCGGACCTGTTCTTCTTCTCGCTCTACAAGCAGCCGCAATACCTCGACTTCTACAACTCGCAGCACGGCGGATCTGCTCCGAAAGCGCTGCCCAACAACTCGCAGTTCAAGTGCTACGACGGCATGCACAACTGGAACCAGATTCAGCCCGCTCCGTACGACGGCATGTATCAGTTCCCGAGCGTGACGTCGGTCGGTGCCAACGGCAAGCCCAACGGCACCAATTGCAAGATCTGCACGGCGAACTCTGCGGTGGCCACGACCGACCTCTATTACGGTCTGCCGCAGTTGCCTGTCGGCAAGTACGTGGTGGAAGTGGTCGTTCCTCCGGGCTTCGAGCTGGTGAAGGAAGAGGACAAGAACATCCTGATCGGCGACAACTACATCGCGCCCGTCACCCAGCAGTTCGGCGGTCTGGGCAACGTGTTCATCATTCCTGACCAGGCCTCGGTGGCTTCGTCTCAGCAATACGCTGGTACTGGTTACAACGCGAACAATGCGCAGAACCCGACCCAGAGTCTGGGTGCAGCGCCGGAAAACAGCATCGTGCCCGGATTCATCCCCGAGCCGACTTGGCCGTGCGTCGGTGAAGCTCGCATCGTTCCCGACTACATCAGCCTGTATCCGCAATCGGCGCAGGTCTCGCCGTTCGCCGGTGCGACCCGCAACCTTTGCGATCGCAAGGAAGTCACCCTGAGCGACCAGATGGGAGCGATTGCGAAGTTCTACATCTATACCTCAACACATATCGCCTCAAAGTTTACGGGCGGTATCACCGACGACTACACCTCCGAGTTCGATCCGTTCTCTCCGCAGTTCGGCGAGAAGTTCTCCCCGCCGGATCTGCCGGTGTCCCTCAAGGATTGGGCCGGCAACGAAATCAGCCGCGTGTACGCGGATCACTGGGGCTCTTACGACGGCATGACGTACTCCACGTGGGAAGTCAATCCGCCGAACCCGACCGGTTATTCGCCGACGATGATGGTCGTTTGTATGAACGATCCTGGCCCGATCTCCAACGGCGCGTCGATGATCACCGATCCGCTGTTTGCACAGGGCTACAGCCAGTTCTGCTATGAACTGCCGTTCATGCCTGGAACCACCCAGTACCTCGATACGCCGGTCGTTCCGACCTCGGCCTTCGCGGGTGCGGGCTACAACAATGTGGATTGCGCCTACCCGGCTCTGACCCCGGCCGTCAGCGAAGTTGATGGCGACGGAGTTGGACCTTATGTGAGCGCGTTCAATCACAACATTACGATCACCGCGTTGGGTGACCAGACTGTGCCCAACTATGCATACTCCGGACCTTCGGCAACGGCGGCTCCCTACAACCAGAAGACCATCACCCGCCACTACGGCTTCGGCACAAAGGCTGGAACCGTGACGGTGGGTGGCGTGCCGCTCGCAGGCGTGACTTGGGGCGACAGCCAGATCACTGGAACCGTGGTACAGAACGGTACGGTAAGCGGGAAGAGCGTGAGCATGCCGCAGTGCGCAGTCCAGCAACAGGCGCAATACGGTGGCTCCACTGCCTACTGCGGTCAGCTGGTCATTACCTCGTCAACTGGGCAGCAATCGATTGACGCCGTGACCGTCACGGTCGGTGGCAAAAGCCCGACGCACGTAGCGGCCACAGGGCTCATCCAGACTGTCATCGATAATGCACAGCCTGGCGATTTGATCATCGTTGATCCGACTTGCCCGGCGGCTTGCACCAAGGATGCGGTTAGCACGGTTGGCGGCGTGACGACGACTTCCAACAGCACAGCGGCTCACAACGAGCTGCTGCTGATGTGGAAGCCGGTCCGCCTCCAAGGTGTCGGCGCTGCGTCCAGCGTTATCAACGCCAACACTCATCCTGCTGGCAAGCTCGATCCATGGCGCCGCCAGGTGAACTGCCTGTTCGGCCTGTCCCTCAACGGGACTCCGATCAGTGCGGGTAATCCGTATGACAATCCGAAGGACACCGCCAACAACGGTGGACCCTACACCTGCCCGGCGAACATGCAGTTCCAGGTCGACCGCCTGCCCCTCGAAGCAACCGTGGGATGGGATGCCAGCCTGAATGGCAACCTGGCCGAGCTGTTGCAAGAACCTACGCTGATGGGCGCGTTGGAAGGCGCGGGCATCACGGTACTGTCGAAGGGCGTCAAGTTCCCGGCGGGTTCGTCCCCGTTCGGATCCGACACGTTCCCGACTGGCACCACGCTACTGCTCGGCAACCCGCAGGGAGGTACGTTCCCGACGGGCGACGCCAACTCTGCGTGCCATACCAGCCGCAACACCACCAAGAACCCATATCCCAGCAATTTCCAGTGCAACCCGTCCGGCATTGACGGATTGGGCATCACGAACAGCTCGCAGGGCGGCGGCGGTATCTTCGTCCACGCCTGGGGTCACAACGTCCAGATCGCCAACAACCGGATTTACAACAATGCCGGCACGCTCTCCGGTGGTATCAACGTCGGTCAGGGCGAATTTCCTCCGGGATACATTGCCGGTGGCACCACCAATGCGGATCCTGGTTCCTGCATGCCCAACCTGGGACCTGCCGGAATCCAGCAGCCGTACTGCCACGACATCAACGTGAATGTGCACAACAACTACATCTCGTTGAACTCCTCCACGGGTGACGAATTGTTCTCCGCCACCCCGGCCGGAGCCGGTGGCGTGAGCTTCTGCACGGGCGCCGACTACTACAAGTTCAACAACAACTGGGTATGCGGCAACCTGAGCAGCGGTGACGGTGGTGGATTCGGTCACCTTGGCTTCAGCTACAACGCTGACATCGAGCACAACGCGTTCATCTTCAACCAGAGCTTGAACCCGACGATTCCGGCCAACGGCGGCGGACTGGTCATTATGGGCGCTCCCGACGTCGATCCGACGTGCGGCGCTCAGACGGACCAGGATTGCGTGCCTGCAGTCGGTTCGGTGGGCCCGAGCGATGGCATCGGTCCGAACATGACCATCAACGCCAACCTGATCATGGGTAACGCGGCCGAAGCCGGTACCGGTGGCGGTGTCTCGTTCCAGAACGTCAACGGTTCCGACGTGGTTGCGTTCCCGAGGCAGCCTTCGCGCTGGCACCATGTGACGTTCACCAACAACATCGTCACGGACAACGTTGCGGGTTGGGACGGCGGCGGCGTCTCGCTGCTCGACGCTCTCAACATCGACATCGTCAACAATACGATCTCGTCGAACACGACCACAGCCACGGCTGGCGTCCTGTTCACGACGATCGGCGGTCCGCTGGCCAGCCAGCAGGGTACCAATTGCATGCTGACCGCTACGACCTCTTGTCCGCAGGTCGCTGGACTGGTGAGCATCCAGAACAGCTCGACACTGACGTCGAACCTGCCCGCCACCGTGGTCTGTCCTTCGGGCCACTACTCGGGTGGATCGGCGACCAACGCCAATTGCCGTAACTACTCCTATCCGTTGTTGACGAGCAATGCGATGTGGCAGAACAGCTCGTACTACGTCGGCGTGGGAGCGCTGAGCGCGCAATACCAGCAGAACGTCGTCTCTCTGTACCAGGCATTCACCACCACCCTGGCGGCGAACCAGTCGTCTAGCGGTCAGTGCGTGCCTTCCAGCTACTGGGATCTCGGCGTACGCGGTGACACCGGCCCGACGAACCACGCGGGCGGCGCCACGCTGAATCCGCAGTACTCGGTGATTACGAGCACGACGGGTTACGCCGGCACCAACATTGCGAACAATCCGAGCTTCGTGAAACAGTACTGCGATGGCTCGCGGACTCCGCCAGAGAACGGCGCGTCGGGCTTCCAGGTGCCTCCGGGAATTTCGGATGCCACCGTACCGAACCCGATCTTCAACCTGACTCCGGTGGCGACCGTGGACGAAGGCAACAACTGGATCAACCTGCGCTGGGGACCCCTGTCGATGTTGAACCCGGTTTCCAGCACTTCGACCACCAACACTGTGCTTGGCAACTACGCGTTGGCTTCCGGCTCTCCGGCGATTGATCATGTCCCGGTGAACGTCAGCCACCCGACGACGGATTACTTCGGCAATCCGCGTCCGGATACCAATGGAGCTGCGACCTTCGACATCGGTGCGGTTGAGTTCCAGGGTGCGGGTGGTGGCGGCGGCGGTTCGGATACGGTCTCGATCGCGCCGAATCCGCTGACGATTACGCTGGCTCACAACGTCTTCACGGGCACTGGGACGGTTACATTCACGAACTCGGCAGCTTCGGCTTCGTCGGTGACGGTGACAAATGTCAGCGTTACAGGCGGATCATTGCTGACCTACTTCTTCAACAAGAATACGGACAACTGCACTGGAGTGCCCCTGAATCCGGGACAATCCTGCACCGTGGTGGTGCGCTTCACGAATGTGTTCTCGGCGCGCGGAACGAATCGCGCCGGTACGATCACCTTCACCGACAACGCCACGGGCAGTCCGCAGTCCGGAGCCCTGGTCGGTTTCGCCACTCCGTAACGGCGTGAAGAAAACTGAACCTCTAACCTCGAAGCTGCCCGCAAAATCTTGCGGGCAGCTTCGTATTTCTAGCGTCAAAACCGTCAACAGCACTTTGGCGGGAAACGAAAGCGTTGTGGTTTAGAATCAGCAGTAAGGAGGGGCCATTCCATGAAGATTGTTCGCGTTGTGTGTTTGTCCGGGATGCTCGTGCTCACATCGGTAGCGTTCGCGAAGCTCGCGCTTCCCAATGACATTTTCGGCAAGATCGAAGGCGCTCTGGATGCGTGCGCGAAAACGGATCCACCGTCAGCGTCGAAATACGCGGAGAAGAAGAAGGAACTCGTCCAGGGCGCATCCGACCAGGAAGTCGCGGACGCTCGCGCGACCGACGAATATAAACAAGGATATGCCGCCGGCTCCGACGAGATCTCCAAACAGCCGAAGGACCAGGCGAAGAAAGCCTGCGCCGCCGCTCTGGAGTCGAAGTAGGCTTCGCGAAATTCCATCGGGTCAGCGGCACGTTAGTGACATTGACCCAAATCGCTTCCACTTGCAGGATAGAAAAATGGTCACAAAACCTTCGACGAACGCGGGCGTCGTGCCCCAGTCTTGCGCAACCGAAGCCCGGGCATCACGGCGTTCTTCGGAACTCAAGGAAACCGGAATGTCCCGCTGGTTTCTCGTGGCAGCTTTGGCGATCTGCAGCCTGCCGGTTGGCAGCGCGCAAGTAGCGGCCCCAGCTGCCCAGTCGCAGGGCCAGCCGCCGGCTCCCGCCACGAAACCAGTTGCACCGCCTTTCCACAATCAGCCTAGCCGCATCGCCTATCGGGCTCGCATCTATTACGAGGTGGTTTGGGGAATTGAGAACCCCACCGTCAAGCTGGTCGAGGCCGGCGAGATGATCCGCTTCACCTACCGTGTTGTCGATGCCGAAAAGGCGAAGCCTCTCAACGACAAGAAAGTGGAGCCCAGCCTCATCTGCCCCGACAAAAGCGTGAAGCTGATCATCCCCACACTCGAAAAGGTCGGTCAGTTGCGCCAGAGCGCCACGCCCGAGAATGGCCGGTCCTACTGGATGGCTTTCTCCAACAAGGGTGGCATCGTGAAGCATGGCGATCGCGTTGACGTCGTCATCGGAAATTTCCACGCTGAGGGACTCGAGGTCGAGTAGTCAGTCGTCTCACAACAGGTTCCGTTCCAAGACACATGACTTCGCGTTTAGCCAGAAAAGCGTTCTTCTTCTTCCTCGTTCTCGAGCTCTTCCCGCTCGTCGGCCCTCGCGCCGGCGCGCAGGATCAGCAAAACCGCGCAGGCGCGCAAGATCAGCGAACCGCGCCCGACACCCAGCGTCGCGCCCGTCATACTCCAAGTCTCGATGACCAGCTGAAGACTCTGACAGACCGCCTCAATCTCGACGCAACCCAGCAGGGCATGGTGAAAGTTATTCTCGAGCGCCGCCAGTCCGAGTTGCTCGACGTCTACAAGAACCAATCACTCTCCGCCGTCGATCGCTTCAACGCAATGAAGGAGGTTCACGAGCGCGCCAACGATCGCATCAGCCGTGTTCTGAATCCGGAGCAGTCCAAGAAATTCGATCTCATGCGGCCCCACGCAACGCCATTGCCACCGCCCGCGAACCAGACAATTAGCCCTCCGCGAAATCCGACTAGCTGAATTGCAAATCCAAGATTCTCGCGACTTTGTAAAGTCGAGCTTACGCATATGTGTGCAACAGACCTTCGCTCGTCAATCTCTTCGTTCCTCCTGGGGTGCCCGCACACTTTTCAAACTTGGACTTTCCAGTCTACTAAACCCAATGTCCCAAAATTTACCCACGCATGGATGCAAACTTCTGCAGTAACCGTCACTTTCGTGCCATTTCGATGAAGTCCGTAAGTCCCTTCGCCACAACAACTTTCATTTCTGCCCGCTTGGTTCAAGATTTGCAATATCCAAGCTGACGTTATCGTGAATTGACCCCGTTTGATCTTGTGGAATCACGATGGCACGGTAACGGCGCAACAGATGTGGGGCCGAACGATCTTTAGGAGATTCTCGATGAAGTTGCGTCTTTTGATTTGCACAGTTTTGCTGGCGCTCTTTGCAGTGCCAGCCTTCGCCGATAGCCTCACCTTCACCAACAAGGGCGAGCTTTCCTTGAGCTCCTCAGGTATCAGCGCCAATTCCGTAATCGACGGTGTGTTTGTGGATGGCACGCAGATCCTGTCCGGACCCGTTGGGACGCTCCAGTTTGATACAGGCCTCAAGCACGGAGGCAGCTTCACCGGTGGCGATTTCTCGTTCGCTCTTTCTGGATCGGCCACGATCTTCGCGAACAACTTTGCCGGAACTCTCACCAACATCGGCAAAGGCTTGTATGACCTCGTTGGAACCTTCTCCGGAACGTTTGACGGAGTGGCGTTCTCGGGTTCAACGAATCAGATTTTTGGTCTGAGCGACGACGATCACGGAAATGAATGCTTCCGGGATCTCCACGGCACGACCACCGTCACAGGGGTGGCGACGGTTCCTGAGCCCAGCACCCTGACTTTCCTCGGCACAGGCTTGATCGCTCTCGCCGGCGCGGTTCGTCGGAAACTCGGCGCGCGCGTCTAAGGTTTTCGGTCGCAGGATCGGTTGAACGCACTTCAAACCACGCCCCTCACGCTTCGGTGTTTTGCTCCGAAGGTGCAAGGGGCGTGGTTTCTTGTTTTGCATCGGGATGGACATAACCTCACTAAGGAAAAGGACCAGGTGGGATGCGACACGGAGGTTATATGGCCCTCCGTTACGCGGGGCAACGGGCGTGATTTCCCCCCTAAGCATCTTTGATCGAGCGACATACTGAAGATTGGAGTACACGGGGTGCACGTCCAGACAGGGCAGCAGGGGACGGTCGGCGATGCTTGATCCGGCCACTCCCCATTTTCCCTTGACATAGGTCAAGGGGACATGGTGTAGTCAGAGTCCAACCTCCCGCTCTGTCCTTTGAGTCGTCCGGCGGAAGCCGTCGCTCAAGGTTCTGAGTCGATACTGTGATACCAGCGAACCGCAATCCCCCCGCGGAACGCAACCCCCCAGTTCTAGGTTGCTGAGGCTCGGCGAGCCATCAGCGTTTCATTCAGGTGACGGTGGAGTTTCCGGGAATGGCAATTTTGCGAGGCGTGCCGAATTTGACAGCGAGAATGTCCGTTCCTCCGCAGAGACGTCCGCAGCTCTTAAGCGAAGCACAGGAGAAGCCGCTGTCCGATCGGTCATCGATTTCTGAAGCTGGCCCCCATCATCTTCTGATGGCGGGCTTCGAAGCTCTCGATCTCGTGAATGTCGGGTTGCTGGTCACCAGCGCCGCCGGTCAGCTCCTGCTGGCAAATCGTTCGGCGGAACAGATTCTGGATACCCGCGATGGTCTCGAATTGACTCCGCGCGGAACGATTCGCACGACCTTGAAGTCCACTCCGGCGTTGAATGTCCTGCTCGATGCCGCAGGGAAATCTCAACCTTCCGAATCGAATGATTCCATCGTGGCGATCCGCCGGCCTTCGGGCAAGCGTCCTCTCACTCTCGTGATTCGCTCCGTCCAGGCGGTCGCGGCGCCGACAGCAGATCCGTCAAGTCCAACGGCTCTGGTTTTCATTCTGGATCCCGAGTTCCCGGTGGAGACCGCCGAGTCTGAGCTACGCCAGTTGTACGGCTTGACCTCCACGGAAGCGTGCCTGGCCAACCTCCTGATGGAAGGAAAGACGCTCGACGAATGTTGCCAGTCGCTGGGCATTCGACGTTCGACTGCTCGCACGCACCTGCAGCATTTGTTTGAAAAGGTCGGAGTCCAAAGGCAGAGCGAACTCGTTTCACTTCTTCTCAAAAGTATTGGTCTGGTCCGGACCGCTGGAAAACGCGGGAAGGGCCGAAACATCTCGCGCACGGCCAACGACGAGCCTGTTCTGCCACGCTAGACGCCGTCTTTCGGGCCTCTGGCTACCGCTTCCTATGTGAACGTACCCGTGTTCACCAAGTCTCTGGATTACCTCAGGCACTTTGCGTCGAACGACAGCGGCAACGATTCGAGAAAATCCAAGATGCCGCTCGCCACGTTCAGCATGATGATTTCCGCTCGCTCCTGAGCTCAGCTTCTCTCTTCCTCGGAAGATTTGATGCGAGAATCGGCGCGTGCTGGTTTTATCTCCACCGCGATTCTGCCCATCTCAGTTCCTGACGCCGGTGCGCCCGTTGGAGTAGGGCAGGGAAAACGAAAACCGAACTCGATCGGTACTATTGGTCGCGAGCACCAGATCTCCGCCATGGGCGCGCGCAATGTTACGCGCAATCGCGAGACCCAGGCCAGTTCCCCTGGGTTTGGTCGTGAAGAAGGGTTCGAAGATCAGCGTCTGTTCTGTCTCCGGAATCGGAGCGCCCGTGTTTTCAGTATCGACTGTGATTCGCTGATCGCTTGCGGACGCACGGATGTCGACGGTTGAGCCGGGAAGCGCCGCGTCGATCGCATTCAGTACAAGATTGATAAGGGCCTGTTGCAACTGTCCGGGATCCGCATCTGTAATCAGGGGTTGTTCGGATATCACTTCGAGAGACACATTCTTTCCAGAGGCATGCGCCCGGCACGCGTCGCTGACATAGCCGATCGTGTCCGTGATCGACGTCGGCACCATCTTCGGAACCCGCGGGTTCGCATACGAAAGGAATTCCGTACTCAAGTTCACCAGTCGAGAAGCCTCTTCGGATGCAATTGCATACATCTCGTCTTTCTCGGGCCCACTGAGGTGCGTCGCCGTCGCGATCGACGTCGAGATGAGAGAAACAGGGTTACGGATTTCATGGGCAATCGCACTCGACAAACGGCCCACTGCCGCCAATTTTTCCTCCAACAGGAGCTTCTCGCGTGTCTCCTGCAGATCTACCAGATTCTCGGCCAGCCGTTCTTCTTTTTGTCGCAAGTCACGCACAAGAAGCCACACTACAAATCCAACCATCGCGAACATCAGTGTCCCAATTCCTGCTTCCAGGTATTCGGTCACTTCGAGCGGCTGATGCCGCTGGAAGTAAAACCATACCCAAAGAAAGTTCAGGGAGCCTGCCAGGGTGACAACACCGGTTAAGACTTCAATCGGAAACCGGAAAGCCGCCTGCAGTATCGGCACGATCATCAATACGTAATAGGGACTATCGTCTGTGTTGCTGAACACGGAGAGCACAAACGCCAGGCCCAGGTTGGTGAGGATGGATGTCCAGGTAATGGTGGCAAGAGCACGGGCCGAGAGCGGCGTCGACAAAAACTGTAGCCAGGCCAACTCAACGACGTTCAGCAGAAACGCAAAGACGAGCGCGCCGATCAGTTTGCGGTCCGGAACGCCCCAGTATTTTCCGAAAATACTGTGCAGGAAAAGCAGGATCCCGAGCAGCAGCAGGTTCAGATTTACAAAGATGGTTTCTTGTCGTCGAAACGCCGCGATGCCCGATGTAAATAGCGAGGGATCTGGATAAAGTTTTTTCAGCACGTCTTCCCTGCTTCCCGCATGGACAAACACTTGCTCGACAGCGACAGTCGAACCGCCCGACAGCGGAACCGCAAAGCTTTCCGATTGGCAGAGTGTCGCGAAATGATAAGAGCGGTGGGAACCTTATGAGGCACAGGTAAATGATCCTGATTGTAGTCGAAAAAATTGCGCCTCCCGTCCGGGATGTCAGACTCTCCTCGCGCGATTGTAGCCACGCACGCCAGCCGCGATTCAGTGATCGCGTTGCAGTCGCGAACAAGGGAAAAGCTCAGCGAACGAAAAGCGCGACCATATCTGGTGGGACGAAGCGAGGAGTGCAAAATTCTTCATCGTCGAAATGGAGTAAGCCAAACTGGGTGCGGCAATCTGCTCCTCTGGAGACGGAAGAGGCTACTGAGAGATGGCTTTCGTAGCTTGTAAGCAATTGAAAACAAATGTGATGCTCGCAATCTAATTGATAGGCTGAGTTGATGGTCTCGTGGTAGAATAACTCGTCTGCGGGTATCCTCCTCCCCCGAAACCTCCGAGGAGAGATCCAAACTGATGTTACGCAAAAGCTTCGTGTTGTCCCTAGCAGTATCCCTGTCCCTTTCACTTGCCGCCGTTGCACAAACCGCCCCAAAGCTGACGGCTGCACAGATTGTTGAGAAAAACATTGCAGCTCGCGGCGGCCTGCAGGCATGGAGATCTGTTCAAACCATGACCTGGAAGGGCAAAATGGATGCCGGCACCGGCGATTCCGCCGCGCGCAGTCGTGCATTCGCGATGAGCTCGGGGGGAAAGATGCAGCCTGCGAGCCGGATGGAGATGGACAAGGCCCAGGCCGAGAAGCAGGTCCAGTTGCCGTTCACGACCGAGATGAAGCGCGGCCGCAAGTCCCGCGTGGAACTCGAATTCGCCGGCAAGACGGCGATCCAGGTTTATGACGGCTCGAATGGCTGGCTGGTGCGGCCGTACTTGAACCGCAACGATGTGGAGTCGTTCACGGCTGAGCAACTTCAGTCGGAATCCCAGAGTGCGGAAATCGACGGCTACCTGGTGGACTATACCGCCAAGGGAAACAAGGTTGAGTTGGCGGGTGTTGAGCAAGTCGAGGGCAAGGACACCTATAAACTGAAGGTCACGCAGAAGAGCGGCGACGTGAAGTACATCTGGATCGATTCGCAGTCGTTCCTGGATGTGAGGGTGTCGGGTCCGCAGCGCCGGATGGACGGGAAGATGCGCAACGTTTACGTGTATCAGCGCGACTTCAAGTCTGTCAGCGGAGTCATGATTCCGTATACGCTTGAGACAGCGGTCGAGGGCTATCGGGACACGCACAAGACTGTACTGGAGAGCGTAGTCATCAATCCGAAGCTGGACGACGCGTTGTTCACCAAGCCGCAGGTGGCGGCGTCCGTAGTTCCGCCGACGCCCGTGATCAAGAAGTAGTTTTTCATTCTTTCGGGGAAGAAGGCGCCTCCACATCGGCGCCTTCTCTTCAAGATACTGTGATGTGGAGCCCTTGCCGTAAACAGTGCTCGATTTTGTCCCCCGGAGCACGCAAGCGTGGTTGAATGAATCCCCCTCATCCCCTTGCTCGTTCACTGCGGGGAATTCTCCAGGGACGCGAGATGCGTGTTCCAAACGGTGACGACTCGAGTACCGTGCGGGCGCATCGCAAAATGTTTTTGTGGGGCTAAGGTATGAATAAACCGGCAGCTGTCGGTTCTGTGGTTGTCATTGCACTGGGCGCGTTCCTCGCGGGCCGTTACACGGGGAAACCTGCCTCCCAGAACTCTCCAAGAGCAAAGCACATCCTTTATTACGTCGATCCGATGCATCCGGCTTACAAGTCGGACAAGCCGGGAACGGCTCCCGATTGCGGGATGGCGCTGGAGCCCGTGTATGAGGGCGAGGACCTGACGTCGAAGCTGCAAGTTGCGCCCGGCGCGGTTGCGATTTCTCAGGAAAAGCAACAGCTTGTTGGCGTGAGAGTGGAACCCGTCGAGAAGAATTCAGGCTCGCGGCTGGTGCGCACGACGGGCCGTGTGACAGCCAATGACAACCTGGTCTACAAGCTGATGGCGGGCACGGACGGCTGGATCCAGTCGCTGCAGGACAACCCTGCGGGAACCGTGGTGAAGAAGAACCAGTTGCTCGCGAGCTTCTACAGCCGTGAGTTCAGAAATGCCGAGCAGGCGTATATTGGCTCGCTCGCCAGCATCGACCGCGTGAAGGCTTCCCGGCCCGATGACCAGGGCCGCTTAAGCGATTCGAGCGTCCGCATCAATGAAGAGCAGTTACGCACGCTGGGAATGAGCGAATCGCAAATTCACGATCTTGGAACGACCCGCCAGGTCACGGGTGATATTCAGATCCTAGCACCGGTCGACGGCGTGGTTTTGGCGCGGGACATCTCCCCGGCGCAGCGGTTTGAGAAGGGTACGGAACTGTATAAGGTTGCGGATCTGACCAAAGTCTGGATTCTTGCGGACTTGTTTGGCGATCAGGCGGGCGCCCTGCGGCCCGGAATGCGCGTGACAGTCAATGTCCGGGAACTCGCGAAGACGATCTCGGCGAAGGTGTCGGATGTCCCGCCACTGTTTGATCCAGCATCGCGCACGCTGAAGCTGCGCCTGGAAGCGGACAATCCCGGAATGCTATTGCGTCCAGACATGCTGGTGGACGTGGAGTTCCAGGTGCCCGCACCGGTGGGCATCTCGGTGCCGCAGGAAGCGGTGCTCGACAGCGGCCTGCAGAAGATTGTCTATCTCGAAACCAGCGACGGAGTGTTTGAGCCGCGCCCGGTGGAACTCGGATCGGCGTTCGCCGGACGAGTCAGCGTGAAGCATGGCCTCGTGGAAGGTGACCGGGTGGTGACTTCCGGGAATTTCTTGATCGACTCAGAGAGCCGGATGAAGCCTGCAACTGCTCAGCCGATGAATGAAAAGCACGAAACGCCGGCGGCTCACGTCGAGCACAAGACGCAGAACGCGAGCATGGCCGGGGCCGACATGGTGCATGATCCCGTTTGCGGCATGGCACTGGACCGTCACAAAGCAGCGGCCAGCGGGCACATGGAGATTTACAACGGCGAGACGCTCGCGTTTTGCTCGGACAAGTGCCGCGACAAGTTCAAAGCTAACCCTTCCAAATATCTGGATGACAAAGTAAAGACCGCAGCCAATACCGGAGCGGGGCGCCAGGATGATTAATCGCGTAATTGTCTTCTCGGTTCGGAACAAGTTTCTGATCTTCGCGTTCGTGGCCGCCGCCTGCGTATGGGGCGCGTGGTCGATGATGCACCTGCCGCTGGACGCTACGCCCGATCTGAGCGAGACCCAAGTCATTATTCTTTCGCGGTGGGATCGCAGCCCGGACATCATTGAAGACCAGGTTACGTATCCGATCATCTCTGCGATGACCGGAGCGCCGAAGGTGCGCACCGTTCGCGGCATAACGGACTTCGGCTTCTCGTATGTGTACGTTGTTTTCGAGGAAGGCACGGACATTTACTGGGCGCGCTCGCGGACGTTGGAGTATCTCTCGGGCGTCACGTCGCAGTTGCCGCAAGGTGTGAAGACCGAGATTGGGCCGGATGCAACGGGACTGGGGTGGGTCTTCCAGTACGTCCTGAAAGACACTTCGGGCAAGCACAGCCTCGCCGATCTTCGTTCGTATCAGGACTGGTATCTGAAGTACTACCTGAAAGCCGTGCCGGGTGTGGCGGAAGTCGCCTCGCTCGGTGGGTTCACCCAGCAATATCAGATCAACGTCGATCCGAATCGTTTGCGATCATACGGAATTCCGATTTCGCGCGTGGCGGATGCCGTGCGCAGCGGCAACAGCGAGACAGGCGCGCGGCTGCTGGAATTTGGTGGCGCGGAGTACATGATCCGCGGGCGCGGGTATGTGAAGAATCCGAAGGATCTGGAAGAGATCGTTCTCTCGAATGAAAAGGGAACGCCAATTCGCATAAAGGATGTTGGTGAAGTGGTGCTGGGCCCAGATATTCGGCGCGGCGCTGCGGATCTGGATGGGACCGGGGAAGTGGTGTCGGGCATCGTGGTGATGCGCGAAGGCAGCAACGCGCTCGACGTGATTGACCGCGTGAAGGCCAGGCTGAAAGACATCGAACTGGGCATGCCGGAAGGCGTGAAGGTCGTTCCGATTTACGATCGCTCGGAGCTGATTCGCCGCTCGATTTCGAATGCGCGCTCGACGCTGATCGAAGTAGTGATCACCGTCGTCATCATCATTCTGATTTTCCTCTGGCACTTCCCGAGCGCGGTGATCCCGGTCGTGACGATTCCGGTGACGATCCTGATTACGTTCATCCCGCTGCAATACGCGGGCATGAGCATCAACATCATGTCGCTCGCAGGACTGGCGATTGCGTGCGGCGAATTGGTGGATGCGGCGATTGTCGTGGTGGAACAGACGCATAAGAAGCTCGAGTTGTATGAGCGCTCGGGCCAGCCGTTCCGCTATGACGAAGTGATTCTTGAGGCCGTGAAGGAAGTGGCGGGGCCAACGTTCTTCGCGTTGCTGGTCATTGCGGTGGCGTTCCTGCCGGTGCTGGTACTGGAAGGACAGGAAGGGAAGCTGTTCCGGCCGCTGGCGTACACGAAGAACTTCGCGATGCTGGTGGCGGCGGTGCTTGCGTTGACGCTCGATCCGGCGCTACGTCTGCTGCTGGTGCGGAAGCCGCGGAAACTGGGTTTGGAGCAGGGAAGGGTGCGGGCATTTTTCTCTTCTTTGCTCGGTGGAAAAATTCAGCCGGAGGAGAAGCATCCGATAACCGGTCCGCTGATGCGGATCTACGACCCGGTGGTGCGGTGGACACTGCGCTGGAAGGCGCAGGTGATCGCGGGGGCGCTCGTTCTGGTGGTGCTGACGGTTCCGCTGTTCTGGGTGATTGGTTCCGAGTTCATGCCGCCGCTTGAAGAGGGCTCGCTGCTCTACATGCCGACGACCATGCCGGGTGTGTCGATCGGAGAGAGCCAGCGCATCCTGCAGGCGACAGATGGCATTCTGAAGACCTTTCCGGAAGTGGATCACGTGCTGGGGAAGACGGGACGCGCCGATACGGCGACAGATCCTGCTCCGCTTTCGATGCTGGAAACGGTGATTGTGCTGAAGCCTCACTCCGCCTGGCGGCGGACGCACACGTGGTATTCGTCGTGGGCGCCGAATTTCCTGTTGCCGGTGCTGCGGCATATCACGGCGGATCACATCTCCGAACAGGAATTGGTTGCGGAGATGAACCAAGCGCTGAAGATCCCCGGGCTTTCGAATTACTGGACGGCGCCGATCCGCGGGCGGATCGAGATGCTGACCACGGGTATCCGCACGCCCGTGGGATTAAAGATCCAGGGGAACGATATTCAGCAGATTCAGCAGATCGGACGGCAGGTGGAGGGCGTGCTGTCGGGTGTGCCGGGGACGCGCAATGTGTTTGCGGAGCGGACGGGCGATGGGTACTTCCTGGATGTGACGTGGGATCGCACTGCTTTGGCGAGCTTTGGGCTGTCGGTGGAGGACGCGCAGAATGCGCTGTCGACGGCGGTCGGCGGGGAGAACGTCAGCACAACGGTGGAAGGGCGCGAGCGGTATCCGATCAACGTGCGGTATAAGCGCGACTTCCGGTCGGATCTGGAGGCGCTGGGCAAGGTACTGGTACCGGCGAGTGGCGACAGGCAGATTCCGATCTCCGAATTGGCGACTCTGCGCATGTTGAACGGGCCGGCAATGATCCGGAATGAAGACGGATTGCTGACCGGATATGTGTTCGTAGATGTGGCGGGACGGTCCCCGGGCGACTACGTCGCACAGGCGAAGACGGAGTTGCAGAAGAAGCTGCAGTTGCCGACTGGGTATTCAGTCTTTTGGAGTGGGCAGTACGAATCGGCCGAGCGAGTTCGCCAGCGGTTGATGCTGGTGGTGCCGATTACGGTGGCGATCATTTTGTTCCTGCTGTACGCAAATACGAAGTCGGTGGCGAAGACGGCCATCATTACGCTGGCGGTGCCGTTCTCCGCGGTGGGCGCGCTGTGGATGGTGTACCTGCTGGGCTACAACATGAGCATTGCGGTGTGGGTGGGCATCATCGCTCTGCTGGGCATTGATGCGGAGACAGGCGTGTTCATGCTGCTCTATCTGGATCTCGCGTACGAGAAGGCGCTCCGGGAGCATGCTCACCTGACACGCGGCCAACTCTACGAGGCGATCGTGGAAGGCGCTGCCAAGCGGCTGCGTCCGAAGTTCATGACTTTTGCCACGATGAGCATCGGGCTGGTGCCGATCCTGTGGTCGACTGGGACTGGGTCGGAGATCATGAAGCGCATTGCTGCTCCGATGGTCGGGGGAATCGTGACGTCGTTCCTCCTCGAGTTGCTGGTTTATCCAGCGATTTACGCCTTCTGGCGCGAAGGATCGCTCGATCCCGAAGAGGCGGCCGTGAAGGAAAGCAATTCGATCTCGACGACCAGCTATCTGGAGTTGGGGTCGCCTCGCGTTCGGGTGTGAGGTCTAGAAATCCAGCGATCGATCTAAGCGAATTTTCCCAGGTTAGCGTCCAAAGAGCGGACCCGAACCTGGGCACCTATGCAACGACTCCTACCAGAGTTTGAGCCATTTTGGCGAAAAGCAGGTCCTTCGCTACGTTCGGCTGACGCCTCACTTCTCTCAGGATGACAAATCTAGGTGGGAATGTTGGCCCTTCTTCCAGCGCAGTGCAATCCGTCCAACCAGTTCACAACTTGCAATAGTCGCTGAAAACCCGCCATTGACACGGGCCGAGAGGGCACCGTAGCATCCCGAATCAAGCGAGTGCATTCAGTCGGCGCGACCGCATCGTCAAAAATCAGGAAGTGAGAAACCCTCATGAGCTTGCGTGATTTTCTGTCCAAACAGTTCATTGATGTCATCGATTGGGTCGAGCCCGCGGATGGCATTTTGGCCTACCGGTTTCCGATGCAGGATCGCGAGATCCAGAATGGCGGCAAGCTGACGGTACGCGATTCGCAGATGGCGGTCTTCGTCAACGAGGGACGGGTGGCCGACGTGTTTGGGCCGGGGCTTTACACCCTGAACACGAATACGCTTCCGATCCTGACGTATCTGATGAATTGGGACAAGGCGTTCAAGTCGCCGTTCAAGTCGGATGTTTATTACTTTTCGACGCGCCTGCAGACGGATCAACACTGGGGCACGCAGAATCCGATCACGATTCGCGATAAGGAGTTTGGAGCCATTCGTCTGCGGGCATTTGGTATCTACGCATACCACATTCTCGATCCCAAGGTGTTCTATACCAAGATCAGCGGGACGCGAGACACCTACACTGTCGGCGATCTGGAAGGGCAGCTGCGCAACACCATCGTCGGACGGATTACCGATACGTTTGCGGGCAGCCAGGTGCCATTCCTCGATATGGCCGCAAACCAGGTGGCACTGGGAGAAAAGATTGTCGGTCAACTGAAGCCGGGATTCGCGGAACTGGGGCTTTCGCTCGACAACTTCGTGGTCGAAAACCTTTCGCTGCCGGACGAGTTGCAGAAGATTCTCGATCAACGGATCGGCATGAACATGGTTGGGGACATGGGTCGCTACACGCAGTACCAGGTGGCGCAGTCGATCCCAGTGGCGGCCGCGAACGAAGGCGGAGGCGCGGCCGGGGTGGGCGCCGGTCTCGGCGCCGGCATCGCGATGGGACAGGCCATGATGGACGCGCTGAAGAAGGGAAGCGCGCCGTCGGGGCCGGAGGGCGGTGCGCCCGCAAGTGGGGCTGCTGCGGCGGGCGGTGCGGCTGCAGCGACATCCGTGGAGAGCAAGTTCTGTTTGAACTGCGGGAAATCGATTCCAAAGATCAGCAAGTTCTGTCCGAATTGTGGTCAGGCCCAGCCGTAAATCGACGAAATCGACATGAATGGCATCGAGTGGATCGTCGAGGCTCACGGGTGCGCTCCGGAGTTGCTGCGCGATTTGAATACGCTGCGCCGGCTATTTGATCAGATCATCGAGGATCTGAAGCTTCGGCCCGTGGGGGAGACGCAGTGGCATCAATTTCCGCAGACTGGTGGGATCACCGGTCTGTGTCTGCTGGCGGAATCGCACCTTGCAGTTCACACCTTTCCTGAGTTTCAATCGCTGTGCCTGAATCTCTTCTGTTGCGTGCCGCGCCGCGAGTGGGACTTCCCGGCTCATCTCACGAAGCTTGTGCGGGCAAGCTCAACCACAGTGCGAAGCGTGGCGCGGCCGTACGTGCCGCCGGCCGAAATCTCAGAGGGCACACCTCAACCGGTTGACGCATCCTCGCCGTTCGGGAGTGCGGCCCGATGACGCAGCCCACGGGCACCTGTCCGAATTGCGGGGCGAAGATTGTGTTTCGCTGGTCGAGCAGCGTGCAGACCGTGTGCGAGTATTGCAAGTCCATCCTCATCCGCACGGATGTCGATCTTCAGAAAGTAGGGCAGGTAGCCGATCTGCCACCGGACAGCTCGCCAATACAAATCGGAACCGAAGGGATCTACAACCGCAAGGGATTCGTCGCCATCGGCCGGATTATCTACGAATACGAACTAGGGACCTGGAACGAATGGCACCTGATGATGAGCGACGGTACGAGCGGCTGGCTTTCGGATGCGCAGGACGAGTACGCGGTTTCGTTCGCTGCGCCCGGCCGAAAGCTCCCCGAAGCCGCACAGTGCCAGGTCAGTCAGGACTTTGTGTGGGACAACCAGCGTTACATGGTGACCACGCTGACCAACGCGCACTATCGTGGCGTGCAGGGCGAACTGCCCTTCCAGTACTGGGATAAAGAAGATGTCACGTTCGTGGATCTGCGTTCGGAAACTGGCAAGTTCGCAACTATCGACTACAGCGATGAAAAACCAGCGCTCTACCTGGGCGAGATGGTCGAATTCGATTCCCTCGGCCTGAAGAATCTTCGCACCTTCGAGGGATGGTCATGAGTTCGGGACCAACGCCTCCCGGCAAGCCTCAGGTGAAAGCACTGAACTGTCCCGGTTGCGGGGCGGCGCTGGCGGTACGGTCGTTCGGGAATGCGGTCACGATCGTATGCGACAGTTGCCACTCGATCCTCGATGCGAAGGACCCGAACCTCCAGATCCTGCAGCGCTTCAAAGTTGCCACTGACGAAGTTCGACCCCTGATTCCGCTGGGAACACGAGGCAAGATTCGCGGCACCGACTACGAAGCCATCGGTTTCCAGCGGCGCACAATTTACGTTGATGAAATGCCTTACAGCTGGCACGAGTATGTGCTCTTCAATCCCTACAAGGGCTTCCGCTACCTGACGGAGTACAACGGCCACTGGAATGACGTCAGCATCCTGAAAGCGTTGCCCGAAGTTCACCCATCCGGCAGCGTGCCGACGGTGCGTTACCTCGGCGAGACGTATAAGCATTTTCAAACGGCGAAGGCCGGCACGTCGTTCGTGCTCGGCGAGTTTCCCTGGCAGGTTCGTGTGGGAGAGGCGGCCGTCGTAACAGATTACGTTTCGCCACCACGCGTGTTGTCGAGCGAACAGACGGGCAACGAAGTCACGTGGTCGATGGGCGAGTACATGACGGGGAAGGATGTTTGGAAGTCTTTCCGGCTTCCGGGCAATCCGCCCGATGCGGTAGGCGTGTACGAAAACCAGCCGTCGCCGATGAGCTCCGATACAAAGAACATCTGGGTGGCGTTCGCGGGATTTCTTCTGTTGCTCGTTGTGATGATGATCGGATTCGACATGATCGCGCGCAGCGAGCAGGTGTTTACGGGAGCGTATCGGTACGATTCGAACCAGCGCGGCGAAGCGTCGTTTGTCACGGACGAATTCGAACTCGAGGGGCACACGTCGAACGTCGAAGTGAAGACTTCGACCGATCTGAACAACAGATGGATCTACCTGAACTACGCGCTCATCAACGAAGACACCGGCAAGGCGCTGGATTTCGGCCGCGAGGTGAGCTACTACCACGGATATGACTCGGACGGGTCGTGGACGGAAGGCAGTGCGAACGATAGCGTTGCGGTTCCGAGTGTGCCCGCAGGGAAATATTACCTGCGCGTGGAGCCTGAGGGCGATCCGGGGTATGGTGTCACGTATTACACGATTACGGTGAAGCGCGATGTCCCACAGTACACCTTCTACGGGATCGCATTGCTCGCTCTGCTGGTTCCGGCCGTGTTGTTGACGTGGCGCACGCTGACCTTTGAGCATCTCCGCTGGTCTGAGAGCGACCATCCAACAGTGAAGTGGGGGAATGACCAATGATTCGAACTCTGTATCTGATTTACGGTGCCGGAGTGATGTTGGCGCTCGGCATGGCTCAATATCAGGGCTGGAGCCTCGCGCGGGTGAACGAGGTGAAGAACGTGCCGCGCTCAATCCGCGACAATCCCGGAGCGTATCGCTCCATCTACAGTTCCTATCACCACTACACGGGAGGGAAATGAAATGGCCCCTACGCTGGTGACCAGCATCGTGAATGCGGTTGTATTCGCGTTTCTTGGGATCGTTGTCTTCACGGTCGTCTTTGTGGTGATGGACAAGGTCACGCCATATCACCTGTGGAAAGAGATCGTGCAGGAGCACAATACTGCGCTGGCGATCCTGGTGGGCGCCATGTCGATCGGGATCTGCATCATCATTGCGGCGGCGGTTCACTAATCCGTGGGCATTCTGCTCTTCATCACCGTTCTGCTGATCGCGGCCTGCGGGCTGATCTACGAGTTGATCGCGGGCACGCTCGCCAGCTATCTGCTCGGGGATAGCGTTCTTCAGTTTTCCACGATCATTGGTTGCTACCTGTTCGCGATGGGAATTGGCAGCGCGCTCTCACGCTACATTCATCGCGGACTCGCCTATCGATTCGTGTGGATCGAATTGATGCTCGGGGTGATCGGCGGATTTTCCTCGACGCTGCTGTTTCTGGCGTTCGCCTATTCGCAGGGCTTTCAGCTGATCATGTATGCGCTGGTGGTGGTGATCGGCGTCCTGGTCGGGTTGGAGATTCCGATCCTGATGCGCATCGTGAAAGAGCGCTATCACTTTCGTGATGTCGTGGCGCATGTGCTGACGTTCGACTATCTGGGAGCGCTGGGAGCGTCGCTGCTGTTTCCGATCTTGCTGGTTCCGTATCTCGGGCTGGTGCGCTCTGCGATGTTGTTTGGCTTGATCAACGTTGGGGTTGCTCTGTGGAGTACGTTCCTGTTCGCAAAGCAGATCCCGGCGGCCAGGGGACTGCGATCGGTCTGCGTGGTTGTGATCTGCGCATTGGCGGTCGGGATGGCTCAGGCGAAGCGCATCACCGCGGCTGCCGAAGACAATATCTACGCCGATGAAATCATCTTCGCCCGGGACACGCGCTATCAGCACATCGTGCTCACACGTTTCAAGGACGACATACGGCTCTTCCTGAACAGCCATCTGCAGTTCAGTTCGCGCGACGAATACCGCTATCACGAGGCCTTGATTCATCCCGGATTGTCGGCCATCCCGGCTCCGCGGCGAGCGCTGGTGCTGGGTGGCGGGGATGGGTTGGCGGTGCGGGAAATCCTCAAATATCCGCAGGTGGAAAGCGTCACGCTGGTGGATCTCGATCCGGAGATGACGCGCCTGTTCACGACGCATCCGATGCTGACCGCGCTGAACCAGAAATCGTTCCGGAATCCGCGGGTGCACATCATTAATGCAGACGCGTTTCCGTGGGTCGACTCGAACACCGACAGCTTCGATTTCATCGTGATCGACTTCCCCGATCCGACGAACTATTCGCTGGGCAAGCTGTACACGACGGCGTTCTACAAGGCGGCGGCGCGGCATCTGAGCGCCCAAGGGTCGATGGTGGTGCAGAGCACGTCGCCGATGTTTGCCCGCGATTCGTACTGGTGCATCGTGGAGACGCTCAAGCAGGCGGGGCTGAAGACGTATCCTTATCACGTGTACGTGCCTTCCTTCGGGGAGTGGGGCTTCGTGATCGCCTCGCCGCACGAGTATCTGCCGCCGACGTCGCTGCCCGCGGGGTTGCGATTCGTGAGTGTTGATGGGCTTCCCGCGATGTTCCAATTTCCGCCCGATATGTCGCCGATGAACATGCCCCCCAACCGCCTTAACGACCAGGTGCTGGTGCGCGCTTACGATCAGGATTGGAAGGACATCAGCCATTGAGAGTGTCGCGCCGGAAGTTTCTGCAGGCCGGCAGCGCGGCGCTGGTGGGATTGTCGGTCAAGGGCGATCGCCCGATCGCCGGTTCGTTCGTCAATGACTCATTCCAACTGGGCCATCTGTTGCGGGATCGAGCTGCGTTTCCGGCCGCGCGGCGTGTGGAGAAACATGCGGTTGTGATTGTGGGCGGCGGCATCGCGGGGTTGAGCGCGGCGTGGCGCCTGAACAAGCGCGGTTTTCGCGATTTTGCGCTGCTCGAGATGAATGAGCAGGCGGGCGGAAATTCACGCTGGGGAGAGAACGAAATCACGGCGTATCCGTGGGCGGCGCACTATGTTCCTGTGCCAGGGCCAAAGGCGACCTATGTGCGGGAGTTGTTTGAGGAGTTGGGCGTCCTCAGGAACGGCCAGTGGGAGGAACGATATCTGTGCTTCGCGCCGCAGGAGCGGTTGTTTCTGTATGGGCGGTGGCAGGAGGGCATCGAGCCGGCGATCGGACTGAGCGAGAAAGATCGCGAGCAGTTTCGGCGGATGGAGGAGTTCATCCATCGGTTTCGAGCGAGTGGCGGATTCACGATTCCAATGGAGCGTGGGCTGTCGCGGGAGCAAGCGGAGCTTGACCAGATTTCGTTTGGCGAGTGGATGCGGCAGCAGGGAATGGATTCAAAAGTTCTGCAGTGGTATTTGAATTACTGCTGCCGCGATGATTACGGAGCGCTGGCGGCGGATACGTCGGCGTGGGCGGGCATTCATTATTTCGCCTCGCGTGAACCGGAGGAGAAAGGGCCGCTCACCTGGCCTGAAGGGAATGGCTGGATCGTAAAGCGGCTGCTGGAGCGAGTTGGGACGTATGTCCGGGCGGGCGCAATGGTGCATCGGGTCGAGCCACGCAGGGATGGAGTGAGTGTTTTTTGCGGGAACGTGGAGCATCGAGCGGAATCTGTCATCTTCGCTGCGCCAACGTTTCTTGCGCCTTATCTGGTGGAGGGGATGGCTGCGTTGCATGACTTCGAATACTCTCCATGGCTGACGGCGAATCTGACGCTTGACAGGATTCCGGCGACGTACGGGTCTGATCCGACATGGGACAACGTCGTGATGAACTCGCCGACGCTGGGGTACGTCGACGCGATGCACCAGACGGTGCAAAGCCGCGTGGAGCGGACGATTTGGACGTTCTACTGGGCGCTTGCGGAGGGAACACCGGGGGGCAATCGCAAGATGCTGCTTGAGAAGGACTGGGGCTATTGGAGGGAAGCGATCCTGCGCGATCTGGAAAGAGTGCATTCTGACATCCGCCAGTGTGTCACGCGGATCGATGTGATGCGATTTGGACATGCGATGGCTCGGCCGAAGCCGGGGGCAATCTTTTCTGACGAGCGGCACCGGTTGGCGAAATTGGAGGGCCGGGTACTGTTTGCGAATTCGGATCTGAGCGGGTTCTCGATCTTCGAGGAAGCGCAATATCGGGGAGTGCGGGCGGCCGAGAAAATGCTGGAAAAACTCGGCGGGAAATAGCGGGCGTGGCGTTCTCCCATGGAAGTGGGCTCTCCCCCTACCTCTCAGCCAAAGCAAACGCGACGATGGTGTCACCAGTCAGTTGGCTTCTTTGTTCGATTTCAAGCAGGATTTTTGACTCAAGGTCGTCGGGATCGACTTCCATCTCGCAGGCAGCAATCTGCTGTTCCGTTGCTCCGTGAAAGCAGAGTTCACAGACACCAAGTCCTCCTTCGGAGCGAACCGGCGGACCAAATGCTCGGCAGGCGACCGGCCGCGAGGCGTAGAGATCACACGTACCGGTCGTCGGGTCGAGCGCGGGGCAAGGCTCGTCGTTGGCGAAGTTGTCGAAGTGCTCTTCTGAGCGTGGATCCAAGGTGCCAGTTTTCGGATTACCCGGATAATCGGGAGTCAGGCGCGCAACGCTTTCGTTTGCGCGCGCTCGAACCCGGGCGGCGCGGCCAGGATCGGTGGTTTCAAGTTCTGCGAGGCCGTTCTCCAGGCGGAGAGCATCGAGTTGGCTGATCGCGAATACACCGATGCAGCACTGCGTGCACCCCGGGCGGCATACGAGCCACGAGCCGCTGCGACGGGTGGCGTCGGCGAGTGCGGCGTCGACGATTTGAACCAGCTGCCTGTTCCCGGCAGGCAGGGTGGGGCGATGCATAGATAGAGGATAGCGCAGACAAACCCACACGATGCGCGGCTGCGTTCCGCATTGGGACAACACGAAGCGGGAGCAGGCGCCGGTTTAGCCGTGCCCGCCAGTGCCGGTGAGTTCGCGCACGATGCTGCCGACAAATGCCTTTGCGTCGCCGAAGAGCATCAACGTGTTGTCGAGGTAATAAAGAGGATTGTCGATGCCCGCGAAACCGGGGCTCATGCCACGCTTGATCACCATTACGGTGTGCGCTTTGTCCACGTCGAGGATGGGCATTCCGTAGATCGGGCTGGACGTATCGTTGCGCGCGGCCGGATTGGTAACGTCATTGGCGCCGATGACAAGGGCGACATCAGTCTGAGGGAAGTCGCCATTGATGTCCTCCATATCCATGAGCCGGTCGTAGGGGATGTCGGCTTCGGCGAGCAGGACGTTCATGTGTCCGGGCATGCGTCCGGCGACCGGGTGAATGGCGAAGCGGACGTCCACGCCACGCTTGGTGAGAGCGTCGTAGAGTTCGCGGACTTTGTGCTGCGCCTGGGCGACGGCCATTCCGTAACCGGGGACGACCACGACTTTGTTCGCAGCGCTAAGAATCGCGGCGGCTTCTTCGGCCGTGGCGCTGCGGACCGTCTTTGCTTCTTGTCCCGCTGCAGCGGAAGCCTGCACCTGTCCGAAGGCGCCGAACAAGACATTCGTGAACGAGCGGTTCATCGCCTTTGACATGATGACGGAGAGGATCAAACCGGAGGAACCGTCGAGCGCGCCCGCGACGATCAGCAGTTTGTTGTTGAGAACAAAGCCCATGGCTGCCGCCGATAATCCTGCATAAGCATTCAGGAGCGAGATTACGGTTGGCATGTCGGCACCGCCGATCGGGATCACGAGCAGCACTCCGAAAGCGAGCGCGATCGCCAGCATCACCGGATAGAGTTGCCTGGCTTCCGGATGAAGCACCAGGTAGACGGCGATGACGATGGCCACGGTGAGCAGCAGAAAATTGACGAGATTCTGTCCACGATAAGTGAGCGGCCGCTGGGGCAGAACCTCCTGCAGTTTTCCCGCGGCCATCAAGCTGCCCGTAAAGGTCAATGAACCAAGAATCACTTCCATCGACAGAACGGACATCATGAAGCGTGAAATGTCCGGCGAGCGAAGATAAAACTCGGCGGTTCCGACCAGCGTGACGCAGAGAGCGCCAAAGGCGTGGCTGAGCGCAGTTCGCTGAGGGACTGCCGTCATCTGAACGCGGCCGAGGGGCACACCGATGACCGTTCCCAGAACCAGCGCGATCGCGATCCACTTGTAGTCGACGATGCCGCCGTGCAAGAGCGTTCCGCCGATGGCAAGCAGCATGCCCAGTTCGCCCGCCCACACACCGTGGCGCGCCGTGGTGGGAGAACTCATCCACTTGAGCGAAAGAATAAAGAGAGCACTCGCGACCAGGTAAATGACTTCAATCGCGACTTGGCTGGATGCGAATTCGTTCATGGCTTGCTGGCCGGGCGGCTCGCTTTGAACATTTTGAGCATCCGATCGGTGATGAAGAATCCGCCGACGATGTTGCTGGTGGCCGCCACGACGGCGATTGTGCCCAGCACCGCTGAGAAAGTGCTCTTATGCTCACCCACAAGCACAATGGCGCCCACCACGGCGATCGCATCGAGTGCGTTCGTGAGCGACATCAGCGGGGTATGCAGGAGCGGTGAGACGCGCCGGATGACTTCAAATCCGATGAATCCCGCCAGCATAAAGATAAAGAGGCTGTTAATGAGGACCGAACTGTTCATTCACCCTCCGCGTGATTCAACTCTTTATCGCGGGTGCTGCCATGCCAAAGGACTCACGCACCCGAAGATTGACCACCTCGCCGCCATTGGTCACCAGGGTCTCGCGCACAATTTCGTCTTCCAGGTTCAGTTGTAATTTCTGATCCTTGATCAGGTACAGCAAGAAAGCCATGGTGTTGCGCGCGTACATCTGGCTGGCATGGTAAGGAACGCCACTCGCGACGTTGATCGCGCCGATGATCGTCACGCCATGCTTGACTATGGTTTTGCCGGCTTCCGTCAGTTCGCAGTTGCCGCCGCGCTCGGCGGCCAGATCGAAAATCACCGAGCCCGGCGCCATGCCCACGACCATCTCCTCAGTTACGAGCACCGGCGATTTTTTGCCCGGGATTACCGCGGCGGTGACGACAACGTCGCTCTCTTTGACGACGCGACCGAGGAGTTCGCGCTGTCGCTGATAAAAGGTTTCGTCCTGGGCTCGGGCATAGCCACGAGCGTCCTGCGCATCCTTCGCTTCGATCGGCAATTCGATGAAACGACCGCCGAGACTCTGCACTTGCTCCTTGGCTGCCGGACGAAGATCGTATGCTGACGCCACGGCACCTAGTCTGCGCGCCGTCGCGATCGCCTGCAGGCCGGCAACTCCGGCTCCGATCACGAAGACCCGCGCTGGCGTGATCGTTCCCGCCGCTGTCGTCAACATTGGAAAGATTCGCGGGTGGCTGTCAGCGGCGATGAGGACAGCTTTGTAGCCGCAGATCGTACCCATGGAAGAGAGTGCGTCCATGCTTTGGGCGCGCGTGGTGCGTGGGATTAACTCGACCGAGAATGCAGTCACTCCGCGATCTGCGATCTGCTGAACGACCTCTTTCGATCCAAACGGGCGCAGAAATCCGATGAGGATCTGACCCTGGTGAAACAACGGCAGATCATCCTTGCCGGTGACGTCATTTGATCCGTAGCTGAGAACCTGGAGAAGAATGTCGGCTTGCTCGAACAGAGCGGCCCGGCTGGAGGCAATTTTCGCTCCCTTCTCAACGTATTGGGCATCCGGATAGCCGGCTTGTAATCCGGCGCTGGCTTCGACGATGACCTCAAACCCCGCTTTGGCGAGAGTCGGAATGACCATCGGAACCAAGCCGACCCGCCGTTCCCCGGGATAGGTTTCTTTCGGTACGCCGATAATCACGCGGTCCGTCCTCCGTCACCGGGCACCTGCGAACCGGCCATTCTACCGGAGTTAGAAGGCCTGGGGGAGTGAGACGAGTGTTTCCTGTCACGGTGAGGGGTGATGCGAATCACTGCCTGACTGTACCAGCTGACGCCCGAGTTAGCTGAGACGATCAGCCGGGCCGATACCGTGCTGTTCATCGATTGCGCCAAAGATGGGGTTCCCGGCGAGTTTCACTGCCAAGAAATTCATTGGCAGACTGGCTCCATCACCTTCACGCACGACCTGTCTCCTGCGGCTTTGCTTGATCTCGCGTCACAGCTGTTTGGTTCCTGTCCGCGAGCTTTCCTCCTTACCTCTGCGGCGAGTGTTTCGCAAGCGGCGAAGCCCCGTCTCCTGCAGTCAACCGCGAGATTCCAAAGCTGAAGGAGTGTGTGCGCGAATTGATCGCGGAGTGCCAGATGGACGCTCTCGCCCGCTAGAAGCGACCGGGAGCAGTCAGCTTTTTTCGACCTCATCTCGACCGCCCAATTTCATCCCGCCCTTTGCCCGGCTGCCTGACGGACATTTGCCCTCTGCTGTATGATGAGCGGCTCGTTCTAGTCGCTGGGAGGATGTCACGATGGACTTGCGACGGTTGCTGCTTGCTGCGGTGTGCGGATGCTGCTCAATTTCCCCGGTGGCCTTTGGCCAACCGATGGCTAAAGGGCCGGAGAAATCGGCCGCTTCGCTGATTCCGGACACGACCATTGCGATCAACTCGTCGACTCCACTGTCGCAACGCGTCGTCGCCTACGCAATCGACGCCAAGTACGATCCATCCACGCACTCGCTCGATGCCTCCGAGGTTCTTACCTATCGCAATCTAACCGGGCAGCCGCTCGATCATTTCCCTTTCCACTTGTATCTCAATGCTTTCCAGCCGAAGGCGACATGGATTCGCGAGGCCAAAGCGATGGGCACGCGCGACGTGGCTTACGACGAGTGGAAGGAAGAGGACTTTGGCTCCGAGGAGATTCGGTCCTTTGAAGTTGTCGGCACCGGAGATCTCACTTCCAAGCTCGAATTCATTCAACCGGACGACGGTAACAAAGACGACAAGACGGTTGTGCAGGTGGTACTGCCCAAGGCGATTGCGCCGAATGACTACGTGCAGTTCAAAATCAAATTTCACGACAAGTTTCCGGAGACCCAGGCGCGTACCGGGTGGAAACGCGATTTCGTTCTGGGCGGGCAGTGGTTCCCCAAGGTAGGGGTATGGTGGCACGGGGCGTGGAATTGCCATCAGTTTCACGCCACTACCGAATTCTTCGCGGATTTTGGCGTGTACGACGTGACGCTGACCCTCCCGCAAAATGAGGTAGTGGGCGCCAGCGGGGTGCGAGTGAAGGAAGTGAAGAACCCGGATGGCACGCAGACGCTGACGTACCACGGCGACGACATCCACGATTTCGCCTGGACTGCCAGCCCGCGTTATCGCGTTGCCGAGGACACTTTTCAAGGTTCGATGGGTCCGGTGCAACTCCACATCATGATGCAGCCCGCGCACTGGGGACAGGAGGGCCGTCATGCGAAGATTCTCAAAGAGACGCTCGATCACTTCGAGCGCTGGTATGGACCGTATCCCTACAAGACGCTCACGCTCGTCGATCCTGAGCCCGACTCGGCTGCCGGCGGCATGGAATATCCGACGTTCATCACGGGAGACACCACGTGGTGGATGCCGGACGGGTTGAAGCTGCCCGAGGTCGTGGTGGAACACGAGTTCGGACACCAGTACTGGTACGGAATGGTGGCGACCAACGAGTTTGAAGAGGCCTGGCTGGACGAGGGCATTAACAGCTACACCGAAGTGAAGATCCTCGATGATGTGCTCGGCCGGAAGACTTCCATGATGAACCTGTTCGGGATGACGGCCGGCGAGCGCGAAGTGCAACGTTTGCAATACACGTTCGTGCCAGACTTGGATCCGATGTCGCGTTATGCCTATAAGTTCGCAGGCTTCAATTCTTACGGCGGTGTCACCTACGGCAAAACAGCAAGCGTTTTGCTGACACTCGAGAAGTTGATCGGCGAAGAGACCGTGCAGAAGGCTTTACACACCTACTTCATGCGCTATCGCTTCACGCATCCGACTGGCGAGGACTTTCTCAAAACCGTCGAAGAAGTCTCCGGCAAGGACCTGGGTTGGTACTTCAAACAGGCCGTGTACGGGACCCAGATTCTTGATTACGAAACGATGCGATTCAGTTCGACCGCCGCGGATTGGTACAAGAAGGACCTCAAGGAAAAGAAGGGCGAGACTGTCTACGAATCGGCCGTCATGATCCACCGTAAGGGAGACTTCGTCTTTCCCGTGGATTTGGAAGTCAAATTTGACAATGGCGAAAGGGTTCGCGAGCAGTGGGATGGACAGGACCGCTGGATCAAGTTCCACTATGTCAAAAAAGCGAAAGTCGAGTCCGTGGAAATCGATCCGGACCACTTGATTCACCTGGACCGCGACAACTTCAACAACAGTCACACCGCGAAACCTAAATCGGCCCCGGCGCACAAGTTGACAAACTATTGGACGTTCCTGAGTCAGTGCTTCGCTCAACTCCTAGCCTGGTGGCTGGTGTAGGGGAGAATTCCTGATGAACGACGACAAGAATTTGATCTCCGCAGGACTGCGAATCGTGAATCGCCACAAGCGATTCATCTTCTGGTTCTGGGTGCTGAACCTTGCGCTGGCGTGGCTGGGGTCGATTGCATTTCGAGAGATGGCCAGCTCAACGCTGGATCGGAGCTTGCTTGCGGACCGTTTGCTGCACGGCTTCGATGTGCCCGCTCTGCTTGAGTTGATGGGCCGTCCCGAAACCGGGCCAATGTTGGAGCCTACGAAGGCTGCCGCGCACTTCGCGTTTGTTTTCTTTTTCGCCACGCTGCTTTTTCTCCCGGGAGTGATCGAGGCCTATACGAACGAAGGGCGCCTCTCGCGCGATGAGTTCTTCCGTGTCTGTGGGCGCAATCTCTGGAGATTCATCCGCATATTTATTCTTTTCGCGATCATCGCGGGAGCGATTGGGGGTGCGCTCTTCTCCGGAGAGCACGTTCTCGTGAAGTTTGCAGGGAAGAGCACCTACGAACTTCTCCCCTTTTACACAGACGCAGCGATTCTTACACTGATTTTCCTGGTCATGACCTGGTTGCGCATATGGTTCGATTTGTCTCAGGTGGATGTCGTTTTCCGGGATCAACGCGCCGTAAGGAAGTCTCTAAGGTCAGGTTTTCGATATACGCTGCGTCACCTGCTTTCGCTGCTTGGAAGTTACGTCGTGATCGCCGTCGTGGCCGCGCTGATTTTGATCGTGGGAGTATGGATCTGGCGTGTGGCGGTCCCGCCGCAAAGCATCGGAGGTGCTTTCGTGGTGAGCCAGTGCATGCTGATTCTCTGGTTGTGGACCCGATTTTGGCAGCGTAGCGTAGCGGCGGCGTTCTACCTGCGTGCGATGGCGATAGCGTCCCCATCCGCGGTTTCCATTCCACCGTTTGTGCCACCCGTTGCTGTGCCGATACCGACTGAGAACCCGGCTGGTGGTGAAAATCCGGCCTAAGGCGTTCCTCTTAGGCCCAGTTTTCCACAAGACCGCCAAACCCTTGCTGGATGGGCTGTTTGGCATGGCACGATGGTGGAATACGTATGGCACAGAAGTGCCATTTTCAGATGAAGATCACGCGTTTACTTTGTCCAGCGAGCAGTTCTGGGGGAGGGCTGCCCGGGCGTCCGAGACCTTCATGGTCCGGACGCTCGTTATTTTTGGTGGATTCTTAGGTCGGCTATCTTGGTTGGACAAAGCAAAAAAGGCGGTGCTGATCGCACCGCCTTTCTCAATTTCTGAGGACTGGACTTACTTGGTGGAGATCGTGAAAACCACCGAAATCGGGATCTGCGTCTCTGTCTGTTGCTGCTTGAAACGCCATTGCTTGACGGCGTCCTGCGCGGCATCGGCGAGAATGGCGGGACCGCCGAGCACCTGCAGATTTTGAACGTGGCCGTCAGTCGAGATGGTGGCCATCAGCGGGACCTCGCCTTGAACCTTCATCTGGCGGGCCAGCAGCGGATATTCAGGACGCACGGCGCGACCTTCCAGCTGCTGGCGGGCGTCCGCAGACATTTGGACGCGCTCGCCGGCTCGAGTGACCGAGCCGCTACCCGCAACGACCTCCGTTGGGCTCGCAGCCGCGCTGGGAATCAGGCTGCCGGGCTGCATGTCAACCCGGACGGACGGGCTGCCCGCACGAACGGGCTGGTGGTTATCGCCAGCCACAACCTCCACCCTGAGGGGCGGTAAAACCGCGTGCGAGGGGGTGGGAGTCGACGCTAGCTGAGTAACGGGCTCCTTGCTGACCGGAACCGCCGGAACCCGTCCTCGAGAGCGCCTCGCTGCGGGAATGGAAGACGAAACCGCAGGGCCTTCCGCCGTAGGGGCGGCGTCCGTGGCTGCCTCAGGGGCCGATTGGTCATCGGCGACATCAGAGTCTGCCACGTCTGGCGTAGAAGGGAACCAGAAATCGCGGTCCTTCACGAGCACCAGACCCAGCGCAACTAATAGAAGAATAAGGGCAATCACCATCCGGCGACGTTGCCGTTGGTCATTTTCGGCGGGAAGTGCCGAGGTCGAAACCGGAGCCCTGCCGACGATCAGACGTGGCTGCTCTACGTGTTGCTGCTCTTCCAACTCAACATGGCGTTCTAGCTGATCGAGCATGCGGGGACCCACCTTCCTGAGCCTGCGGGGAAGGGCACTTTGTCGCACACAGTATGCCCTGAAACCTCCCATAAAGCCACGGAAAATTGCACGTTTTCCCGCGCTGTGAGGGGGGTCACAGCCAGTTGTGCCTCCAATCACAGCGGTGTGTTAGGGGTCGGGCAGACACTGAGACGGTGACATCGGTCACACGGGCCTGGCCAAGGACACAGTGCCATGGCGGGCGGACCCCACCAGAAAGCCGGGAGCCTCCCGCAAATCATTGAATTCCCGGCCCCGCCAAAAGGGGGAGTCGTGCTTTCGCCATACGGACTCGATATTATTGAAAGTTGCCTGACCTGCAAGATGCGCACGGAGCGCATCTTCTGCGACCTGCCGACAGCAGCTCTCCAGTCGTTTGAGGCGATCAAGTACGCAACCGCCTATCCTAAGGGCGCGGTGTTGTTCGTTGAGGGGCAAGCGCCGCGCGGGATTTTCGTGCTCTGCAAAGGCCGGGTCAAGCTGTCGATCTGCGCGACCGATGGCAAAACGCTAATCCTGAAAATTGCCGAACCGGGAGAAGTCCTGGGATTGAGCGCTACTGTTTCGGGTAAACCCTATGAGCTGACGGCTGAGACGATCGATCCTTGCCAAGTGAACTTCGTGAAGCGCGAAGATTTCCTTCGCTTCCTGAAAGACCACTCCGATGCATGCTTCAAAGTGGCCGAGCAATTGAGCGAAAAATACAACAATGCCTGCCACGAAGTCCGATCACTTGGCCTCTCCCATTCCGCGGGAGAGAAATTGGCGAAGCTGTTGCTGGAGTGGAGTTCGAGAAACGGGGAAGCTGCGAAGCAGGAACCGCGGTTGAAGCTGGCTCTTACTCATGAAGAAATCGCGCAGATGATCGGGACCTCGCGTGAAACCGTCACGCGACTCTTTGCCGACCTCAAAAAGCGGCAGATCATCCAGGCGAAAGGCTCCACGCTCGTCGTTCGCAACAAAGTAGCGCTCAAGGCGATGGCCACCAACGGCTGAGTTGCTCTCCACCCATGTAGCGAGGGTCACCCAAAACGGTGACTCCAGTCACTGTGCATTTCACTCGCGAGCGATATCTACGTGATATGGAGAGCGCGATACAGCAAAGTTGCCTCGATTGCACCCTGCGTCCAGACCGGCTCTTCTGCGACTTGCCCAACAACGTGCTGCAGGCTTTCGACTCGGTAAAAGAGAACTTATCGTGTCCACGGAATACTGTGCTGTTCCGCGAGGGTCAGGCAGCGCGAGGCGTTTTCGTGCTGTGTGAGGGGCGCGCCAAACTATCGGTTTGCTCCGAATCCGGAAAGCGACTGACGCTGAGGGTTGCGGTGCCCGGAGAGATCCTAGGTTTGAGTGCTTCTTTGACCGGAAGCGCTTATGAAGTGACGGCCGAGCTCTTGGATAATGCGCAGGTTGCCCTGGTCAAGCGCAAAGACCTGCTGCGCTTTCTTCGCGAACATCGCGAGGCCTGCCTGCACGTCGTTACCCTGCTCAGCCAGGATCTGCATATAGCGTACGATCGTGTGCGCTCTGTCGGGCTGGGACGGACGAGACGATCACGAGTGGCAAGCGCCTAGCTTTCCCGTCGAGGAATCGCCGTTCTCGAGAACACGGGAGCCCTTTTAGTCTCGATCCCGCTGGAGACTCATGTCAGCGATTGATTTTCGTGCAAGGTTCTGTCCGATTCTGTTTGTCGCATTCTTCCTGGGAACGTGCTGCGCTCAATCTCCTGGCGGTCTGGAGCAGCCCAATGCCGGAAAGTATGTGGGAGCCGAAGTCTGCCAAGGCTGCCACGACGATGCCTACAAGACCTTCGCGGCCTCCGCGCACCTCGAGACGCTGAAGAGGCAGAAACCCTCCGAGCAGGGATGCGAGGGATGCCACGGTCCCGGGGCGGATCACGCAGAAGCGGGAGATCCCGACAAAATTCGCCGCTTTCCCGCCGCCTCGCCGCAAGAAATTCAGGCGGCCTGCACCGTGTGCCATGAGGCCAATCTTGGCGCCGCTCACACCAAGGCACGGCTAACCTGCCTTACCTGCCACTCCGCTCACCACTACACGCAAACCAAGGCAATCTTACTGGCTCCGGAAACTCAACTCTGCCGGCGCTGTCACAAGTTCTAGCTTCTCCACCTCGACCACGACCTGAAACGCGGGGCCGGCGTTTTCGCCGCGCTGGGCTGAGATTTTCCGGCATTTTCGCCATGTCCCTATGTACATGGCTGCTGTGACCCGAGTCACGTCGGCGGGTGAGAGCACTCACTGCCCCTTGGGCAATCTCCCCCAAGAATGAAAGAGCAGTCGGTTCAGATTGGGAGGAAAGCGGCCATGCACGGAAACGGTCGGAATCCCCGGCACACGATGCCGGCGAGGTTCGTGCAATTTGGACTTCTTTGTCTATTTTTTTCTTTTGCAATTTCGGCGTTTGCCGCCAACAAGGCCGCTCCTAAACCTACTAGCGAAGATTGCCTCGCCTGCCACGGCGACTCGACCATGACCACCGAGGTGAACGGCAAGCAGGTGAGTCTCTCCGTCAATGCCGACGGCTTCAAGAACTCGATTCATGGAACGATGTTCACGTGCGTCGATTGCCATTCGGATGTGAAAACTTCTCCACACGAGACAACGCCGGCGAAGGTCTCGTGCGCGCAATGCCACGCTGACCAACAGGCGGCCTACGACCGCAGCTATCACGCGAAGGCCATCAAGGCGGGGGACGTCCAGGCGGCGACCTGTGTGAACTGCCACGGAAGCCCGCATGAATTGCTGCCCGCGAGTGATCCGAAGTCGCGCGTCAATCACGCCAACATTCCGGCCACCTGCGGCGCATGTCACGGACAGAAGTTCGTGATGGCGGCCGGCGGCCACAGCGCGCAGGTGTTCGTATCGTACGAAGAGAGCGTGCACGGGAAGGCAGTAGCAGCCGGGTCGGAGAAAGCGGCCGTGTGCACGGACTGCCACGGATCGCATGAGATCCTGGCAGCGAGCGATCCGAAATCGCCGATCTTCAAATTCAACGTTCCTGCGACCTGCGCCAAGTGCCACGACAACGTGGAAGAGCAGTTCGCACAGAGCATTCATGGCCAGGCAATCGCGCACGGAAACTGGCAAGCCCCGGTTTGCACCGACTGCCACGGGATCCACTCCATCAAGGCGCACCTGGATGCGAACTCTTCGGTGTCGGCAGCCAACCTGTCACAAGTGACGTGTGCGCGCTGTCACGAGGGCGTGAGACTATCGCAGGAATTCGGCGTCGAAGGGCGTCGTTCGACGACCTACCTGGCAAGCTATCACGGGTTGGCGTACAAGTTGGGAT
>Ga0210401_10000102_pt1 | contig 95612 bp, 88 predicted proteins | sample IncBWH32MmetaG_FD_150866 | JGI IMG/M metagenome (GOLD analysis project Ga0210401, IMG submission 150866) | Forest soil microbial communities from Barre Woods Harvard Forest LTER site, Petersham, Massachusetts, United States - Inc-BW-H-32-M | ecosystem: Environmental > Terrestrial > Soil >...
GGCCGCAGCGGCACGAACAGGTCGGCGAGCGCCGAGGTGCGGCTGTAGTGCGGGTCGACGTGGATCACGGTGGCGCCGCGGGCCTTCGCCTCGACGACCCACTGGAACGCGACCGGATGGGCCTCGGCCATGTTCGACCCCTCGAGCACGATCAGGTCGGAGTTCTGCAGGTCGCCGGGCAGGGTGGTCGAGGCGCCCCGGCCGAAGGACGTGCCCAGGCCGACGACGGTCGAGGAATGGCAGACCCGGGCCTGGTTCTCGATCTGGATGATCCCGAGCCCGGTGAGCAGCTTCTTGATCAGGTAGTTCTCCTCGTTGTCGAGCGTCGCCCCGCCGAGCGCTGCGATCGACATGCAGCGGCGCGTCTGCGCTCCTTCGTGCTCCCACTCCCATCCCTCGTCGCGGGTGGCGACGATCCGGTCGGCGATCATCTCCATCGCGGTGTGCAGGTCCAGCCGCTCCCAGTCGGTCCCGTGCGGGCGGCGATAGAGGACATGCTGCTCGCGCGCCCGGCCGGTGGTGAGCTGCAGCGACGCGGAGCCCTTCGGGCACAGCCGGCCGCGGCTGTGGGGCGCGTCGGGATCGCCCTCGATCTGGATCACCTGATCGTCCTTGACGTAGACGTTCTGCGCGCAGCCGACGGCGCAGAACGGGCACACCGACTTGACGACCCTGTCGGCGCCGGCTACCCGCGACGTCCAGTCACGCGAGCCGCGCGACTTGACCGCGGCGCCGCGGCCCGTGATGTCGCCGCTCGTCACCTGCCGCGCCGCCGGCCACAGGTCGAGCAGGCGACGGCGCGCGCTCACGGCTGCGGCGGACTCAACTCGGCGTGGGCGCGCTCGCGCACCCAATCGAGCACCGCCGGGCTGCTCGTGGGGTTGAACGCGGGCGGGTTGGAGAGGTGCTGCGAGCTCGCCGGCAGCTGAGGCACCTCGCGCCGCTCCTCGGGACGCGGAGCGCCCGAGCCGTCCGCCGGCAGCCCGGTCGCGACCATGAACGCCTCGCCGGCGGAGATCCCCAGCTCAGCCGCCGCCGTCTCGTAGGAGTGGCCATCCGACAGCAGTTGCATGACCTGGGTTCGCGTCGCCATCTGTTCCTGATCTTGCCCCTTGGAAGCTACCCGAAAACGGGCGCGCGCTCGTCAGGGCCCGTGGCCTGCGGAGCTGGCACTCCAACAGCTTGCGAGTGCGGCGCGCGGCGTTCCATCTGCTCGGCGCCAGGTGCCCTGCGAGAATGCGCCGATGGCTGCTGCGGTCGAGCTCCAGCGCCGCTACCGCGGCGCGACGGCATCCGAGCGGCGCGCTGAGCGGCGCGAGCGCCTCCTGGAGGCCGGGCTCGAGCTGTTCGGGACCCAGGGTTTCGCGAACACCACGATCCGTGCGGTCTGCGCCGCGGCGTCGGTGAACTCTCGCTACTTCTACGAGTCGTTCACGGACCGCGAGGATCTGCTGTTCGCCGTCTACCAGCGCCTCGTGACCGACATCGTCAAGAGCACGACCGAGGCGACGGCCGGCGCGAGCACGATCGAAGAGCAGGCGCGGGCGGGCCTACAGGCAGGCTGGCGGATCCTCACCGAGGACCGGCGCAAGGCGAAGGTGATCGCGCTCGAGGTCGTCGGTGTGAGCGAGCGCCTCGAACGGCTTCGCCGCGACACGAGGCACGCGCTAGCTGATCTCACGGCTCGCAACGCTCAGGCGATCAGTGGCGGCGAGTACGTGTTCCGCCTCGATCCGGTCCTCACGACACGGTCCCTGATCGGCGCCGTAGTCGAGATCCTGGTCGATTGGATCAACGACGACCTCGACGCCGGCGCCGAGGAGATCGTCGAGCACTTCACGGCGCTGTTCACCGCCGTCACCTACGCGGCGATCGAGCCCCGGTCGAGCCCGGGCTGACGCTCGTCCGGCGAGCGGCGCGGCCGCCGGCCGGGCCGCGTCCCAAGGAGGAGAGAGGGACGCGACCGGCCGTCGGCCGTGACTTCACCCCGTCCTCAGGGCACTTTCAACGGCGGTTCCTGCAGCGGCCCGATGCCGGCGTTCGCGTTGGCGATCGCTTCTGCCGCGTCTTCGGGGGTCATGAACCCGGCCGCCTCCGTCGAGTTCACGGCCGCGGTGAACTTGGCCGCGTAGCTCGCCGTCGTCGGGTACAGCCCCGACAGCGTCTGGGGGCTCAGATCCGTGAAGTACCCGGACAGCAGGCACAGCCCCTGGGCGCGAAGTTCCTTGTTCGTGATGCCACCCGTCTCCAGCAGCGTGAACACGCCTTCGAGCTCGTTCATCACCTGCATCGGGTTCAGGCTCTGTTCGCCCGGCTTGGCGAAGTTCAGCGCCGAATAGCTCTCGGTCGGCACCGACGCGTCTGGCATCTGGATCCCGCCGAGGCCGACGCCGTACCGGTTCTTGTTGACGAGGTCGAACGCCCCGAACAGGATCGGGAACGTCGAGATCGTCGGGCTGTGCGGTGGCTGCACCCCTTTGGTGACCCAGTTCTGCAGTGATGCCAGTGCCGCATCCTCGACCTGGAACAGCGGCATGTTGTCCGGCTGGTTGTGGCCGTCGATCGGCGTTCCGGTGCCCGAGATCGGCGTGCCGAGCACGCACGACGGGGCTTCGACGGTCGGGAACTCCCGCGCGAGCGTCTCGGTCTCATAGGCGCCCTCGTGCGCGTCGATGTGCGAGGCGCCGGCGAGCTCCCACGTGCGGAGATCGTTGTTGTCGGGCTGGCGTGCGGCCGCGGCGTCGAGCTCTTCGATGTCGCCCTGGGTGTTCAGTTGGATGAACGGCGCCGTGTTGTCGGTGCGGATCAGCGCCGGGAACGGGCTCGAGGCGATCAGGCCTTCGCCGATGGGGGCGGCGTCGACCGCCCGGCCGACGGCGAGGAACCCGTCGAACGCGTGTGTCAGCGGCTCGATCGCGTTGACGTAGGTGTCGACCCGGAACGCAGACTGCGAGTCACCCGTCCCGAGCAGCACTTTCGGCGCCAGGCCGCCGAGCAGCGTCGCGCTGTTGGCCTTCACCACGTTCGCGGCCTGGGTGAAGATTTCGTAGGAAGCGCCGTCGTTGCCGTCGCCGAGCCCGCTGTAACGCAGCGGGTCCCACGCGGCCAGATCGCCCATGCCGGGCCTCTGGGCCGTCACGCCGACATACGCGTAGCCCTTGTTGATGATCTGCTTGTACAGCTGCGACCACACGGGGTCCTGGTCGCCGCCGGTCGTGTCGTTGAGCCACTCGAAGACCACGGTGCCGTTGAACTTCGCCGGGTTCGTCGGGTAGCGCACGAGCAGCCGGGTCGTGTACGGGACGTTGGTCTGCGGTGAGACGCTCCACCTGCCGTTCGAGGTCCAGAAGCCGCTCTGCCGGTAGACCGTCGCGGTGCCGGACATCTTGAACTCCCGCTCCGCGTATCCCACGGCGCCGAGGTTGATGAACGGCGCCCCGGGGATGGCGGGCGTCTGCGGAACGGCGTCGTACGGGTACCCGTGAGATCCCGCGCCCGCAGGGATTTCGCTCACGGTCGGCGACGCGGCGAGACTCGAGCCCGCGCCGGCGACCAGCACGGTCGCCGCCGCGACCACGGTGAAAGCGACGGCCCTGGTCCGTCGCCAAGCGTGCTTTCTCATTGCGCTCCCCTTCGTTCGACACCCCGCCCGATCTGACGACGGCGCGCCGCCGCGACGGGCCTCCCTGCAAATCAGTAGCACCGGAGCACCACTTTCGCGCCGAAACTGTAGCAATCGCTCACCACTCTGTCCATCCCCTCCGGTCGCTGCGCGTCGGCACGCCACGCGCGGCGCGCCGCTGTTCAGCGAGCCGGTATCGTCCTCACCGTGGAGGGTCACTCGCCGCGGAGCGCGAGCGCCAAGGATGGGCGGGTGGAGGCCGAGCCCGGCACGGGCCGCGCTCGCCGCCGCCCGTAGCGAGCCGGCGGGAGGAAGCCGTGGCGACGCGAGCACGCGATGGGCAGGCCGGCGCCGGCGCGATCGTGGCGCGGATCCCGCAGGAGCACGCGGCCGGCGCGATGATCGCCGAGTTCGAGAAGTGCATGCCCGCGTTCGAGCATCTGTCCGAGTCCTCGCGGGCCGAAGTGTTCGGCGGCCTGCAGCGGACGCTCGGCCGCTGGGCTCGCTTCGTGTCCAGCGGCGTGATGCCCCCCGACACCGACTTCGAGCCGTTGCGCGAATGGACTCGCGCGCGCGCGGCCGAGGGAGTCCGCCTCGAGGACCTGCTGCGCTCGTTCGGGCTGGCGCACCAGCTCGGCTGGGAGCTGCTCCGCCGCCATGCGCGGCCGGAGGAGTCAGAGGTCCTGCTCGGCCTCGCCGCGCCGCTGGCGCGCTACGTAGACCGCGTCTCGGTGCTCGTGACCGAGACGTACCTGGCCGAGCGCGAGCTGCTGGTCTCGGAGGAGGAGCGCCGCACGCGCAGCCTGCTCGAGCGGCTCTGCGCCCCCGGTCAGCTCGATGCCGCCGAGGCCGAGCTCGCCGAGCGTCTGGGGGTCCCGCTCGACAGCGCCTACGCCCCGTTCGCCGTCGCGTTGCCGGGACGCCCGCCGCGGAGTCACGCTGCGCTCGCGGCGCGCCTGCGGCGCGCCGGCTGGCGGCTCGCGGTCACGCAGAGCGACTGCGTCGTCGGGCTCACGTGGAAGCCGCTCGAGCTGCTCGACGTGGGCGAGGGGCACGACGTGGTGCTCGCGATCGGGGCGCCGGCGCGGCGGGAGGAGCTCGCCGAGGCGCGCGAGGAGGTGACCTGGCTCGCCGAGCACGCACGGCGCGCGGGTCTGCGCGGCCGCATCAGCTCCGAGGATCACCTGCTCGAGATACTGCTCGCCCGTTCCCCCCGGATCGCCGCGCGGCTGCGCGCGCGCGTGCTCGCGCCGCTGGCCGGCGAGGACCACGCTGAGCTCGCCCACACGTTGCGCACGCTGCTCGCCTGCCGGCTCGATCGCACGGCCACGAGCGCCGCCCTGCACGTGCATCGCAACACGCTCGCCTACCGGCTCAGGCGCATCGAGCAGATCGCCGCGCTCGACCTCTCGGACCCTCACGACCTCGCGTGCGCATACGCGGCGTTCGCGAGCGGGGGGGGCCGGCCGCGCGGCTGAGAGAAGGACCCGCCGCGTGAGTTCCGAGCCCCGCTGCGGCCGCCGTGTGTGCACGTGCACAAACACGGACTCGGAAGTTCGTCAGAACGTCATTGCGCGCGCGTGGCGTCGCGGCGTACTGTCAAAGGCACTTAGGGGCGAGCCGTCGTGATCGCCGCCTGCGAGGGAGAAGGAGAGAGGGGAATGCCTAGGGACCGAGGGACCGCCGGGCTGCGCAGGGATCTGTCGAACTCGAAGCGGGGCCTGCTGGCGCTGGCCGCGCTGGCGGCCGCGCTCGCTCCGGCGGCGCTCGCAGCGCCGGCGAGCGCGATGCCGCGCCAGGCGGTCGTCCAGCGCACGATGTTCAAAGTCCCCGAGAGCCGCAGCCAGATCAAGGCGGAAACGATCAAGACCCCACAGCTCGGCACGGTCAAGCTCGACCGGACCGGGATCATCAAGATCCGCCCGAAAGGGGAAACCGCACCAAACGTCCTGGTGCTCGAGCCGGGGACCTCGGCGGCGGCCGCGTACTTCATCCCCTTCGCGAAGTCGCTTGTCACCGCCACGCACGGCTGGCAGGTCTGGGCGGTGGAACGCCGCGAGAACTTCCTCGAGAACCAGCAGGAGCTCACCAAGTACAAGTCCGGGGAACTTCCGGCTGAGCTCGAAAACCCCAACACCAAAGAACTCGAAGGGCCCTCCGAACAGTTCTTCAACTACTACCTCGGGTATCTGGGGCAGGACCAGAAGAAAGCCACCGCCGAAGCGACCGCGACGCTGACCGCGCGCGTCACCAAAATCGCCACGGGCGAGGCAGAAGCGGCAGTAACCGAAAAAGTCTTTGCAATCGCCAGACAGGAAGTCCACGAGTTCGTGGTCGAACAGGTCACACCGCAGGCGCTGGAAGAAACCGGCGGCGCCGAACCGGCGTTCGGCGAACGGGTCGCGGCGCTGGCGGCCGAATACGCCGCGGCGAACGCGGCCGCCCTCCAGAAACTCGTGTTCGAAGACGCCAGCAACTACGCCAAAGAACACGGACCCGAACTCGCCGCGGAAGGCCTGAAAATCGGTGAGGAAGACGGCGCCAAATACCAGGCCGAACACGCCGCGGAACTGCAGGCGGAAGGACAGAAAATCGGGGAAGCGGACTTCGCCAAACTCGTGGCCGAGTTCAGCAACCACTACGAACCGGTCCCGGACACGCAGGTTGAGTTCGCCAAGAACTGGGGCATGGCGCGGACGGTCGAAGACCTGAAGCTGGTGATCGAACAGGCGAAAGCGCTCGGCGGCAAGGTCGTGCTCGGCGGCCACTCGCTCGGCGGGTCCGTCGTGACCGCGTACGCCACCTGGGACTTCGGCGGCCAGCCTGGAGCTCAGGGCCTGTCCGGCTTGGTCTACGACGATGGCGGCAGCGGGCCGGCGTCGATCAAATCGGCCGAAGAAGGCACGAACGCGCTGGCCAAACTCGACGCCCCGAATGAAACGCCGTGGCTCGCGTTCGGCGGCATCCCGGCTCCGGACCTGGGGCTGTTCTCGGCGACGGGCTCGACGCTGACGACGGTCGCGCCGAAAGAACACTCGCTGCTCGAAACGTTCCCGTTCCTGCCCTCGGACCTGAAAGGGCCACCGCAGGACAGCCCGGCGACGAACGAAGCCGGCTTCGGCTTCTCGGTCAACTACAAGACCTCGCCGCCGGCGCTCGCGGCGGCGCAGATACACGGCGGCGAAGGCATCGACGAAGTCGCCGAAACCGACGGGCTGCACGGGTGGAACGGCGCCGGCGCGATCACGCCGGTCCGCCGCTACGCCGAAATGCTGTCCGGCACCGGGCTGCCTGAAGCGAGCGGCTCGGAGTGGTACTTCCCGGCGCGCTTGACGCTCGACACCGGCGCGGTCAACAACGGCATCGCGACGGCCTCGCAGGAAGTCCTCGGTCTGAAGACGACGATGGGCACGAGCCTGCCGAAATCGCTGCACATCCTGGCGATCGACTCCGAACTGGACAAGCTTCTCGGCCACGGCGGCACGTCCCTGAACGAGGCAGAAGCGCTGGCCGAACAGAACGGGATCGCGAGCCAGAACGTCAAGCTGATCGAACGCCTCAACGAATACTCACACAACGACCCGGCGGGCGCGCTGCCCGAAGAACACGAAGGCCTCGAAGGCAACGTGTTCCTCAAGGAACTGGAGCCGTTCCTCGAAAAAATCGCGAAAGGCGAAGAAGGAGCCTAGGGGGAAGGCAACGAGGACGCACCGCGGGGCCGCCGAGTTCAACCTCGGCGGCCCCGCCGGCGCCCGGGGCGTCACCGCGCCGGCTTGAGGCTCCCGATCCCGAGCGAGCCATCGGGCGCGCTCGCGGGCGAGTCGGCGCCTGCCATCGTCGCGGGCTCCGACGCGTCGGCTCCTCCGGGCTTCGGCGGGTCGTCGAGAAACCCGGCGGCCGGGACGAAGAACAGGTTGCCCGTGAGGGCCGTCGAGAAGTCGAGGATCCGGTCGTGGTTGCCGGGCGGCTTGCCGACGAACATGTTCCTCAGCATCTCCTCGATCACGTCGGTGTCGGCGACGTAGCCGATGAAGTAGGTCCCGAACTCGCGGTCGCCGACCGACCCGAACGGCATGTTGAAGCGCATGATTTTGTGTTCGTTGCCGTCTTCGTCGACGATCGTGTTGAGCGCGAGGTGTGAGTTCGAGGGCTTCAGCTCGTCGGGGAACTCGAGGTCGCTCAGCTTGGTTCGCCCGATCGCCCCTTCCTGCTCCTCGACCGACAGCGCGTCCCAGGCGTCGAGGTCGTGGACGTACTTCTGGACCACGACGTAGCTGCCCCCGGCGAACGCCGCGTCCTCCTCCCCGACCAGGACCGCGGCGAGCGCCTCCCCGCCTTCCGGGTTCTCCGTGCCGTCGACGAAGCCGAGCATGTCGCGCTCGTCGAAGGACCTGAACCCGTGGACCTCGTCGAGCACCCGCGCCGACCCTCGCAGGCGTTCCGTCAGCCGCTGCGCGAGCTCGAAGCAGAGGTCGAGCCGGTGGGCGCGGATGTGAAACAGCAGATCCCCGGGGGTGGCCGGCGCCGTGTGCCGCGGACCCGCGAAGCCGGGGAACGGGTGCAGGCGGGCCGGGCGGGGAAGGCCGAACAGCCCCTCCCATGCGCGGTCGCCGATGCCGACCACGCAGCTCAGCTCGGCCTCGGGGATCCGAAAGCCGACGGAACGTTTGAGCGCGCTGACGTCGGCGAGCGCCTCGCGCACCTGATCCTCGGTCCCGGGATCGAGCTCCAGCGTCAGGAAGATCGCCGCCTCGCTGATCGGTGTCAGGATCGCCTGCGGTTCAGGTGCTTGCGTCACCGGCGGGAGCCTGTCACCCGAGATGCGCGCGCACGAGGCCGTGAAGGAACTGCTCGTCGCCCGGCCACTCCATCTTGTGGCCGAATTCGGGCATCACGCTCTTCAGCGATACGAAGCCGTGCAGGCCGGTCCAGAGCTGGAGCGCCACGCCGAGCGGGTCCGGGTTCTCGGGCACGGCGCGCGCCGTGACCTCCACGAGCGCCTGCAGGGCGCGCTTGCCCGGGTCCTGCTCCGGAGGGCGCTCACCGCCACCGAAGCGGCCGGGCGTCGCGAACAGGACCCGATAGAGCGCGGGACGCTGGCGCGCGAACGCGAGGTAGGCCGCGCCCATCGCCTCCAGTTCGCCACGAGCATCGCCGTCCTGGCTCGCCGCCGCCTGCCCCAGGAACGCGATCAGTTCTTCGAACGCCTCGTCGCAGACCGCCCGCAGCAGTTCCTGCTTGTCGGCGAAGTGCAGGTACAGGGCGGTCGGGGAGACGCCGGCGCGTGACGTCACCGCCCTGATCGAGAGCTGGTCCGTGCTGCCGTGTTCGACCAGCAGCTCGACGGTCGCCTCCATCAGCGCCGCCCGCAGGCGCTCCCCCTCGCCGCGCGGATTGCGCTTTCTGGTGCGCGTTGCGGAGGCCATTGCGACGGATCGTAACAAATCGGTTGACAAGCGTATATCTACATCTGTATATATACGAGCGTCAGCCAACCGCCTCCAATCCCTCTCGAGGAGCACGCCATGTTGCAGCGGATCGCAGACCCCGCCCTCGCCCATCCGAGACGCCTCGGTGCGGGGATCCTTCTCGCGTTCCTCTCGGTCGTCGTGATCGGCAGCGCCGCCAGCCGCGTGCTCGACGCCCGCCACGACTTCGCCGACCCCGGCTCGCAGTCGACGGCGGCGCGCGTGAGGGTCGAGCGGGCGACGGGGGCCGAGCCCGCGCCCGGCGTGCTCGCCCTGCTCAGTGCCGCGCCCGGCAGCGCCGCCGCCGCGCACGCCGCGGCGACGCTGCGCTCGGACCCGGCGGTCGCGAGCGTGGCCGGTCCGCTGCCGTCTCGCGCCGGCGGCAGCTCGATGGTCACGGCCACGCTGCGCGCCGGCTTCGACGAACGCGCCGCCGTCGATCGCATCAAACGGGACTTCGCGGGCGACCGCGCCGTGACGCTGGGCGGGCCGTCGGTCGCCGGCCGCGAGGTCAACGAACAGGCGACCAAGGACCTCGGCCTCGCGGAGGCGCTGGCCTTCCCGCTGCTCGCGATCCTCGCGTTCTTGATCTTCCGCGGCGTCGCGGCGCTGCTGCCGCTCGCGGTGGGCGGGACGGGCGTGTTCGCCGCGTTCGCCGCGTTGCGAGCCGTGAACGTCGCGCTGCCGCTGTCCGTGTTCGCGCTCAACCTCGTGATCGGTCTGGGGCTGGGACTGGCCGTCGACTACAGCCTGTTCATGGTGTCGCGTTTCCGCGAGGAGCTCGGCGCGGGCCGCGACGTTCCAGAAGCGGTGCGCACCACGATGCGCAGCGCGGGCCGCACGGTGCTCTACAGCGCGGTCACCGTCGCGGTGGCGATGAGCTCGCTGACCGTGTTCCCGCTGCGCTTCCTGCAGTCGATGGGGATCGGCGGGGTGATCGTCGCGCTGACGGCGGCCGCGTCCGCGCTCACGATCCTCCCCGTCCTGTTCGTGCTGATGGGACGCCGACTGGGCAAGGTGACGCCGGGGGCGCCGCGCGAGGGCCGCTGGTACAGGCACGCCCGCCGCGTGCTGCGCCACCCGGGCGCGGTCGCCGCGGTCACGGCCGGCGCGCTCCTGCTGCTCGCGCTGCCGGCGCTCCGCACCCACTGGAGCGGCGTCGACGCGCACGCCCTGCCGGCGTCGGCGAGCGCGCGCGTCGTCGAAGACGCGGCCGCGCGCGAGTTCCCGCAGACCGCGGCGACGCCGGGATACGTTTCGATCAGTGCCGGGCCGCAGGCGGGCGGCGAGCTCGCCGCCTACGCCCTGCGGCTACGTGCGATCGCAGGCGTCGCATCGGCCTCCGCGCCGCGCTACCTCGGCGCGGGCACCTGGGAGATCTCGACGACCACCCCCGGCGAGGCGATCGCGCCGGCCGCTCAGCGGGCGATCGCGGCGATGCGAGCCGTGGCCGCGCCGTTCCCTGCCGCGGTCGGCGGCTCGGGCGCCGAATTCGCCGACCAGCGCGCCGCGATCGGCTCTTCGCTGCCGGCGGCGCTGGCGATCCTGATCATCGGCACGCTGCTCGTGCTGTGGCTGATGACCGACTCGGTCGTGCTGCCCGTGAAGGCACTCGCGATGAACGCGCTGACCGTCGCCGCGGCGACGGGGCTGCTCGTCGTGATCTTCCAGGACGGCCACCTGCGCGGACTGCTGTCGTTCGGTCGCCAGACCGGGATCGAGCAGGGCAACTACCTTGTGCTGGCCGCGATCGCGTTCGCGCTGTCGACCGACTACGGGGTGTTCCTTCTGACCCGCATCAAGGAGGCCCGCGACGAAGGCGAGCCGGATGGCGAGGCCGTGGCGCTGGGGCTCCAGCGAACCGGGCGGATCGTGACGGCAGCGGCCGTGCTTCTGTCGGTCGCGATCGGCGCGTTCGCCACCTCACATGTCGTGTTCCTCAAGGAGATCGGCGTCGGCGCCGTCGCGGCCGTCCTGATCGACGCCTTCATCGTGCGGACGCTGCTCGTGCCCGCGCTGATGGGGCTGCTCGGTGCCTGGAACTGGTGGTCGCCGGCGTGGCTGCACCGGCTGCACCAGCGCATCGGCGTGGGCGAGAGCGCAGGGTCCGCGCGACCCCCGGCACCTGCGCAGCCGCGAGGAGCGCGCCCCGAAGGCGCCTAGGGAGTCCGGTATCGACCGCCGCGCAGTCGCTCTCGCGCGGCGTCCGCCGGCCGGGGGAGTCTCCCCCGGCCGGCGGGCTCAGCGGTTCGCCGCGGCCGATGCACGCGCGAGCCCCGCGCGCGTGCTCGCGGCCCCCCGCCCGGCGCGCTGCGCGCGGTCGTGCCTGCGCATCAGCGCCGCGACGAGCCGCAGATGGCGCGTGCGGGCGGTGGGCCCGGCGCCTGCGCCTCGAGAGGACACTTCGCGACGGCGGTCCGCCACCAGCGACGCTGCGTATGCCTGCGATGAGTAGGTCATGCTCCGCCCCCTTGGCTGCACGTTTGCGGTATCGAGAACTTTCTCCCACCGCGCAGCGCGGCCGAATACGGGCTCCAGGCGTCTCGGGGTACGGCTGGCCGCACCTCCGGCCCGCGGCACGGCGCGGGCGACCCGTCGTGGCTCAGCCGAACACGGCTCCTTTGAGCTCCTCCATGTGGTGGTTGGCGGCAGCCGCCGCCTGCTCGGAGTCGCTGCCCCCCTGGCGCGCCAGCATGTAGCCCGCGTACCAGTCCCACCAGTCATGGGGTGGGTGTGTTTTCTCGTAGTGGTCGTGGTGTTCGGCCGTCTCACGGAGCAGGTCGGCCAGTTCCTGTGCGCCCATCGTCAGCCTTCCTCGTCCCAGAGGCGGCCCGGGAGCCGCTGTTTGATCTCCTGCAGGAGCCAGCCGTTGCCGTCCGGGTCGCTGAAGGTGGCGAACGACACGTAGGAGCCGCCGTCGGGGTCGCGGCCGGGGGCGCGCTGCGGGCTCCCGGCGGGCCGGTAGCCGGCGCCGCGGCCGTGGAAGAGCTCGCCCACCTCGGCCCCGTGCGAGAGCAGCTCGGCCCGCGCCGCCTCGACGTCGTCGACTGCCAGCAGCAGGATGTCGACCGAGCCGGGCGCCGCCGTGGTTATGCCTTCCCCGAAGGTGATCGAGGTCGGCGAGTGGGGAGGGGTCATCTGCACGACGCGGAACCCGGGTTCGGGCGCCACGTCGGTGTCCAGGCGCCAGCCGAGGTCCCCGTAGAAGCGCTTGGTGCGCTCGACATCGGAGACCGGCAGCACGATCACCTCGAGCTTCATCGCGCACCCAGGTTCGGGCGCCTCCGTCGTGTCGGTCTGTTGCATCGCCTCGGTGCCGCTCATCTGGCCTCCGTTCGCTCTGGTTCTCTGAGCACTCACGCCGACCGTCGCGCTCTGGCGGTGGGGCTCGCGCCAGGGAGCGCCCTGGCCGGCCCACTGGTCGTGCGCCGGCTCAGACCGAGATCGGCTCCGAGCTCGTGTCTGGAAGCGCCCTGACGAGCTCCAGGCGCGAGCTGATGCCCAGCTTGATGAAGACCTTGCGCAGGTGCCACTCGACGGTGCGCGGGCTGAGGAACAGGCGGCTGCCGATGTCGGGGTTGGAGAGGCCTTCGCGGGCGAGCAGGGCGATCTGGCGCTCCTGCGCGGTCAGGTCGTCCCGCGTCTCGACCGAGCGGCGGCGGGCCTTCTCTCCGGTCGCGAGCAGCTCCGTCTGCGCGCGCGTCGCGAACGCCTCCATGCCGAGCCTGTCGAGCATCTCGTGCGCGCGGCGCAGCTCTGAGCGCGCGTCCATCCGCCGGTTCTGGCGCCGCAGCCACTCGCCGTGGAGCAGCTGCGTCCGTGCCAGCTCGGGCCGCAGCCGCGTTCTGCCGAGGCGATCGATCGCTTCGCGGTAGAGCGCCCCGGCCGCGTCGTCCTCGCTCAGCAGCGCGCGCGCCCGCGCATCGACGCCGAGACCCCAGTCGGTCGGGCTCGCTCCAACATGCTCGGACAGCCGCGCCGAGGCCTCCCGCGCGAGCTCGGCTTCGCCGCTGCGCGATGCGGCTTCCACCAGCTCGCCCAGCGCCCACGCAGAGACGAACAGCTCGGGCGTGTCGTCGGCGGCGAGCCGTGCCGGTCCGATTGCCTCCTCATAGCGTCCAAGGCCGTTGAGGACCATGGCGCGCGACCAGCGCGCGTACTGCACGGCCGTGCCCTGGCCGCCCGCGCCGGCTTCGCGGATCGTCGTGTCGCTCAACGCCGCGGACTCGCCGTCGCGGCCCCTGAAGGCCGCGAGCGCGAGCGCGCCGTAGGAAGCCACCTGGCTTCCCGTCGCCTCGCGAGCCGCGTCGGCCTCGGCCGCGAGCAGCGACGCGCGCCCGAACTCGCCCGCGAGCGTCTGCACCTGGGCGAGCACGTTCACGCCCACCGTCAGCACCGCCAGCGCGCCGGCGTCGCGCGCCAGCAGTACCTCGCGCTCGGCCACGGTCGCGCAGGTCTCGAAGTCCCACACCGCCACCGCGGCGGCGGTGGCGATCCAGCCCCAGCGGGAGACTTCCTCGGCCGCCGCGGCGTCGCCGGCGAAGGCCTCCGCCGCGCGCTCGAGGATCGGCGCGCCCGCCTTGCGCCCGTCGGTGAAGGTGGTGGCGAAGCCGGCGAGCAGCAGGTCGCGCGCGCGGGCCGGCCCGGGTGGCCGCGGCGCCGATCGCGCCTGTCGCGAGACCTCGCGGATGTTTCCCGCGCCTGCCATCTCGCCGGCGAAGAGCGCGGCGCCCCAGGCGTCCAGGTAGGTGTCGCGAGCGAGCCGCGAGTCGAGCGGCTCGAGCGCCTTCGCAGCGCGGAGCAGCAGCGACGGCGCGTCGCTCCCGCGGGTCTGCGCGTAGGCCGTCTCGGCGTGCAGCAGCTCGGCGCGGGCGCGCCTTAGATCGTCGAGCGGGGCCGCCTCTGCGGCGGCGACGAGCCGCAGTGCGGTCTCGAACGCGCCGGCGCTGAGGCTCGTCTCCGCCGCCGCCAGGGCGCGGTCGGCTCGCCGTGCCGGTTGGTTCGACAGGGCCACGGCCCGCTCGAGGAAGGCCGCCGCGGCCGCGAGCCCGCCGCGTGACTGCGCGCGGCCGGCCGACTCCTCGAGCTCGACTGCGACCGCTTCGTCGGGACCCGCCGCCGCCGCGGCCAGATGCCACGCTCGCCGGTCGGGATCGAGCTCGCCGTCCGTCGCCGCGGCGAGCGCGGTGTGGGCCTCCCGTCGCGCCTGCGCGGACGCTGAGCGGTAGACGGCGGAGCGGACGAGGGGATGGCGGAACGTGACGCGCCCGCCGATCGAGAGCAGGCCGTCCGCTTCCGCCGCGGCGAGGGCGCCCGTGCCGATCCCCGAGCGCTCCGCCGCGCGCCACAGCAGCAGTGGATCGCCCAGCGGCTCCGCCGAGGCGACCAGCAGCAGCGACTGCGTGTCCTGGGGCAGCGCGCGCAGCCGCTGCCCGAAGCTGTCCTCGATGCGGCCCGACAGCGCCGCCGGCCCGACCAGGCCGAAGCCGCCCGCGAGCTGTGTCGCCGTGAGCCCGCGCGGCAGCTCGATCAGGGCCAGCGGGTTGCCGCGCGTCTCGGCGACGATGCGATCGCGAACGGTGTCGTCGAGCATGAACCGCACGGCCGACTCCAGCAAAGCGCGGGCGTCGTCCTCACGCAACCCGCGAACCTCCATCACCGGCAGCCCCTGCAGCTCCTCGCCGGCGTCGCGCGCCGCGAACACGAGCGCGACCGGGTCGGCGCAGAGCCGCCGGCCGACGAAGCCAAGCGTTCTGGCCGACGCCTTGTCGAGCCACTGCGCGTCGTCGACGACGCACAGCAGCGGGCGTGCCTCCGCCGTCTCCGAGAGCAGGCTGAGGACCGCGAGCCCGACCATGAACGGGTCGGGCGCGACGCCGCGCCGCGAGCCGAACACGACCTCGAGCGCATCGCGCTGCGGGTCCGGCAGCGCCTTCACGCGGTCGAGCATCGGCGCGCAGAGCTGATGCAGGCTCGCGAACGGCAGTTCCATCTCGGACTCCACGCCGGCGGCGCGGAGCACCTGCAGGTCGTCCGCCGCCCGGATCAGCTCTTCGAGCAGCGCCGTCTTGCCGATCCCGGGCTCGCCGCGCAGCAGCAGCGTGCGGCTGTGCCCTTCGCGCACAGCGGCGACCACGCCGTCCAAGAGGGCGCGCTCGCTGGTGCGCCCACGAAGGTCCGGCATCCCCCCAGGAGCCAATGGACCGGTCGCCATCAGGACCAGCAATCGTAGAAGATCCCCTAAGCCGGGTGTTCCGGTGAGGATTTGGAATCCCGCCGCGCGCGGCGGGCTGCTGAGATCACGTCACTCGACCAGCTGCTGCCCCCCGTCGATGTCGAACGTCGCGCCGGTGACAGCCGTGTTGACCATCAGCTCGACGGCGAGCGAGGCGACGTCCTCCGGGCCGACCACGCGGCCGATCGGGAGCGTGCGGCGCAGCTGCGCGCGGCGCTCCTCGAGATCCGGACCGAGGATCGACGCCGACAGCGGCGTGTCGACGAAGCCGGGCGCGATCAGGTTCACCCGCACGGGCGCGATCTCCAGCGCGAGCGAGGCCGTCAGCGCCGGCATCGCCGCCGTCACTGCGTTCGCGATCGCGTAGCCCGCCCGGGGCCGGCGCCCGCCCGTCCCTCCGATCAGCAGCAGGCTGCCGGCCGGGCGGACGCTCCGCTCCGCGTGGCGCGCCACCTCGAGTGACAGCAGCTGATGTTCGGCGAGGGCAGCGCGCGCGCGCTCGGCGCCGAGGTCCGAGAACGTGCCGTATTCGGGATGGCCCGCCGTCACCATGACGTGATCGACCGGGCCCTGGAGCCCCTCGAAGAAGCTGTCGAGCGCCTCGGCGTCACCGGCGTCGAATGCGCGGGCCTCGCGGGCGCCGAGCGCGCGCGAGGCGCGCTCCAGCGGGTCGGGGTTGCGAGCGGTGAGCACGACCTCGGCGCCCTGGGCGCGGGCCAGACGCGCCGTCTCGAAGCCGATGCCGGCGCTCGCGCCGAGCACCACGACCGTCTGCCCGGCGAGCGATCCGCCCGCCGGCGCGTCGCCGCGGCTGCGGATGCCCTCGGCAGCTCCGGCGCTCATCGCGAGACCTCCTCGACCTTGCGGCTGGACGCGGACATCGCGATCTCCTTCCGGAGCTCCTTCAGCGCGAGCGCGAAGATTTCCGAGAAGCTGGGGAACGGCTGGATCGTGTCGCGCAGGGTCTCGAGCGGAACGCGGGCGCGGACCGCGAGTGTCGCCTGCTGGAGCCACTCACCCGCCTCGGGCCCGAGCGCGAAGGCTCCCGTCAGGCACTCGCCGTCGCTCAGCAGCGTGAGAAACCCGTTCGATTCGGCGTACTCGTGCGTGTAGGTCGCCGTTCTCGCGACGTCGGAGAGCATCACGCTGCCTGCGAACGCGGCCTCGCTCGCCCCGACCGCCGCGGCCTGCGGGTCCGTATAGGTGACGCGCGGCACCGCCTCGTAGTGCGCCTCGCGCGCTTCGCCCAGGATGTTGGATGCAACGACCTCGCCTTGGTACTCGCCCACGTGCGTCAGGTCGAGGATCCCGGTCACGTCGCCGATCGCCCACAGGCGCTCGCCGGCGCTCATCCGCGAATCGACCGGGATGCCGTGCGCGTCGGGTTCGACCCCGACCGTCTCGAGGCCGATCCCGTTCGTCCGGGCGAGCCTGCCCGTGGCGATGAGCACGCGATCCGCGCGGAGCTCTCGCCCGTCGTCGAGCGTGAGCAGGAAATCCTCGCCGTCGCGGCCGACCGACGACGTGCTCTGGCCGAGCACCAGCTCGATGCCGTCCCTGCGCAGGGCCACGCCGAGCGCCTCGCCGAGCGGCATCGGTTCGCGCGCCAGCACGCGGTTGGACATCTCGATGACGGTCACCTTCCCGCCCAGCCGGTTGACGGCCTGCGCGAGCTCGAGCCCCGCCGGGCCGCCGCCGATCACGAGCAGCCTGCTCGGGACGGCCGTCATCGCGGTCGCATCGCGCGTCGTCCAGATGCCGTCGAGCTCGCGCAGGCCCTCGATCGGTGGGATCAAGGGGTCCGAACCGTTTGCCAGTACGACATGTCGTGCGGAGTACCGCGTCCCCTCGACCTCGACCGAGCCCGTTCCGGCCAGGCGACCCTCGCCGCGGATCAGCGTGATGCCCTGTTCGTCCAGCCAGCGCGCGGCGTGGGCGTCGTTGTATTTCGAGACCATGAAGTCGCGCCATGCCAGCGCGGCCTGCACGTCGACTTCGGCGCGCGCTCCGGCGGCGCGCGCGCCCCACACCGCATCGCCGGGGCGCAGCAGTGACTTGGAGGGGATGCAGGCGTAGTAGGAGCAGTCGCCGCCGACGAGGCTGCGCTCGACGACCGCCACCCGCAGGCCGCCTTCGGCGAGCGCCGCCGCGCAGTGCTCGCCGGGAGCGCCGCCGCCGAGGACGATCACATCGAAGCTCGACTCGCCTGTGCCGCTCATCTGGACCCTCCTCCGTGGGCCGCTTGCCGAGCACCAACGATCGGCGCGCACCCCGTCCCTCGCGCCCGTGTATGCACTGGTCATCGCACTGGCTGGCGGGCGGCGCCCGCGCCGCCCGGCTCTCAGGCCGCGAGCGGCCGCGCCACCGGCGGCTCGGCCGGCTCGGCCGCGTGCCCGGCCAGGTCGCGGTCGCGCAGCACGACGAGTGCGCCGCGCGCCGGGCTGAGCGTGATGCCGCGCCGGCGGGTGCGTTCGGGGTCCTCGCCCGCGGGCTCGACATGGCAGCGCCCGAGCACGATCCGCAGCACGATCCGCATCTCGAGCAGCGCGAAGCTCGCGCCGATGCAGCGGCGGCGACCGCCGCCGAACGGGATCAGGGTGTAGGTGCCGGGCGGGCTCTCGATGAAGCGCTCCGGCCGGAAGGCGTAGGGCTCTGGGTAGATGCCGGGGTCGTGATGGACCAGGTAGGCGTTGGCCATCAGCATCACGCCGGGCGGATAGCGCACGCCGCCGATCACGACTGGCTTCTTGACGAACCGCGGCTCGGCGTTCGGCAGCACGGGATGCATCCGCATGACCTCGTTGATCGTCGCGTTCAGGTACTCCTCGCTCTCGCCGCTGTCGAGATCAGCCGTCAGTCGCCCGAGCGCCGCCGGCTCGCGAGCAAGCTGCGCGAAGGCCCACGCGAGCTGCGAGGCGGTCGTCTCGTGCCCCGCGACGAGCGCGGTGACGAGCTCGTCGCGGATCTCCTGCGCGCTCATCGGCGAGCCGTCCTCGTGCGTGGCGGCGAGCAGCATCCCCAGCACGTCGCCGGCGGGCTGCTCCTCGGCGGTCGCGCGGCGCTCCTCGATCAGCTCATAGAGCCGGGCGTCGATGCGTTCGCCCAGCTCGATCCTGCGGCGCGCGGCGCCGATGAAGCGCGCGGCGCCGCCGGGGAGCGGGAACAGGGAGAGCGGGCTGTCGGCGAACGCGAGCAGCTCGGTCAGCAGCTCGCGCAGGGCGTCGAGCCGGGCGCCGCGCTCGAGGCCGAACACGGTGCGAAGGATCACCTCGAGCGTGAGCCGCTGCAGGCGCGGATGCAGGGCGAACGGCTGCTCGCGCGGCCACGACGCGAGCTCGCGCTCGGTGAGCTCGGCCATCGCCCCTGCGATTTGCTCCATGCGCTCCCCGTGGAAGGCGGGCAGCAGGAGCTTGCGCTGCTCCAGGTGCGGACCCTCGTCGAGCAGGATCACCGAGTGGGGCCCGACCACGGGTTCGAGGATCGACGCGCCCTCGCCCGGATGGAGCACGTCGGGCGGCGCCTGGAAGATCTCCTTGATCTGCTCCGGGTCGGAGATCATCACCGCGGGCGGGGTTCCGAGCAGCCTCACCGTGAACACCCGGCCGTAGCGGCGGCGGGCGCGCTCGAGGAACGGTGTCGGACGGCTCCAGTTGCCGATGCTCTGCAGCACGGGTGGGAGGCGTGGGCCTTGCGGGAGGGTGTCGGTCATGTCTGCTCCTCCGGTGGCGTCGCTGGTATCGCTAAGATACCAGCGAGTATATCTACTGGTGGGTATTTAATGATTCGGAGAGGAAGAGATGCCCCGAGGTGAGTTCGATCGCGAGGAGCGCAAGGCGCAGACGCGCGCGCGGCTGCTCGAGGCCGCGGCGGCGGTATATGCCCGGCGCGGCTTCGACGGCGCGACGCTCGACGAGGTCGCCGCGGAGGCCGGCTTCACCAAGGGCGCCGTCTACAGCCACTTCGGCAGCAAGGAGAACCTGCTGCTCGCGCTGTCCCACCAGCAGCGCATCGCGCAGCTGACCGAGCAGCTCGAGCTGTTCGACCGCGAGCGTACGAGCTGGGAGCGCCCGCTGGCCGGCAGCGCACGCTGGATGGAGGTGCTGCGCGAGGAACCGGATCGATTCCGCCTGTTCGTCGAGCTGTGGGTCCGCGCGCAGCGCGACGAGCGCCTTCGCGAGCGGCTCGCCGCCGGCGTGGAGGATCTGCGCGAGATGCTCGCGGGCTTCGCCCGCGACAGCGCGGCGGACGCCGGCACCGAGCCGGACGCCGAGGCCGACCGGCAACTGGCGAACGTCTTCGTCGCGCTGACGATGGGCATGGGCATCGTGAGCCTGCTGGACGAGCGGGCGCTCCCGCCGGAGCTGCTCGGGAACGCGCTCTCGGTGCTGATCCGCGCTCTGGAGAGCGACCCGCAGGCGCGCGCGACGCTCACCGCGCCCCTCGCGAGCGCCGGCTGAGCGGGGCTGCGGGCCACCCCGGGGGCCAGACTGTGTCGCCCGGATCGGATGAGGATTCGGCCCTCATAGGGTGGCAGCGTCGCGGGTAGGAAGAGGCCTGTGAGCCAGTCGAGCCGCAGGTAAGCGCAGGCATCACTCCGTTTGACAGCAGAGAGCGGCTGGACGGGCCTGTCGCTGGCTTTGCCTCTGCGGGCGCTCCTCGCGCGGGCGCCGCTGCGCTCACCGGCGCGGGTGGGATGATTCGCGGCACCGCGATGACCTCCGGCGGCTGACATGAGCGGCATCCCGCTCGCTGCGGCGCTCGCACCGGCCCACCAGCAGTATCTGCTCCAGGCCCGCCAGATGCAGGCCCTGTCGTTTGCGGTGCACATCCCGCTCGTCGCGTTCGGGATCTCGTTCCCCGTGCTCGTGCTGTTCGTCGAGTGGCTCGGCCGGCGCACGGGGGACGAGGTGTACCTCGTGCTCGCGCGCCGCTGGAGCAAGGTGATGCTCGCGCTGTTCGGCGTCGGCGTCATCACCGGCACGGTCCTCAGCTTCGAGATGGGCCTGCTGTGGCCGAACTTCACGGCCACGTTCGGGAGCGTGTTCGGCCTCGGCTTCGCGATCGAGGGCTTCTCGTTCTTCCTCGAGGCGATCTTCATCGGTATCTACGTCTACGGCTGGGACCGGCTCTCGCCGCGCCTGCACATGCTGTCGGCGGTGCCGATCGTGATCGCAGGCGTGACCGGCTCGCTGATGGTGATCTCGGTGAACGCCTGGATGAACCACCCGGGCGGCTTCGAGCTCCACGACGGCAAGGTGACCGACGTCGACCCGTTCAAGGCGCTGTTCGCGAACACGTACCTGTGGCACGAGCTGGTGCACATGTACATCGCGGGATACATCGTTGTGGGCTTCCTGCTCGCCGGCGTCTACGCCTACGGCCGGCTGCGCGGGCGCTGGGGGCGTTACGAGCGCGTCGCGCTCGCGGTCCCGCTCACGGTCGCGGCGCTTGCCTCGCCGGTGCAGGTGCTCGTGGGCGACTGGGCCGCACGGGACGTCGCCAAATCGCAGCCGGTCAAGCTCGCCGCGATCGAGGGGCTCTACCGAACGACGCGCGGCGCATCCGAGCACGTGCTCGGCTGGTACACGGACGACCAGGTCAAGTACGGCATCGCGATTCCGCACCTGCTCTCGCTGCTCTCCTTCCACAGCTGGAACGCGAAGGTCCAGGGCCTTCAGTCCGTCCCGCCGTCGCAACGCCCGCCGGTCAACGTCGTGCGCATCGCCTTCCAGACGATGGTCGGCATCGGCACGCTGTTCGCGCTGCTCGGCATCTTCTACGTCGTCGTCTGGATCAGGCGCCGGGAGCTGCCCCGGTCGCGCTGGTTCTACCGCGCGCTTGTCCTCGCCGGTCCGCTGTCGGTCGTCGCGCTGATCGCGGGGTGGGTCGTCACCGAGGTCGGGCGCCAGCCCTGGGTCGTCTACCGGGTGATGCCGACCGCGGCAGCCGTCACCGGCGCGAAAGGGATCCCTGTGGGGTACGCGCTGCTCGCCGGCGGATACGCGCTGATCGCGTGCGGCCTGGTCTGGGTGCTTCGCCGCCTCGCGCGGGCGCCGCTGGACCAGCCCTACGACGTCGCGAGCGAGATGGCGCAGGAGGCCTGAACGTGTTGCTGCAGGCGCTGCCGATGGTCTTCGTCCTCACCGGGCTCGCGCTCTACACGGTGCTCTCGGGCGCCGACTTCGGAGCGGGCTTCTGGCAGCTCCTCGCCGGCCGCGGTCCGCGGGGCGAGCGGCTCCGCGAGTACGCGCACCACGCGATGGGCCCCGTGTGGGAGGCGAACCACGTGTGGCTGATCTTCGTGCTGACCGTGTTCTGGACGGCCTACCCGACCGCCTTCGGCTCGATCATGACGACGCTCGCGATCCCGCTGTTCATCGCCCTCGGAGGGGTCGTGTTCCGGGGGGCCGCCTACGCGTTTCGACCCGGCGCCTCGACCGCGCGCGAGGCGGGAGCCGTCGACACGATCTTCGCGGGCTCCTCGATCCTCGCCCCGTTCGCGCTCGGCTGCGCCGCAGGGGCGATCGCGACGGGCCGCGTGCCGGTCGGGAACGCCGCCGGCGCGCCGGTCGCGAGCTGGCTGAACCCGAGTTCGGTGACGATCGGGGTGCTCGCCGTGGTCAGCAGCGCCTACGTCGCCGCAGTCTTCCTCGCCGCCGACGCGGCGCGCGAGGGCGAGCGCGAGCTCGGAGCCGAGCTGCGGCTGCGCGCGCTCGGTGCCGGCGTGGTCGGCGGAGTCGTCGCGATCGGCGCGATCTTCGTGCTGGACGCCGACAGCCACGCGCTGTACCGCTCGCTGGTGAGCGCACGGGCGCTGCCGGCCGTCGCGGTCTCGGTGCTCGCCGGCGCGGCGACGCTCTGGCTCGTGTGGAGGAGGCGGTTCGAGCCCGCGCGCTTCCTCGCCGCGCTTGCGGTGGCGGCCACGATCGCCGGCTGGGCGCTCGCGCGCTGGCCCACGATCCTGCCCGGGCTGACCGTCGACGAGGCGGCAGCCGGCCACGACACCCTCGTCTGGGTGGTCGTCTCGGTGCTCGCCGGCGCGGTCGTGCTGTTCCCCTCGCTCGGGCTGCTGTTCGGGCTCACGCTCAGGGGCCGCTTCCATGAGCCGGCCGGGGCGCAGCCGGCGGGGGCCGGCGCCCAGGGGCGCGCGCCGCTGCGCACGCGCCTCGGCGCCCGTGCCGCGCTCGCGCTGCTGATCGCCGGTATCGGCCTGCTCAACGTCGCGGAAGCGAGCTGGGCGCACGCCGTAGGCATCGTCTGCCTCGCCGGGTTCGTGCTCAGCGGGTTCCGCCTGATCATGTTCGGCATGCTCGGCGTCGATGCTTGCGAACGCGACGACACCGTGCAACAATTGCCACAAGCCCGCGGATGACACCGGGCGATCTCGACTGGGGGCCGAGTTGCTTTTAGAGCCGCCGGTGGGGCGTCGAGCGGGGGCAGAGGCGGGAGCGAAAACAGCGCGGCTCAGCGCGGTGAGAACGCCGGGTCGTGCGACCTTCCAGACAGGAGGCATCGATGAACGAGCGGAATCTCGCAGCCGAGGAGATACGCGAAACGACTTCGGTGTGGTGGCTGCTCGTCCTGATCGGGCTGGTCGGGATCGCGGCCGGCGTGATCGTGCTGCTGAAGCCCGAAGACAGCCTCTCGACGCTGGCGGTGGTCGCCGGCATATTCGTGCTCGCCAGCGGCATCTTCGACGTCGCGATCTCGTTCAGCTCGCGCACACCGAACCGCGGGCTGGCGGCGATCGTCGGCGTTCTGAGCGTCGTAGTGGGCGTGCTGCTGATCCGCCACCCGATCGGAGGCGTGCTGTTCGTGGCGCTCCTGATCGGCATCTGGCTGATCGCGGTCGGTGTCGTGCGCCTCGTCGAGGCGTTCGACGACGAGCACAAACTGTGGAGCATCGTGATCTCGCTGATCGAGATCGCCGCCGGGGTCGTGATCGTCGCAACGCCGCCGATCGGCTTCGCGACGCTCGCGCTGCTGACCGGGATCGCGTTCATCGTCTACGGGGTTGCGGTGTTCGCCCTCGGTTGGATGATGCACTCGGTGCACCACGACGCCGCAGACCCGGCCTTTCACGCCGGCGCGCCCGCCTAGCCGACGCGCACCAGGCGGCGGGCGCGGAAACCGCGCCGGGCACCGGAGGCAACGCTTCCGGTGCCCGGCGCCGTGCGCGCAAACCTTAGCCACGGCTTAGAAAGAAACGCCGCGAAGGCGTGGTCTGACCGGATACAAGCACTCTCCTGAGTGCACGCCGGCCCTCACCGGCGATCCCCCCGATCGAAGGACGACCACGATGAAAGCGACCCACCTCACCGCGGCGCTGGTCACCCTGGCCGCGGCGCTCGGAGCGAGCACGGCAGTGACGGCGCCGGCCGCGTTCGCCTCGACACACCATCACCGCCGCCACCATCACACGAGCCCGATCCCCCAGCGGGGCGGCGGCGATCACGACGCCGACAACAGCGGCGCGCCGAGCGACGGCGACGGGAGCGTGTGATGATGCGCGCGCTCACACAAGGAGCCGAGCGGCGTGCGTTCGGGCTGTCCGGCATGCTGCTGGCGGTGGCGCTCCTCGCCGCGGGCTGCGGCGGCGCGAGCTACGGCTCGTCGCACTCCAGCTCGAACGCCTCGCCCACGGAACCTGCACCGGCTACGAGTGCTCCGAAGGCGAGCACCAAGGCGCCGGCACCCGCCCGATCGGCGCACGCTGCGAGTGCTTCGCACTCCAGCTCGAAGACGGGGGCGTCGGCCGCGTCGGCGCCGGTCGCGAGTGCTCCGAGCCCGAGCTCGAAGACGGTCGCGCCGGCTGCGTCGGCGCCGGTCGCGAGTGCCCCGAGCACGAGCTCGAAGGCGCCCGCGCCCGCCCGATCGGCAGCGCCGACGAGTGCTTCGCACTCGCGCTCGAAGGTATCGGCGCCCGCCAAACCGGCGCCGGTCAAGTCTGCCCCCGCGCCCCCGCCGCCGCCGGCGGCGAGCTCTCCGCAGGCCGAAAGCCAGGCGTCGGGCATCCCGCAGAACAACGGCGGCGACATGGACGCCGACAACAACGGCGGGCCGAGCGACGGCGATGGCAACCAGTAGGCGCCGCGCCCCGATCCTCGGCGCGGTGCTCGCCGTGCTGGTGGCGAGTGCGACGGTTGCCGTCGCGCTCGCCACGGGCGCCGGGGCCCGGCACGACTCCCCAGCGCGGGCTTCCGCCACGAGCCCCGGTGCGATCATCGCCGGCCTGGGGCCTGAGCCGGCACCGTCGGGGTGGCCCTCGGCGACGATCGCGTCGGGCTTCGCGACGATCCCCTACCCGCGCGGGTGGCAGGCGATCGCCGGCGACCGCGGCACCGTCAGCTTTGCGCTTCGCGACCGCGCCGGGCACTACCTCGGCTATCTGAACGTGACGCCGCACCAGGGCGGCGAGCAGCTTTCGAGCTGGGCCCGGTTTCGTCTCGGGCGCAACCGCGGCGAGGGCGACCGCAACGTGGCCCTGCTGGCTTCGCGCCGGGGCGTCCCCTTCGCGGGCGCGCGCGGCACCTGCGTGATCGACGACTACTCCTCGCGCGTCGGCGCGAACCCCTATAGGGAGCTCGCGTGTCTCGTCCGTGGCCGCCGCTCGGCGAGCGTGCTGGTCGCGAGCGCTCTGCGCCCGGACTGGGCGCGGATCGCACCGCTGCTGGTCGCCTCCACGGCGGCGTTCGTCGAGCGCTGATCGCGCCGTGTGCCGCCGGCGGCTGCGCGGCGGGCGGGCTCAGCCGCCGGTGGCGGCGACCTCGGCCAGTGAGCGCCCGCTCACGACCGACAGCGGTGCGGAGGCGACGACGTCGGAGCCCGGCTCGGCAAGCGCGTCGCGCCGCTTGACGAGCAGCCATTGCGGCTTCGCCCCGCCTCCGGTGCGCTGCAGCGCGAACCCGCCTCGCAGCTTGCTGCCGTGCAGGACGAACACGGCGTGGCCCCGCTCGAGCGCCTGCGGCCAGGGGACGCGGCCGCCCTGCTCGTAGGGGCCGCGATCCCAGACGATCACGCCGCGGCCGTCGCCGGTCGCTCCCTCGAAGCTGTTGTGCGCGAGGTCGTGATCCTCGACCTGGACGGCGAGCCGCTTGACGGCCGGGTCCATCGACGGGCCCTTCGGCAGCGCCCACGAGCGCATCGCCCCGTCGACCTCCAGTCGCAGGTCGAAGTGGTGCGCGGTGGCGCGGTGCTCCTGCACGACGAACACGCCCGCGGGCACGCCCCGCACGGCGAACTGCTCGTGGCCCTCGACTTTCGTCTCGCGCACCTCGAGCCCGCGCACTTCGGCACCGCGCGGACCGCTGCCGAGGTAGTCGATCAGGACCTGCACGGCGTCACCGGGGCCCTCGGCGTGGACGGCGAGGGTGCCGTCGTCCTCGTTTCGCACCCAGCCGAGCACGCCGAGATCGAGCGCCCGGCGGCGCACGCTCTCTCTGAAGCCGACCCCCTGCACATGTCCGGACACCACCACGCGCACCGCCCGCGCAGCCCCGGTGGACGGCTCGGCAGGCTGTCGGCGGGCGCTCGGCAAGGTGCGCCCAAGATGACACAGCCGCCCGGAGGCGCGTCAGCCGCCGAGCAGCTCGGCCAGGAAGCGCCTGGACCGCTCGTAGATGCCGGGCGCTCCGCTCTCTCGCGGGCCGGCGACGTTCAGTGCGCCACCGGCGCGGAGGCCGTCGAGCAGCGCCTGTGCGGCCCGCAGGGCATCCTCGGGACGGCCGAGCTCGGCGAGCGCGAGCGGCCGGGTGAGCTCCCGGGCGGCAGCGAGGGTCAGCGCGGTTCCGGAGCCCGCCGCGGGCGACGGGCCGTCGAGCAGAACGAGCGTCGCGGCGCTGTCGCGGACGTTCCAGCGGGTGCGCTGCGAGCGATCGGCGCCCGGCGTCTCTCGCAACAGCGGGTAGCGGGCCAGCAGCCCTGGCGGCTCGGGCAGGTCCTCGGCCCAGCCGCCGCGCGGGCACCAGCCGCCGTAGGGGATGCCGAGCGCGACCGCCACGTCGAGCGCGGCGCGGTCGACGCCCGTCTGGCCGCCGGAGACAATCCGCGCGGGGGAGGCCACCCACCCAAGTTAGGCGAGGGGTGGGGTCCCCGCGCAGCTACAAGGAGTCCTCGAGCTTCTTGTAGGCGATCTGCAGCAGGTCGGAGCCGAACAGGGCCGTGAACACGGCCGCCAGCCAGCGCGTCGGCCGCGGCGCGACGGCCAGGGCGCCGGTGAAGGCCGCCGCGATCCACATCCCGAGGCAGTAGGGGCAGATCAGCAGCTCGCCGACCGCGCGGCGCAGTCCGCTGCCGCGGGCTTCCTCCTCGACCTCGCCGGGGCCGCCCTCCCCCTGGTAGCGCGTGAACGGGTGGCGGATCGCGCTCGTCACACGGTCCTTGGCGATCAGCCGCGAGAGCTTGTGCGTGGCGAGCGTGATGAGCGCGAGGTCCGCGGCCGAGACGCGCTCGGGCAGCTGCCGCCCGGTGCGCCGCATCCACAACGCGAACGCCGCGCAAAGGCCGCCGAAGGCAGCCGTCAGCACCGAGTAGCTGCCGATCGGACGCTCTTGCGCGCCGCTGCCGCCGGCCTTGCCGTTGGCGGCGGCCGCGGGGCGCGTGGCCCCGGCGTGCTCTGCGGCGGAATCAGTCACTTAGCTCGCTGTACCCGCTCCGCCGTTCGCGAAGCGCAGGCGACGGCTGTGCTCGATCTGACAAGGCGGATCGATTGGAGCTCTGGGGCGGGAGGGTAGGTAGACGGTGTAGCGGCGTCGACGACGGCGCCGGTGGAGATCCATACCGGCATGGGCATCAGCCCTCGTGTGAGGCATGAGGAACATCCCGGGGAGAGGCTGAGAGGAGCTTCCGGAGATGAACGTGTCCTGCCCCCAGTGCGGTCTGGTGCTCGCCCTGCGCGGGCCGCAGATCGAGTACTGCCCGCGCTGCATCGCCCGCCGACGCCAGCCGGTTCCGCTCGTCGCAGACGCGCTCAAACGGACGCGACGCGAGCCGCCGGCGCCGGCGACGCCGGCGCTGCGGCCGCTGGCGGAGCGGGCCGCAGAAGTGCTGCGCCGGCGAAGCGCGACCTAGCGGCCGCTACAGTCGCGGCTCGGATGCCGAGCGACGAGCCGCAGCTGACGGACCTCATGCACCTCGGCCGCGAGAAAGTGATCGGGGCCTGGCGCGTCGGCGATGTGATCATCGACCCGGGGCCGGCCTCGTGCCTCCCCGCCCAGATCGCCGAGCTCGAACGCCGACCGCCGCGCGCGCTGCTCCTGACTCACATCCACCTCGACCATGCAGGCGCCGCCGGGTCGCTCGCGGCGCGCTTCGAGGACCTCGAGGTGTGTGTGCACGAGCGTGGGGCGCCTCACCTCGCCGACCCATCCCGCCTGTTGGCGAGCGCGGAGCGTCTCTATGGCGCGGACATGCAGCGGCTGTGGGGCGAGGTGCTGCCCGTCGCGCCGGAGCGCATCAGGGCGTTGAGCGGCGGGGAGTCGCTCCCCGGTGGCCTGCGAGTCGCCTACACCCCGGGTCACGCCTCCCATCACGTTGCATACCTGCACGAGCCGAGCGGCTTCGCGTTCGCCGGCGACGTCGCCGGCGTCAGGATCGCCGCCGGCCCGACGCTGGCTCCGACGCCGCCTCCGGACATCGACCTCGCGGCGTGGCGGGAGTCGATCGACGCGATCTCCGGCTGGCGGCCCGCGGCGCTGGCGATCACGCACTTCGGCTCCTACGAGGACGTCGAATCACAGCTCGGGCGCCTGCGCGAGTACCTCGACGAGATCGAGACGGACGCCGCGCGGCTCGATGAGCAGGCGTTCGCTGCGGCGTACAGGGCGCGCCTCGCCGCAGCGGCGAGCGACGCGACGGCGGCGACCTACGAGCAGGCGATGCCGCCCGGGCAGAGCTACGCCGGGCTGCGGCGCCACCTCGAGCGCGCTCGGGACGCCGGAAGCTGACAGGGCGCGTGGCGGCGGCACCGGGCGCCCGTGCCGCGAACCTGCGTGACCCGCGAAGCCCCGCCGCACGCCCCGGGAAGGAATGCTCATCCCCGGAGTCGATGCTTGTCGCAGGTCCTCGCCTCCAGAGGCCCGCACCGCGGGTGCTGCGCCCGACCGCAGCCAGTCGCCGCCGCTCCGTGCCTCGCCCCTTCGTTGGTACGGACGCGGCGGCGGCGCGGTTTCAGGCGGCTCGCACACCGGCGTGCGCCGCGGCGACCCGTACGACGAGGATCGCGATGTCGTCGCGAGCGCCCTGGCTGAGGTCGACCAGCCCGAGCAGCGCCGCGATCGCCTCTCCGGCGGACTCGGGCGCGCGCGCCGAGAGCGCGCCCAGCAGCTCGCGGCTGTCGAGCGTCCGCGCCGGTGCGTGCGCCTCGGCAAGCCCGTCCGTGTAGAGGGCGAGCGAGTCGCCGACCCGCAGCACGGTCGAGTCCTCGCCGATACGGGCGTCGGGGAAGACGCCGAGCAGCGTGCCCCCTGTGCCGAGCTCCTCCGTCGTGCCGCCCGCGCGCGAGACGAGCGCCGGCGGATGGCCGCCCGCGGCGACCGTCACCGCCACGCCGTCGGCTGCGAAGTCCAGCCGAACGAGGACTGCCGTCGCGAAGCGCCCGCCGAAGTCGTGGTCCAGCATCGCGCGGTTGACGCGCTCGAGCACCCTCGCCGGGCGCTCGCCTTCGCGCGCGTAGGCGACCGTCGTGTGGCGGAGGAACGCTGTCAGCACCGCCGCCTCGGCGCCCTTGCCGCACACGTCGCCGACGACGAGCCAGCAGCCGTCGCGATCGGCGAACACGTCGTAGAAGTCGCCCCCGACTTCGCTGCCGGCGCCCATCGGCCGGAAGTAGCTTTCGAGATCGAGCCCTGGCACCTTCGGCAGCGCGGCCGGCATCAGGCTGCGCCGGAGCGTCTGCGCGACGCGGGCGCGCTCGGCATACAGCCGCGCGTTGTCGAACGCCAGGGCGGCGCGGCCCGTGAGGTCCTCCAGGACGCGCAGCTGGCCCGGCTGTGGGGCGCCGGCGTGGACGAACGACATCACGCCGAGCAGGCGCCCGCGGGCGACCATCGGCACGACGGTGGCCGAGCGCGAGAGCGAGTCGCCCGCCGGCAGCACGCCGGCCGTCATGATCGCCTCGCCGGCGGCCGCGACGCTGCTGCCGGCGACATCGGCGACGACGTGCGAGGTGCGTTCGCGCAGCGCTCGCGAGACGGGCAGGCCGCCCAGCCGCTGGGGACGCTCCTCCGGGGGCATCTGCTCCACCCGCGCCGCCGCCTGCGGGTCGACGCCGGCGGCGACGGTGGTCGTGATCGCCCCGTCGTCGTCGACGAGGTCGATCACGCACAGCTCGGCGAGCTCCGGCAGCGCCATCGCGGCGATCCGCTGCAGCGTCTGCTGCGGGTCCAGCGAGGTATCGAGCTTGGCCGTCGCCGCGATCAGCAGCTCCAGCCGCCGCCGGTCCGCGCGCATCCGTTCGAGCGCGAGATGCACCGCGATCGCCGTCAGCAGCGCGAGCACCGCCCCGACGCAGGCGATCGCCGCGAAGTTGGCATCGACGCTTTCGTAGGCCAGCGGCGCAAGGAAGGCGAGCAGCCCCAGCAGCGAGGTGAAGATGAAGCGCCCCCGCGGCTGGAACGCGGCCGCATGGCCGATCGCGAAGAAGTACAGCAGCGCGAACGGGCTCTCGGCTCCGCCCGTGGAGGCGCACAGGACGATGATGATCGCGATCCCCCAGAGCTCGGCGGCCCAGGCGAGCTCGAGGCTGGCGCGCCCGCGGGAGAGCATCCAGATCAAGAAGAGCGCGGTCAGCATCGCGTCGCCCGCGACCGCAGCCGCGGCGGCGGGCGAGCTGACTTCGGGCAGCAGGAAGGCCGTTGCGATCAGCGAGCCGCCGATCACGTACAGGCCCGCGGCGCTCGCGACCGCGAGACGCGTTTCGCCGCCGCGCCGAGCGCCTCCCGTCGTGCCCCTGTGGAACCTCTCTCTCATCGTGATCGCGTCTCAGGCTCTGCGCCGGGCTCCGGCGGGGACGCTCGCGGCCGCCTCTGCCCGGGTCAAGCCTAAAGCCCCACGCGCGCCGAGGCGAACCGTGCGACAGGCGCCGCGCTCAGCCTCCGAGGCCGGCGGCGCCGGAGCTGAGCGCGTCGCCGCTCACTTCATACGTTTCGCTCGCGGCCGGCGCATGCACGCTCGGCGTCGCTCCGAAGTCGAAGAATTCGACGACCACGCCGGCCTGGAGCCGCTGGCCGCCGACGCTGAGCGGGAGATCGATCTCGATGCGGCGGACCAGCTGGTGGGAGTCGACCCAGACCTGGACCGGCATCGAGCCGATCCCGAGCTGGCCGATCAGCTTTTCGACAGCCTGCTTGGTGGCGCCGCTGGAGCCCGGGAGCTGCGAGGCGGCCTTGCGCAAATCGATCGAGCCCGTGTAGCGCGTCGTGCGCACGCCGCGGACGAACTGGGTGCCGGCCGCCTGGACGCTGCCGCCGCTGGCCCGCAGGTACTGCAGGAACTGGGCCGGGTTGGCCTGTCCGCTGGCGAGCGACTGCGGGTCGAGCCCCAGCTTGCCCGCGACCGCGGCGACGTCGATCGCCATCCAGCTGGCGCCGTTCGGCAGCTTGCCCGCGAACACCGGCGAGCCGACGTACACCTTCCCGCCCGTGAAGCGCTCGGCGATCGTGGTGCCGTCGGGCAGCACGCTCGATGCCGCCGCGGGGAGCCCGTTGAGCGTCATCGTGAGTTCGGATTCGCCGTCCTTGAAGTTGACGTGGCCCTTCCCGTCCATCGCGATCTGGCCGCCGAGCGAGCCGAGGTCGATCTGCATGTGCATCGCGAGCTTGGCCCCGTCGGCGCTGCTCGTCGTAAATGCAGCCCTCGACAGCGGGTCGACGGTCGCCGAGGGGGTGCTCGAGCCGCAGCCGCCCGTGACCGCGACCACGAGAAGCGCGGCGAGCAGTGCGAAGGCGCTTCTGACGGTCCTGCGGAGGGTCATCTTCGAGATGTGATCGGGGCCGGCGCCCATGTTCATTAGCGGCGCAGGAGCTTGCACGACGAATATCCTGGCGCAGATGGTGGCACGCGGCGGCGGCGGCTCAGTCGGGCCAGCGGCCGTGACGGTCGAAGTGCTCGCGCGCCCGGTCCTCGCGCTCGCGCTCGCGCTCGCCGGCCACGCCCGCGCGGAACAGCCAGTTGAGGAAGAAGATCGCGAGGCCCGCGCCGACGATCGCGGCGCCCCCCTCGAGCTCGGCTTCGCTGCCCAGCGCCATCACGACGATCCCGCCGAGGATCACCGACCCCGGCAGCACGTAGCGAAGCAGCACCAAGGGCCAGCTGTGCGGTGTCTGGTCGGTCCTGTCGTTCATCCGCGCGAGAGCCAGGCTAGCCGCGGGCGCCGGCTGAAGCCTCCAACGGCCGCGCCTGGGGCTCGGCGGCGAGCGCCGCGGCGCTGCGGCGCGCGGCGCGCTGGGCGCGCGCGCCCGTCGAGGCGGCGCCCAGCGCGAGCACGGCAGCGCCGCACGCGCCGATCACCCACCAGGCGGGATGGCTCGCGGCCGCGAGGCCCTTGCCGGCTGCGCCGGCGGCTGCCGTGCCGACGATCGAGCCGATCACGGCCACGCCGAGCGTCTGCCCGACCTGCCTGCTCGTCGAAGCGACCGCGGCGGCGACCCCGGCCTGCGAGTTCGGCATTCCGGAGACCGCGGTGTAGGTGATCGGCGGGTTGATGCTGCCGAAGCCCATCCCGTAGAGCGCGTAGACGCCGAGCAGGAGCCCCAGCGGCGTCGTCGACGTGAGGCCCGTGAGCAGCAGCGGCGCGATCAGCATGCACACCCCCCCGAACAGCAGCACCGGCCGTGCCCCGCGGCTGCCGACGATCCGACCGGAGATCGGCGCGAGCACCCCGGCAAGGATCGCCATCGGCAGCGTGCACAGGCCCGCCTCGAGCGGCGAGTACCCGCGCACCTCCTGTAGGTAGAGGGTGTTGATCAGCAGGAACCCTGCAAAGCCGGCGAACCCGCACACGGCGATCAGGGTCGCGCCGGCGAACGGAGGGCTGCGGAAGAAGCGCGGCTCGATCAGCGGTTCGCGGCGGTGCAGCTCGTAGGCGACCAGCGACGCGAGCGCTGTCAACCCGACCGCGAACAGACCGAGCGTCTGCGCCGAGACCCAGCCGGCATGCGGCGCGTCGATGATCGCGTAGGTGACCGTCGCGAGCACGACGATCACGAGCACCTGGCCGACCGGGTCGAGGCGGCGCGGGCGCTCGGCGCGGGACTCGGGCACGTACAGCGCGGTCAGCACCACGGCAGCGAGCGCGATCGGGACGTTGATCCAGAAGATCGCGCGCCAGTCGACTGCCTCCGTCAGCCCGCCCCCGACGATCGGCCCGAGCGCCAGGCTGATCCCGACCGTCGCGCCCCAGGCGCCGATCGCGCGCCCGCGCTCGCGCGGGTCGGTGAAGACGTTCGTGATGATCGACATCGCGACCGGGTTGAGCATCGAGCCGCCGATGCCCTGCACGGCGCGCGCGGCGATCAGCCAGCCGAGGCTCGGCGCCAGGCTGCACGCCAGCGACGCGCCCGCGAACACGCAGAGGCCGGTCTGGAAGGTGCGCTTGCGCCCGACCCGGTCGCCGGTCGAGCCGGCCAGCAGCAGGAAGCTCGCGATCACGATCGTGTAGGCGTCCACGGTCCACTGCAGCCCCGACAGCGAGGCGTGCAGTTCGCGGCGGATCGAGGGCAGCGCGACGTTCACGATCGTGTTGTCCATCGCGACGATCAGCAGGCTCATGCAGCAGATCGCCAGGATCCCCAGCCGCCTGCGCCTGCTCAACTGATCGGTAGCGTTCACCTCGATCAGTTCTAGCGGTGGCCGGTCTGCATACCGGCCGGGGAGGTCTCCTGAGTGCCGAGCATCGACGAGATCGAGGTCGCCGACGAGCCAGGGCGGTGGGCCGCTCTGGGGTTCCGCACGGAGGGTGAGCGCTGCGAGATCGGCGGCGTCGCGCTGCGGCTGAGCGGGCCGGACGGGAACGGAAACGGCGTGGTCGGCTGGTCGCTGCGGGACCTGCGCAGCGAGGATCTCGACGGGCTGCCCACCCGCATGTCCACCGAGCCGGCGCGCCCGCCCGCGCTCGCGCATCCGAACGGGGTCGTTGCGATCGACCATGTCGTCGCCGTCTCGCCGAGCTTCGAGCGCAGCGTCGCCGCGCTGCAGGCGGCCGGGCTCGACCTGCGCCGGGTCCGCGAGGAGCCGACGCCTGCCGGCGCGCCGAGGCAGGCGTTCTTCAGGCTCGGCCGCGAGATCCTCGAGCTGGTGGCCGAGCCCGAAGAGGCGGCCGCGCGGCACGGCAGCACGGAGCGGCCGGCGTTCTTCTGGGGACTCGCGATGCTCGTCGACGACATCGACGCGACGGTCGAGGCGATGGCTCCGCACGCGCGCCCGCCGCGGCCGGCGGTGCAGCCGGGCCGACGCATCTCGACTGTGGATCGCTCCGCGGGGCTGGCCTTCCCGCTCGCGCTGATCACCCGCGAGGAGGAGCTCGCAGCGTGAGCGGCTGGGAGACCTGGAACGCGGTCGACGAGTACACGGCCGGTCTGCTGATCGGGCACGACCCGGTGCTGGACGAGGCCCAGCGCGAGAGCGATGCCGCCGGCCTGCCGGCGATCCAGGTGACCGCGAACCAGGGCCGGCTGCTGTACCTGCTGCTGCGCATCCACGGCTCGCGAAGGGTGCTCGAGCTCGGCACGCTCGGGGGCTACAGCACGATCTGGATGGGCCGCGCACTCGCGCCGGATGGACGTCTCGTCACGCTCGAGCTGAACGAGCGCTTCGCCGAGGTGGCGCGCGTGAACCTGGCGCGGGCCGGGCTGCAGGAAGTCGTCGAGCTGCGCGTCGGCCCGGCGCTGGACGCGCTGGCCGAGATGCGAGAGCGGGGCGAGGGGCCGTTCGACGTGGTGTTCATCGACGCCGACAAGCAGACGACGCCCGAGTATTTCCGCCTCGCGCTGGAGCTCACGCGTCCGGGCTCGCTGATCATCGTGGACAACGTGGTGCGCGACGGGGCGATCGCCGACCCCGCCACCGAGGAGGCCGGAGCCCGCGGGATGCGCCGCTTCCTCGAGCTGGCCGGCGCCGAGCCGCGCGTGACCGCGACCACGATCCAGACCGTCGGAAGCAAGGGCTACGACGGGTTCACGCTCGCGCTCGTCGAGCCCGGCGGCCGGACGCCACAGCACGGTTGACATCTATAGTCCGGCCCCGGATGGCGGGCGAGCTGAAGCTGGGGCTGAACACGGGCTACTGGGCCGGCGGCCCTCCACCGGGCGTCGAGGAGTCGATCGCCGAGGCCGATCGGCTCGGCTTCGACTCGATCTGGACCGCTGAGGCCTACGGGTCGGACTGCTTGACGCCGCTGGCGTGGTGGGGGGCCCGCACGGAGCGCATCAAGCTCGGCACCGCGATCGTGCAGATGTCGGCGCGCCAACCGGCCGCGACCGCAATGGCCGCGATGACGATGGATCACCTGTCGGGCGGCCGGTTCATCCTCGGTCTCGGCGTGTCCGGCCCGCAGGTCGTCGAGGGCTGGTACGGGATGCCGTTCGCCAAGCCGCTCGCGCGCACGCGCGAGTACATCTCGATCCTTCGCGACATCTGGGCGCGGAAGGGGCCGGTCACGGCCGACGGCGAGCACTACAAGCTGCCGTTCCCGGGCGGCACCGGATTGGCCAAGCCGCTGAAGGCGTCGATCCACCCGCTGCGCGAGGACATCCCGATCTATCTCGGCGCCGAGGGTCCGAAGAACATCGCCCTGTGCGCGGAGCTGTGCGACGGATGGCTGTCGATGCTCTTCGCGCCCTCCGAGCAGGAGCACTACGCCGCCTACCTGCGCGAAGGCTTCGGCCGGCCGGGAGCGCGGCGCAGCTTCGAGGACTTCGAGGTCAACGCGACCGTGCCCCTGATCGTCTCCGAGGACGTCGAGGCCGCCGCCGACGCCCTGCGGCCCTTCTACGCGCTCTACTTCGGCGGCATGGGCGCGAAAGGCACCAACTTCCACGCCAACGTGGCAATCCGGATGGGCTATGAGAAGGAGGTCGACGCGATCGCCGCGCTCTACCTCGAAGGCAAGAAGGACGAGGCAGGGGCGAAGGTGCCGCGCGAGCTGATCGAGCAGATGTCGCTGATCGGCCCCCCCGAGAAGATCAAGCACGACCTGGAGGCGTGGCGCGAGTCGATCGTCACGACGCTCTTGATCTCCGGCGACGCCGCGACGCTGCGCACGGCGGCCGAGCTCGTGCTGGGCTAGCGCCGGCCCCGGCAGCGCGAGCGCACGCGTGCGCGGCGGGCGGCTACGGTAGCCCCATGTCCGCTCGCAGCTCGGCCTCGGTCAAGAAACTGACGCTCGCCGCGTGCATCCTGGGGTCCGGAATCGTCCTGCTCGACGGTACGGTCGTCAACGTCGCGCTGCCCACCATCCAGCGCGCGCTCGGGGGAGGCCTCGCGGCCCAGCAGTGGGTCGTCAACGGTTACCTGCTGACGCTGGGCTCGCTGATCCTGATCGGCGGTTCGCTCGGCGATCTCTATGGCGAGCGGCGCGTGTTCGCGATCGGCGTCGCCGGCTTCGGCGCCACGTCACTGCTGTGCGCGTTCGCTCCCAGCGTCGCGTTCCTGGTAGCGGCGCGTGCGCTGCAGGGCATGACGGGCGCGTTGCTCGTGCCGAGCTCGCTGGCGGTGATCGTCAACACCTTCGCGCAGCAGGAGCGCGGCAAAGCGATCGGCAGCTGGACGGCGTGGGGAGCGATCGCGACGGCGCTGGGGCCCCTGATCGCCGGCGAGCTGCTCGCGTTCGCCTCGTGGCGCTGGATCTTCGTCCTGAACGTCCCACTCGCGCTCATCTGCCTGTTCCTGATCCTGACGGTGATCCCACCGAGCGCACCTCGCGAGCCCGGCGCACGAAGCATCGACATACCGGGCGCGGTGCTGTGCGCGCTCGGGCTCGCCGGTCCCGTGTTCGCGCTGATCGAGCAGCCGCGGCTGGGCTGGTCGAGCCCCGGCGTGATCGTGCCGCTGATCGCCGGCGTCGCGCTGCTCGTGATCTTCGTGCTCTACGAGTCACGGGCGAAGGACCCGATGCTGCCGCTGCGCCTGTTCCGGCGCCGGAACTTCGCGGCCGGCAACATCGAGACGTTCGCGATGTACGCCGGGCTGTCGATCGTGTTCTTCTTCCTGGTGCTGTTCCTCCAGCAGATCGGCGGCTACACGCCGCTGCAGAGCGGGCTGGCGACGCTCCCCGTGACGATCGTGATGTTCCTTCTCTCGAGCAGCGCCGGCATGCTCGCCGACCGCTACGGCCCGCGCTTGTTCATGGGCCTCGGCCCGCTCATCGCTGCCGTCGGGCTCGGGCTGTTCCAGACGACGGGGGGGACGCCCGACTACGTCTCCGAAGTCCTGCCGCCGCTGCTGCTGTTCTCGCTCGGGCTCTCACTGACGGTCGCGCCGCTGACGGCCGCCGTGCTCGCGGGCGCCGAACACGACGCGGGAATCGCCTCGGGCGTGAACAACGCCGTCGCACGTGTCGCGGGGCTTCTCGGCACCGCGTCTGTCGGGGCCGCCATCTCGGCCGTCTTCGTCTCCTCGCTGGACTCGCATCTGGCCGGCCGGCCGCTCGGCCCGGCGGCGCACAACGCCGTCGCCGCAGCGAAGCGCCTTCCCCTGGGCAAGCCGTCTGTTCACGGCCTGCCCCCCGGCCAGGCGCGCGCGGTCGCGAGCGCCGCGGAAGCCGCGTCCGTGCACGCGTTCCACTCGGGGATGATGATCTCGGCGGTGCTGGTGGCGCTGGGCGGCGTCGTCGGCCTGGTGTGGATCCGCAATCCCAGCCGCAAGCCCGGCGACGTCAAGGCCGGCGAGTGCCCGGGCGGGCAGCTCGTCGGCAGCCCGAACGTGTCCGAGGAGGACTCGGGCTCCCGGCGCGGGCAGCTCGTCGGCAGCCCTCAGACCTCGTCGTAGCCCCACAGGCCGACGAGGTCGCGTCCCAGGTACTCGCTCGCGGCGATCACCTGGGGCTTCAGCCGCCGGCGCAGCTCGGTCATGAACGCGGGGTCCGGCGGCGCCGGCTCGCCGAACACCAAGCGCCGGCGCGTCGCGTGCAGCATGCGCTGGCGCATCGGCATCGGCGTCAGCGTCGTGAGCGCGCTCTTCAGCGAGCGCGCGGCCGCGCCTTCGGGGACGATCACGCGGCGCAACAGGCCATTCAGGCGCGGCGAGCGCACGTGGATGCTGGGGTTGACCTCGCGCGCTGGGATCGCCGGGTGCTCATCGACGCCGATGAAGCGCAGGACCGAGCGCAGCGCCCCCTCGTTGTCGGCGCGGTAGTCGTCGTAGATCAGCACGAGCATGTTCTCGCGCGGAAAGCGTGAGCTGTAGCGCTCGAGCTGCTCGGCGTAGCAGACGTGGTCGGAGTAGAAGAGCGCCTTCGGCCAGTAGCCGTTTGCAGGCGTGCTGCGGCCTTCGCGCCGCGCGGGCTCCAGTTCGATCGCCTTGCGGAAGTCGCTCTCGCTCTCGACGTAGAGCTGCAGCCACTGCCGGTGCAGCGAGTGCAGGAAGCTCGCCGGCTCGCGCAGGATCGCCACCAGCTTCGCGTCGGGCCGCGCGTCGGCGATCAGCCGTGCGGCGTCCTTCGACCACAGGTACCACGGGGAGATGTCGCCGACGGTCTGCTCGGGCGCGGCGCCGGCGAACCAGGCCTTGTACTGCTCGAGTGTTTTCGGCGTCCCGCCCGGGCGCGGGATGTCGTTTTCGTGCATCTCCGTCGCGAAGAAGCGGGGCTCCTTCCAGCCGACGAAGACCTGCGGGTGCCGCGCCAGCATCGTGTAGAGCGCCGTGGTGCCGCTCTTGCCGTGCCCGAGGAGGAAGAAGTCGGGAATCCGTCCTCCGGCCATCGGCGCGGGAGTCTAATCGCCGAGAACGCGCCGCGAACCCGTCAAGCGGGTTCGCGCGCGTACTCGCGCATCGCTTCGATCAGCGGTCCAAGCTTGCGCCCCCGCGCGGTGAGCCGGTACTCGACCGTGGGTGGGCTGGTCGGCAGCACCGTCCGCTGAACGAGCCCCGCCGCCTCGAGATCGCGCAGCCGCTCGGAGAGCATGCGGGGCGAGATCCCGGCAACGGCGTCGGCGAACTCGTTGAACCTGAGCGCTCCGCTGAGCGCGGCATAGAGAATCGAGAGCTGCCAGCGCCGCTCGAGCAGGGAGGCTGTCTCCCTGATCTCGAGCGGCACCGGCTCACATCTACGAGAGGGGCGCGACATCGCGTGCCGGCTCCAGGGCGCGGTCCAGCACCTCCTGGACCGTCATCACCGGGTGGAACGTCATCTGCTCGCGGACCTGCTCGGGGATGTCGTCGAGGTCGCCCCGGTTGCGCTCCGGGAGGATCACGTCGGTCAGCCCCGCCGCATGGGCGGCCAACACCTTCTGCTTCAGGCCACCGATCGGCAGCACCCGTCCCTGCAGCGTGACCTCACCGGTCATGCCGACGGTGTGCTTGACCGGGCGCCCGGACAGCAGCGAGGCCAGGGAGGTGACCATCGTCACGCCCGCGCTCGGACCGTCCTTCGGGATCGCTCCGGCGGGGATGTGGATGTGGAACTCCTTGCCCTCGAACGCGTGGTCGTCGATGCCGAGGTCCTCGGCGTGGCCGCGCACATATGAGAGCGCGATCCGCCCGGACTCCTTCATCACGTCGCCCAGCTGGCCCGTCAGCACCAGGCTGCCGTTCGAGGAGCCGCCGCCCATCGCGGTCGACTCGATGAACAGCACGTCGCCTCCGGCGCCTGTCACGGCGAGCCCGGTCGCGACGCCCGGCGTGGCAGTCCTCGCGGCCGACTCCTGGAAGACCTTCTGGCGCCCGAGCGCGTCGCGCACGGCCTCCAGGTCGATCTCCACCGGCGTCTCGAGCGCCTCGCCCGACGCCTGCGCGGATGCGATCTTCGTCGCGGTCTTGCGCAGGATCGTGCCCAGGCTGCGCTCCAGGTTGCGGACGCCCGCCTCGCGGGTGTACTCGTTGATGACCGTCTTCAGGGTCTCGTCGGAGACCTCGACCTCGTCCTCGCGCAGGCCGTTGCGGTCGCGCTGGCGCGGCCACAGGTAGCCCTTGGCGATCGCGAGCTTCTCTTCGGTTGTGTAGCCGTCGAAGCTGATCACCTCCATGCGGTCCAGCAAGGGACCGGGGATGGTGTCGGCGACGTTGGCCGTCGCCAGGAACATCACCTGGCTGAGGTCCAGCTCCACATCGAGGTAGTGGTCGCGGAACGAGTGGTTCTGAGCCGGGTCGAGCACCTCGAGCAGGGCCGCGGAGGGGTCCCCGCGCCAGTCGGCGCCGACCTTGTCGACCTCGTCGAGCAGGATCACCGGGTTCATCGTCCCGGCGTCGCGCAGCGCACGGACCAGCCGGCCGGGCAGCGCGCCGATGTAGGTGCGCCTGTGGCCGCGGATCTCCGCCTCGTCGCGGACGCCGCCGAGCGACATGCGCACGAACTCGCGTCCGGTCGCCTTGGCGATCGACTCGCCGATCGAGGTCTTGCCGGTGCCCGGGGGGCCGATCAGCGTCAGGATCGCGCCGGACTTCGGGTCGGCCTCGATCCCGCGCTCCTGGCGCAGCTTGCGCACTGCCAGGTACTCGGTCACACGGTCCTTGACGTCCTCCAGGCCGGCGTGATCGGCGTCCAGCACTTCGCGTGCCTCGACCGGGTCCAGCCGCTCCTCGGAGCGCTTGTTCCACGGCACGGCGATCAGCCAGTCCAGGTAGGTGCGGATCATGCTCGACTCGCCCGTCTGGTCGCCCATCCGCTCGAGCCGGGCAAGCTCCTTCAGAGCCTGCTCCTTGACGTCCTCGGGCATCTCGGCGTCCTCGATCTTGGTGCGGTACTCGTCGGCGACCGACGCGTCGTCCTCGCCGAGCTCCTTGCGGATCGAGTCCATCTGCTTGCGCAGGAAGTACTCGCGCTGCTGCTTCTCAGCGCCCTCCTGCACGTCCTCGCGGATGCGCTTGCGGACCTGCAGCTCGGCCAGGCTCTCGCGCTGCAGCCTGACGGCCAGCTCGAGGCGGTCGGTCACGTCGATCGTGCGAAGCAGCTCGACCTTCTGCTCGTAGCTGAGGGTGGGGGAGTAGCCGGCGGAGTCCGCCAGGGCGCCCGGCTCGACGATCGCGCGCAGGAACGCCGCGATGCGGCCGTCGTCGCCGCGCAGCTCGAGGATCTCCTCGACGGTGGCGCGGTACTCGCGCTCCAGCTCGCGGGTGCGGCCGTCGACGGGAATCTCGTCGGGGCGCTCGTCGACCTGGACGCGAAGCTCGCCGCCCGGGCCGGTCTCTGCGGCGCCGATCAGCGCACGGTGCTCACCCGAGAGGGCGACGGCGCGGCCCCCGCCGGGAAGGCGGATCTGCTCCGAGACCTCGGCGATCGTGCCGACCTCGAGGAACTCGTTCTCGTGGCGCGGGACGAGCACGACGCGCTCGTCGTCGCCCACGTCGATCGTCAGCGTGATCCCCATGTTGGGGAACACGACCGTGTCGTCTAGGGGGATCAGCCGCAGCCGCTCGCCTGAGGGCTGTGGCGTTGAAGTCTCTGCGTCTGTCTGTGCCATGGGGATTATTGCTCCATATGAGCTTACGAAAGTTTAGTTAGTATAGCGCGATTGGTTGCGTAGTCAAGTACCTTGACCGATGCTGGAAACCCGCATTGCAGAGCCAAATTACGCGGCCGGCGTGGGCACCGAGCGCTCCAGGTCGCCATAATCCTGAGGAACTGCATCCCACTGCTGAGCGAGGAGGAACCCGTGGCGGATTTCGCTGTCGTGAACCTGCAGGACCTGCCCGATTCGGTCGGCGAGCGCGCCCCCGGGGTCGAAGGCCGTTTTGCCCGTAGCGCGCTCGGATCGCGCGATCTCGGGATCAGTCTCTGGCGCTACGGGCCGGATTACAGAAGCGAGACAGGGCACCGGCACGGTGAGCAAGAGGAGGCCTACGTCGTCGTCGGCGGCTCGGGCCGGATCCTGCTCGACGGCGAGGTGCGCGAGCTCGTGCAGTGGGACGTCGTGCGGGTGGCGCCCCAGGTCGTGAGGGCGTTCCACGCTGGGCCCGACGGACTCGAGCTGGTCGCGGTGGGCGGACCGAAGCCGGAGGAGGGGGACGGATCGCTCGCGGCCGTGGAGTGGCCGGAGGGGGAGTGAGGCGCGGAAGCGCCGGCTGTGCCCGCCCTCACCCCCGCTGCGGCCCATCGTCGAAGCTGACCTCGACCTTCTCCTGCTCGACGCGCTCCTCGATCTCCGCCGTGTCGGTGAGGGCTCGCCGGTCGGCCTCCAAAAGTGGGTCAGCGAAGAAACTGCGGGGCCACAGTTTGCGGTATTTGACGACGTTGACCTCCGCGGCAAGGATCGTCAGCTGGCCTCCCAGATACAGCCAGGCCAGGAGGCCGAGGACGGCCGCGAAGATCCCGTAGAGGGGTTTCGTGTGCTTGAGCGTGTGGGAGACATATAGGCCGCCGAGACTCTGGAGCAGCTGCCAGAAGATCGCGGCCGTCACCGCGCCGGGGATCAGCCGTCGCCACGGCGGTGAGGTCGACGTGAGCAGCCGGAAGGCGAGCAGGAACAGCACGAAGTTCCCCACCAGCGAGAGGACGATGCTCGCGGCGACCGTCACGGTACCGTGGCTCGCGCTGCCGACGAACCCCCCGACGACCGTGGCGGCAATCGCGAGCGTGCCGAGGATCGCGAGCATCGCCAGGTTCTTCAGCCTCGAGCCGAAGAAGCTCGCGCGGTGCTTGAACGGCACCGCCCAGATGCGATCGAAGGCGGTCCGCGAGGCGTTCACGATCCCCATCCCGGCAAGCAGCGCCCCCACGACCCCGATCACGAGGGCGACGGGGCTGCCTTTGATCGACTTCGGGTCAAGTGTTTCGCTGAGGATCGGGAACTCCTTGAGCGTGCCGCTGAGGATTTTTTCCTGGAGCGAGGGATCGCCCTGCAGGACGAAGCCGAGGATCGTCACGAAGACGAGCAGCAGTGGGAACAGCGAGACGAACGCGTAATAGGAGATGAGCGCCGCCAGCTGAGCACCCTGGTCGTCCTGGAACTTCTTGTAGATGGCGGCGATGAAGCGCACGCCCCTGGTCGCCTGCTGGCGGTGATCGAGACGCTGGAGACGCTCGCCGAGGCTCATCGGCCGGCACCGCTCGTACGCGCGCCCGGGAGCACGGCGTACACGAATTGGGAGGGGGGTCTGATCGGCCCGCGGAGCGACATCCAGATGTGTCTACCCGATCTGGAGGAGATGCGCCGAAGCCGAGGGGGAGCGGAGCGAGCCCGCTGTCGCGCGATCCTGCGGAGGCGGTCGCCGCCGTTGCCGCCGCGAAGCGCGAGGTGCTCCTGCGCGTCCACCGCCACCGGCTTCGCCGCGAGGACCTGGAGGACTGCTACGGCCAGGCGAGCCTCGAGCTGGTGGTGCTGGCCAGGAAGGGCCGCGCGTTCGCGAGCCGCGGGCACATCGCAAACGCCCTCGAGCAGCGCTTCCTCGCGCGTGTTCAGGATCGGCGCAGGGCGATCTCCGGTCGCAGCCCGATCGCGGCAGCCCTGGAGGGGGCCGTGCCTCTCGGGTCGGGCGAGGAGGCGATCGAACTCGCGGACGGCCGCTGCGACCCCGAGCGCCTCGCGATCGTGCGAGACGAACTCCGGAGGCTTGGTGCGCACATGTCGAAGCTCACGCCCGATCAGCGCATCGTCCTTCGTGCGCAGCTGGCGGACGCCAGCTGCGCGGAGATCTGCGCCAGCCAGGGCTGGACGCGCGAGAAGTACCGGAAGGTGGCGCAGCGGGCGCGGGGACGCCTCCGACTCCTGACTGCCGGGGAACGCGATGTCACGGTCCCGCCGGAAGGGTCGGAACAGACGCCAGGAACGCGCCGATGACAAGACTCCCCCCACCCATCGGCCGGTCCTCGGCCGCGCCCGTCGTTCTCATGCGCGACGAGAGAGGCGCGGCCGCAAGCGCGACGGCGGCCGGCATCCGCGGGTCTGCCCACTCCGGGTGTCGGCCGCCCGCGCCGAGAGGGACGGGCCGCGGATGAGCCTTCGCGACTCGAGCCCGAATGTCGACTTCGGCATGCTCGACGAGGACGAGTTCCTCGACCTCTACGAGGACAGGGCAGCCGCCCGCGAGCAGAGCGAGCCGACCGACCTCCTGGCTCACGGATTCGGACCCGGCCGGCGGCCAAGGGGTCGCTCGCACCTGATCTCGGCGCTCGCGGCGGCGGCTGTCGTCGCTGCGGCTCTCGCCGCTCGGTCGCTGCTCAGCCCTGGGCCGGCCCCCATGCCGGCGAGCAATGCTGGCTCGCCGTTCACGGCCCCGCGCTCGCACCAGGCAGGCAGCTCGTCCGTCTCGCGCCGTTCGGGCGGCCGGGCGCGGGAGGGCGGGCCGGGGTGGAGGTCCGCTCGCCACGACCTTGCTGCACGTGGCGCGGGGTCCCCGAGGCGTGAGGTCGACGTGCTGGCGACCTCCCTAGCCCCACCTTCTGCCACCCCAAGGCCCGCAGCAACGCCCGTTTCTGGCACCGATTTCGGGTTCGAGCGATGAGATCCGAAGGCCGGCGAATGGCTGCTGTCTCGCTGCAGAGGCACCCGTTGTGGCGAATTCGAGCGAGTCGGGAACTTCCCCGCTACGCCCTGATCGCAGCCGCGTTCGCCGGCCTGCTCGCCAGCGCGCGGTTCGCGCTCGATCCGCCCCGCACCGCCCCTGCGGCGATCCCCGCAGCGTCGCTCGCTTCGCCCGACCTCGCTGCGCAGGCCTACGCCACGCTGTTCGCGCGGCGCTATCTGAGCTGGGATGCGCGTCAGCCCGAACGGATGATCCAGGAACTGGAACCATTCGTTGGCTCGAAGCTGCAGCCGGCGGCCGGCTTCGCACCGCCTCCGCGAGGCCAGCAGCATGTGGCCTGGGCCGAAGTCGTGCAAACCCGTGAGCCGGCTCCTGGGACGCACGTCTACACGGTTGCGGCGGACACGACGGCGGGCCTCCTCTACCTGACGGTCGGCGTTACGCGCACGGCGGAAGGGAAGCTGGCGCTCACCGGTTACCCGGCGTTCGTCGGCGCGCCCGCGAGCCAGCCGGCCAACCCCGAGACGAGTCTGCGCCCGGTGGAAGACGCGACGCTCGAAACCGTGATCGCGCGCGGCCTCGGGAACTACCTCGACGGCGCCGGCTCGGAGCTCGCCTCCGACCTGGCGCCCGGTGCAATCGTGGCGCCGCCGGCGGTGCCCTTGCAGCTCGTCTCAGTGGGTCGCCAGCTGTGGGCGCCCGGGGGAGGGTCGGTCATGGCAACTGTGCAGGCATCCGACGGCGGTGGAGCCCGCTACACCCTCACGTACGAAATCGACGTGATCCAGGTGCACGGGCGGTGGGAGATCTCCGCGGTCCAGACCCAACCCGATGCGTAGTTCCCGGGCGTTCTCCCTGCGGCTGCGCGCCCTCGTCATGGGCGCCGCGGTGATCGCGGCGGCTGCCCTCGTTGCGGCTCCGGCTGGCGCCGCGGTGGGAGGTTCCTCGCGCCAGAGCACGCGCGCCGCCGCTCCCGAACAAGGAGGCAGCTCGCTCGAAGACGCCGCCGCCCGAGCCGGGAGCACGGGCCGGGCCGTGGCGATGAGCCTGATCGGCCTCGCGCTCGCGGTCGCTGCGACCGTGCTCGCGTTCCGGCGGGACTTCAAGGAGGCCGCCGGCGTGTTCGCCGTCGGGATCGTCGCCGTGCTGCTCGCCACGCCGTCGGGCGTGAGCCTGCTGAAGGACACGGTCGCGTCGCTCTTCGGCGGCCAGTGACCGAGATCCGCTCCTACCGGCGCGTCTTCGACCTCGAGCGGCGCGTCTACACCATCGACCGCATGAGGTTGAACCCCGCGGGTGTTCCCGTGCGCGGGATCGTCTACCTCCTCGTCGGCGCCGCGTCCTTCTTCCTGCTCGCGCGCATGCCGCTGCTCGGCGCGCCTCTGAGGGTCCTGCCCTGGTTCGTAAGGGACGTGGGCGCCCCGGCCGCGCTGGCCGCCGCCCTCACAGTCATTCGGATCGACGGTCGCGCCTTCCACCACATGGCGCGGTCTTCGATCGGGTACCTCACCCGGCCGTCGCGCCTGGTGGCCCTCGGGAAGCGGTCGAGCAGCGGGCAGCGGTGGCTGCCGGAGGACCTCCTGTTCCTGCCGGATGGCTCCGACTCGCGCGTCGCGCGGGTGAGGTACGAGGGCCCGGGCGCGGTGCTCGTCCTCATCGCACACCGTCCGCCATCTCCGGAGGCGCGTCGCGTCGGGCGCGGCCGGAGCGCGCGGCGGCTCCGGCTGACTGCACACGACCCGGCTCGGGCGCTCACGAAAGGACGGGTTCTCAAGCTGGGAGCAGGAACCAGCATCGTGGTCGCCGCCGAGCGCCACGACGGCCGGCGTTGAGGCCGCCGCTTTCGTTCGTCTACGGAAACTGCGTCTTCGCAGAAGGCGCCGGTGACGGTTGGGCTGCCTTCCACGTCGCGCTGAGCTCTTACGCCTGGCTCGATCGCGACGAGAAGCGCACGCGGCTTCTGTCGCTCGTCGGCGCGCTCGAGGCCGCGGAGGCGGACGTCCAACTGCTGCGGGTTGCAAGCCGCTGGAACGTCGCCGCGTACGGCGAGGACGTCGATGGTGCGCGTACCAGCCGAGGTGACGAGCTCCGCCGCTACCTGGAGGGGCAGCGGCGGGCGCTGGGTGAGCTGCCCGCCGTGATCCCGGCGCTGTACGTGCTCGTCAGCCTGCGCGAGCCGGATCTCGACGTGGCGAGCTATCTCTCGCGCGTCGCGGCGCGGTCGCCGGCTGAGCTCTGGGGCGAGCTCAGACGCGCCGCCACCGTTGCCGGCAGGCGCATGCTCACCGCTCGCGAGCTCGAGCGCATGCGTGTGAAAGCCGACCGGGTGCATGGGCGCCTGAGCGATTTTCTCGACATCAGGCCGGTGGCGGTGCCCGAGATGCAGTGGCTCGTGCGACGCGTGTTCTGCAGGGGGCTCGGCGAGCCGAATGTCGACCGGTTGCACGAGCCCCGCGCGCTCGCCTTCGAGCGCAACGGCGAAGCGGTGCTCGCGCCGCTCGAGGGCGACGTGCTGAGGTGGCTGGACTGCGAAGTCGAAGAGCGCAGCAGATCTCTGCGGGTCGAGTCCGAGCTCGGAACCAGCTGGCAGGCGCAGCTCGTGCTCGGGGCGGTGCCCGATCGCCTCGACTTTCCCGGGCCTCGAGCAGAGCTCCTGTTCGCGCCACCGGAAAGCCTCGCGTTCGAGGTCGACCTGGCCGTCACCATCCGGTACCTGCCGAACGAAGTCGCGCTGCGTCTGGCGCGCCGCAAGATCCAGGACGCCGACCAGATCCTCCGGGCCGAGGCGGTCGGTGAGCAGGGCGTCTCCGACCTCGGGTATGAGCGAACGCAGGAGGCGCGCGACCTGCTCGCCTATCTCCAGGCGTCGAGTCATCCCCCGCTGATGCGGGCGACCGTTGCGATCGGCGTCGGGTCGGCCAGCCGATCAGAACTCGAGCAGCGCGTGGAGTCGGTCCGAAGGGCCTACGGCGAGGTGCGGCTGCACCGCCCGCTCGGAGAGCAGCTCCAACTGTTTCTGCAGCATCTCCCTGGCCAGCGGACGCGGGTCGCCGGCTACGACGACGTGTTCACGGCCGAGCAGCTGGCGGCGATGATGCCCACCGCGACTCACGCAGTCGGGCCGAGCCGCGGTTTCTATCTCGGAAGGACGCTTACGGGGTCGCGGCGCCCCGTGCTCTTCAATCTCGCGGAGGGCTCCGACCAGGACCGCAACGCCACGATCCTGAGCGTCGGCGCGCTCGGCTCCGGAAAGACGACGCTCGCGCAGAAGCTCCAGTACGAGGGCTTTCTGCAGGGCGCGAGGGTGGTCGACTGCGACCCGAAGGGGGATCACCGTTTCCATGGTCTCCCCGACGTCGCCCCGCACGTCGAACGCCTCACGCTGCGCCCGGACGAAGCGCTGCGCGGGATGCTCGATCCGCTCCGGATCGCGCCGCCTCACCTCAAGCAGGAAGCGGCGGTCTCGTTCCTGCGCGACCTCCTGCCGGGCCGATCCGAGCCGATCTGGGAGACGGCGATCGTCGGCGCGGTCGACCGCGTGCTCGCAGGCTCGCCGACCCCGAGCTGCTCCGAGGTCGTCAAGGCGTTGCTCGCGGGCGGCGAACCGGAGCGCCAGGTCGGCGCAACGCTTCAGGTGTACGCCCGCTCGGGCCTCACCCAGCTGGGCTTCGCCGACCCGCACGCGCCCCCGCCGCCGGTCGGGGGCGCGCAGGTGACCTATCTGGCGATCCGCGATCTCCCGGGACCGCCGCTCGGGACCGACCGCTCGGAGTACTCGCAGGCGGAGCGCGTCGGCGAGCAGATCGTGCGCCTGATCGCGATGCTCGCCCTGCACCTCGTCGCTGCCGAGCGCGACCGGCTCAAGCTGTTCTCCTTCGACGAGGGCTGGCGCCTGCTCGGCGACCCGATCGGCCGCATGCTGCTGGCCTCGCTGCAGAGGATGGGCCGCTCGGAGCGGGCGGTGCCGATCATCAGCACGCAGCTCGTCAGCGACGCGCTCATCGGCGAGCGCGAGTCGCTGGAGAACCTGATCGGGGCCACGTTCGTGTTTGGCGTTCGCTCCCAGCTCGAGGCGGCCCGGGCCCTCGCTCTGCTCGGCCTCGATCCGGAAGACCGGCAGATGCGACGCGTCCTGCTCTCGATGGACGCCGGACGATGCCTGTTCCGAGACCATCGAGGGAGGGTCGAGGCGATCCAGGTGGAGCTGCTGGTGCCCGCGCTGCTCGAGGGGCTCGCGGCGAGCCGATCACCCCGCTGATGGGCGTCGCTGGGATGGCGCTGCGGGTCGCCGCGATCGCATCGGTGCTCGCCGCCGTGACGTGCGGCGACGCGCGGGCGCAGCCGGCCGCCCACCGGCGCCAGCGCGCCACGTCGGCCCGCCTGCAGTCGGGCCCAGCGCGCGCTCCGTCGGGCCCTTCGTTGCTCGCGCCCTCGCAGAGCGGCGGCGCGGCAGGAGATGAAGCGGCAGGCGGATCGCGGCCCGAAGCCGATCCGCTGGTCAGCAACGGGCTCGGCAGCCCGGCGTGCAGGTCGCCTCTGGGCGCGGAACTCAGAACCGCCGGGCGCCGCGACTGCGAAACGTCAGGCTTCACCGCGGCTGCGGCCCCCACCGGAGACTTCGGGCTCGACGTCCACATCGACACGGGCCTGATCCCGCTGAGCGGAGGAAGCCTGCTCAGCACGGTCCAGGACCTGTTCGTGACGCCGGTGTGGCTCGCCGTCGTCTGGCTGGTGCACGTGCTCGTCGTGATGCTCGAATGGTGTTTCGGCCTGGACCTGCTCGACAGTGCGTCCGCTGCGAGCCTCCAAACGACGCTGTCGAGGGCCGGAGCCGGGCTGACGACGCCGCTGCTCGCGTTGGCGCTGTCGATCGCCGCAGCGCTGACGGCCTATCACGGTCTCGTCCGCAGGCGCGTCGGGCAGACGCTCGGCGAGGCGCTCGCGATGCTCGCGATGTTCGCGGGTGGGACGTGGCTGATGCTCGACCCCGCGGGAACGGTCGGCTCGCTGAGCTCCTGGAGCGGCGAGGCGGGCCTCGGCACGCTCGCTGTTGCGGCTCGCGGCGCTCCGGATTCGCCGGGTCGAGCGCTCGTCCAGAGCATGCGCGCGGTTTTCGCCGCGGCGATCGAAGCGCCATGGTGCTTCCTGGAGTTCGGCAACGTGAACTGGTGCCGGGAACCGGGGCGCCTCGATCATGGCGTGCGCCGGGCCGCTGTGCAGCTGGCCGAACGCGAGCTCCGCGAAGCGCGCTGCCCGGCCGCCGGGTCGTGCGAGGGAGCGGGCGCGAGCAGTCTCGCGAGCAGCGCCAGGCTGCTCCGCGAAGGCACGACCAACGGCGACGAGTTTCTCGCGCTGCCCCCCAACGGGCCGGAGCGCAACTCGATCAACGACACCTCTTCGCTGCTCAGAGCTGCTTGCCGATCGGCGGACGCGACGTCGTGCGTCGGACCGTCTGCGGGCGAGGCGGAGTTCCGGACGAACTCCGGTACCTGGCCGCGAGTCGGCGGGCTCGTGCTGATCGTGCTGGGGCTCCTCGGGATGATGCTGCTCCTCGGCTATATCGGCTTGCGGCTCCTGCTCGCTGCGATCCTCAGCGTCTTCTACCTGCTGCTCGTGCCCGGGGTCGTGCTCGTCCCAGCGCTTGGAGAGCAGGGCCGGCGGCTGTTTCGGGCTTGGGCGATCCGGCTGCTCTCGGCGGTCACCGCCAAGCTGGTCTTCGCGTTCCTGCTCGGGGTCACGCTCGCGGTCATGGCGGTGCTCGACGGACTCGAAGCCCTGGGCTGGTGGACCCAATGGATGCTGCTCTCCGCGTTCTGGTGGGGCGCCTTCCTGAAGCGCAACGAGCTGCTCGCCGGACCTTGGCGCTCAGAGCTCTCCGGCGAGCTGGCGGCGCATTTCAAGTGGGCTCGCCGTCGCTACGAGCAGCGAGCCGAAGAGCGACGAAACGCACAGAACCGCCGCAACAGCGAGAGCAGTGGAGCCGATACGCAGCGATTGCCGGCCGGGAGCGCGACGCTCGATCCCAGCCAGGTCGCGCCGCGCGAGGGCCCAAGCGCCAAGACCGAGCAGCTTGCCGCGCACGATCAGCAGGCGCGTCGTCTGATCCAGGCGACCCGGCCGATCGGGCGCGAGGACAAGCGCTCGGCGCTCCGGCGGCTCGCGGCAAGCCGCGCGCAGCTCGCGCGTATCTCGCGCGAGCGGGCGGGGGCGCTGGCCGCCGGCGACCGCCGGCGCGCAGGGCGGCTCGGCGCGCGACAGACGCGGGTGGAGGGGGACGTCAGAGCGCGCGCGTCGGAGCTCGGCCGCGCCGAGACGGCCACCGCCGTCCGCTCCGACCGCGGCTCGCTCGAATCCGAGCTGAGCAGGAGCGCGACCCTGCTCGATCGGCAGGCTGAGCTTCCCGGCGCGCTCGAGCGGCGAGCCGGCGAGCAGTCACGCGACTACGCGGCACTGGCCGGGCTCCTCGGCATGAGCCACGATCGCTACCGCAGGCTCGACCACGGGGGAAGGCGGGCGGCGCGCCTGGAGATCGACCGCGAACTCAACGCGCGCCGCGGCGAGCGCGGCCTGCGCCGAGTGGATCCGCACGGCTCGCGCGAGCGACCACGGCAGCCCTGGGAGGAATCGCCGGTGATGCGAGACGCAAGGGAAGTGGCGGAAGGCCGCAAACGCGAGTTGGGTTTCGGCCGGCCTTGAGAACGCACGCGGCTTCGGGCTTGCCGTTGGGTGCGACGGCCTCTCTTGGCATCGTCCTGGGGCTGGGCTGGGTGACGATCGCCGGCGTCGCCGCGCTCGCAGGTGGCGGCACCTCTGTCGTCGCCTCGGGCTCCGGGCAGGAGCCCCCGTCCGCAACCGTCGCCGAGATACCGTCGGGCTACCTCGCGCTCTACCGTGCGGCCGGCCTGCGCTACGGGATCGATTGGGCCGTTCTCGCGGGCATCGGCAAGGTCGAGTGCGATCACGGCCGTGACGCCGATCCGTCCTGCACGAGGGAGGGGGCCGTGAACGCGGCAGGCGCCGGCGGGCCGATGCAGTTCCTGGCCGAAACGTGGGCGCGTTACGGCGTCGACGGCGACGGCGACGGCCGCCGCGACCGGTGGGACGCCGCCGACGCCATATTCGCGGCTGCAAACTACCTTCGCGCGAGCGGTGCGCCGTCTGACTACAGGCGGGCGATCTACTCCTACAACCACGCTTGGTGGTACGTCGCGGACGTCCTGCGCTGGGCGAGCGTCTACCGTGGGGCCGCCGCGGCGGGCGTGCAAGCTCCGCTTCCCGTCGCGGGAAGCGCCGTCGTCCTGCAGGCTCGCACCTCGACGCAGGTGCGGCTCATCGCCGGCACGACTGCGCGACTTGCCCCCGGCGACGGACACCTCGCGTTGATCCCGGCGCTCGCGCCCCCCGCGGTCCAAGCGCTCGTGATCGCCGGCAACGAGCTCCAGGGCCTCCCGTACGGCCCGGCAGGCCATCCTGACCCCAGGGGCGCCACCCAGGAGGACTGCTCGAGCACGCTGAATTTTCTTCTGTACCGCGCCGGGCTCCGCCCGATTCAGGAAATCCTGGAGAAGAACCCGCTGGCGCAGGAATACGTCAACTGGGGGCTGCCCGGGCCCGGTCGCTGGGTGACCATCTACGCGACCGCCGGCCCGACGCCCCACGTCTTCGCGGTCATCGCCGGCCTTCGCATCGACACGAGCCACGCCGGCACCGACGTCGGGCCCAACAGAGATCAGAGCGGGCCGCGCTGGAGGGTCTTCGACGCGATCCCGGCTTGGGCGCACTGGTCGGTGCGCCACCCTGCCGGCCTGTGAGAGCTCCTCCCGGAAGTCCGAGCCGTCTCCGGCCGATCCGGGTAGGGTCATCGTGATGCCCGACCGCGAGGTCGACTACCTGCTGATCGGCGGCGGCCTCGCCGCCGGCAACTGCTCGCGGTGGCTGCGCGAGGAAGGCGCGGACGGGTCGATCCTGCTCGTCGGCCGTGAGCCCGACCCGCCGTACAACCGTCCCGACTGCTCGAAGGGCTATCTGCGCGGGGAAATGGAGCGCGCGCAGACGTTCTTCCGCCCGGACGAGTTCTGGGGCGAGAAGGAGATCGAGCTGCTGACGCGCACGAGCGTCGCGTCGCTCGACGCGCAGGCCCGGACGGTGAAGCTGTCGACAAAGGAGGAGATCGCCTTCGGCAAGGCGTTGATCGCCACGGGCGCGAACGTCAGGCGACTCAACGTCGAGGGATGCGAGCTCGAACAGATTCACTACCTGCGCACCCTGGGCAACTCGGACTCGATCCGCGAGGGCGCCGCGGACGCGGAGCGGGTGGTCATGATCGGCGGCTCCTACATCGCCTGCGAGGTCGCCGCGTCGCTTACGTCGCTCGGCAAGAAGTGCACGATGCTGATGCAGGAGGAGACCACGCTCGAACGCGGGTTCGGCCAGAACGTCGGTCGTTACTTCCAGGCGATGCTCGAAGAGCACGGCATCGAGATCCACGGCCAGGATGAGCTCGAGCGCTTCGAGGGCGACGGCCGGATCCAGCGGGTGATCAGCCGCGGCGGCCTGTCGCTCGACGCCGACGCAGTCGTCGTCGGTGCCGGCGTCACCCCCGACGTTGCACTCGCGCGGAAGGCCGGGATCGAGATCGGTGAGAGGGGCGGGGTCCGCTGCAACTCGTGCCTTGAGTCCTCGGTCGAGGGGATCTTCGCGGCGGGCGACATCTGCGAATACGAGTCCCCGGTGCACGGCGGCCAGCTGGTGCGCATCGAGCACTGGGACGTCGCGTTCAACCAGGGCAAGACGGCCGCGCTCAACATGCTCGGACAGGACGTGCCGCACGAAGTCGTCCCGTACTTCTTCTCGGATCTCAGCGACTGGGGGGGGCTCGAGTACGTCGGCCCGGCCTACGACTGGGACGAGGAGATCGTCCGCGGCTCCTACGAGGACGGCAGCTTCACGACGTTCTACGTGAAGGACGGCGTCGTCAAGGCCGCGCTGACCGTCGGGCGCTCGGATGATCTCGACGAGGCACGACGACTGATCGCCGGAGGGTCCCGGCTCTCGGCCGAGCACCGCGAGGCGCTCGGCCGCCTCGACGCGGACCTTTCGAAAGTCGGCGCCTGAGCGCCGACGGCGAGCACGGGCTTGACCCGCTCGCCGCCGGGCCCGCGCCGACGGACGCCGCTACGCGGCCCGGCGCTCCTGCTCCTCGTCGCTGAGCACCCGCTGCTCCACGAGCGAGAGGCGGCGGCGGGTCGAGGGGACATGCGGCCTGAGCTTGCGGGGGCGGGACATCGTCCACGCCAGCCCGGCCAGCAGCGAGACGCAGAGAACTATGTTGAGCGCGATCGCGAGTGGGAGAGACATCAGGGTTCCTTTCCGTCGCTTTCCGTTTCGTGATGCAGGTTCGGGGCCGGCCCTGAATGGGCCCTTGCATTCCCCTGAGAGCTGCCTGGGGAGGGGAGAGCCGCTCTTTGGGCGCCGTTACCCGTGTGCGAGCGTCAGCGATGTCATCTGTCTCCGTCCTGACCGCGCTGACCGGTCGTATCGATGACCGTGCGCTCTTCACACCCCCGTAGCACAGATCATGCTACGGTGGCACCCTTGGCCAGGTCTATCCATGTTCGCCTCGACGACGCAGCCGAGGATGCGCTCAGCATCCTGCGCGCCACTGGGATGACCGACTCTGAGGCCGTGCGCACGGCCCTACGGGAGAGCGGCGCGCGGCGCCGGACGAAGTCCGCTTTGCGCGCAGAGGCAGCACGGGTTGCGGCGGACCCTGCCGACCGCGAGGAGATGCGCGCGATCAGGGAACTGATGGAAGAGCTCGCTCCCGCGTCTCCCGACGACGCGTGACCCGCGGGGAGGTGTTTCGTATCGCGTCACCGCGTGGCGCGCGGGGGCACGAGCAGCGCGGCGCTCGGTACGGCGTGATCGTCCAGGCCGACGAGTTGTTGGAGCTGAGCACGGTGTTGATCGCGCCCACGTCGACGAGCGCCCTGCGCACGAGTTTCCGTCCGGCGATCACCGTCGACGGGACCACGACGTGGGTTGTGGTGGACCAGACCGCTGTCCACGATGTCCGGCGACTCGGCCGCTCGGTGGGGCTGCTGGAGTCTCACGAGCTGCGCGCCGTCGACGAGGCGCTGGCGCTCGTCCTCGGCCTCTGACTCACGCCGCGGCCTCCCTCCGCGCGCCGAAACCCGTCCGCATCTTGTTCAGTTCGTGCGAGGAGATCACGCGGTCGACCAGTCCGTACTCGCACGCTTGCTCGGCCGTGAAGTAGCGGTCGCGGTCCATGTCGTCGTGCACGCGCTCAAGGCTCTGGCCCGTGTGCCGCGCGTAGATCTCGTCCACGTGTCGGCGAAGCTCCAGCGTCTCGCGCGCGTGGATCTCGATGTCCGAGGCCTGCCCCTGAAAGCCACCCGAGGGCTGATGGATCAGGATCCGGCTGTTGGGCAGCGCCATCCGCTTGCCGTGTGCGCCGCCGGCGAGCAGAAGCGAACCCATGCTCATCGCGACGCCGAAGCAGATCGTCTGCACCTCAGGCTTGACGAACTGCATCGTGTCGTAGATCGCGAGCCCCGAGTACACGATCCCACCGGGAGAGTTGATGTAGAGCGAGATGTCCTTCTGGTCGTCCTCGCTCTCGAGGTGGAGGAGCTGGGCGACGACCAGGTTGGCCACCTGATCATCCACCGGCGTGCCGATGAACACGATCCGCTCGTTCAGCAGACGGGAGTAGATGTCGAAGGAGCGCTCGCCGCGCGGGCTCTGCTCGACGACCATCGGGATCAGCGTCATGGGATATCCTTTCGACAACTGGACGGTTGTCAATGACGATAGCAACCAATCGGTTGTCAAGGAGCGCGACGATGAGAACGGCTACGCACAACGACGAGGCGAGCGAGCGGGACGCCGGCCAGGTGCGCCGCGAGATCGAGGTCGAGGCCTCGCCCGAGGAGGTGTTCGAGGCGCTGATCACAGAGGAGGGGCGCGAGCGCTGGCTCGACGAGTCCGAGCGCGAGATCCACATCGAGTCGACGGAGCCGCCACACAGGCTTGTGTGGTGGTGGGGCGGCGAGGAGCACCCGGCTACGCGCGTCGAGTTCAGGATCGTCGCGCTGCCGCGAACAACGCGCGTCGTCGTGATCGAGAGCGCTCCCTCGTTCCCGCTGGCGGCGCTCGCCGCGAGCTTCCAGCTGGTGGCCGCTTGAGCGACCCGGTGGGGACCGTGTTCGCGGCGCTGGCGGACCCGACGCGGCGCGGGATGGTCCAGGAGCTGCTGAGCGGCGGTGAGACCAGCGTGCCGGCGCTCTCGGCGCAGCTGCCGATCAGCCGCCAGGCAGTCGCGAAGCACCTTGCCGCGCTCGAGCACGCGGGCTTGATCGAGCGCCGGCCCGGCGCCGGGCGCGAGGTCCGCTACGGCCTGTGCGGCGAGGCGCTCGCGCCGGCGGCCGCGTGGCTGCGCGACGCAGAGCACGCCTGGGACCGGCGGCTCGCGAGGCTGAAGCGAGCCGTCGAGGCGCCCTGACCGCGGCTCTCAGGCGCGATAGGGGACGATCCGTCGCCGGCGGCAGCCGACCAGCCGCCAGTGACGGTTGCGCGGCAACAGGCGCATCACCAGCGTCTTCAGCCCGGGCCCGTTGCAGTGCACGGTGCCCCAGCCGTAGACGAGCGCTACGTGGTCGTCGCCCGCGCCGGTCCAGATCTCGTTGTGGCCGTGGCTCGAGTAGATCCAGTCGCTGCCGGCACCGCCGTGGATCACGTCGCGCTCGGTGCCGTGCTGGCGCGAGGGCTGGTAGTCGCCCCAGATCACATCCCCGCCGTTCCCGCCCCAGATCGTGTCGTTGCCGTAGCCGCCGAGCAGGAAGTTGTGGACGCCGTCGAGTCCCACGAGGGTGTGCGCCCGGCCGTAGGTTCCCTTGTCCATCTTCAGGCACTGCAGCGCGGGCCATCCGGTGTGATTCGCCACGGCGGCGCTCGCGCTCGGGGTGCGCCGCGCGAGCACCCCGTCGGACGGACAGTACGCGACCCAGAGCCCGTGTTCGGAGTGGCCGTGGGCGAGCGGGCGTTCGAGTGGCGGCGGCGTGAGCGCCCCGCCGCCCCCCGAGAGCGGTTCGCTCGCCGCCGGCGGTTCGTCCGGCGGATAGCCGAGCGTCGTGAACGAGCCCGTGAGGCCGTGGGTGGCGCCGGCGGCGTTGGTCGCGGCGAGACGCCAACCGTAGGACGTCCCGAGCTGCAATCCGCTTGCTTCACCCAGCACCACGACGAGCGTGCCTTCGCTGCCGTCCACCCGGCACGGGGCGGCGGCTTCGAAATGCGGCGGCACGCCCCATTCGAACCAGCACCCCTCGAGCGGTGAGGCGCTCGCGACCGCGCCAGAGAGCGTCGCGCTTGTGAGGCTGAGTTCCGAGGCGCTTCCCGTCGTCACGAGCGGAGGCGATTCGGCGCGGGCCGGCGCGGCCCCCGCGAGCAGCGCGAGCAGCAGGGCACCCGCCAGGTGGCGCACTCGTGCCGGCGCGGCCGCGCTCGTTGCGATCGCCCGAAGGATCCAGGCACCTCCCGTCTCGCTTTGCCGAGCAGCCGACTGTACGCCTCGCGGCGCGCGCGGTTTGAACTTTCTGTGAACGCGCGGCGCAATACGCGGGAGTCGCCGGTCACAGCCGTGGGTTAGACTCCCGCTGTCCATAGGTCGGTGGTGAAGGGAAGGCCGGTGAGAATCCGGCGCGGACCCGCCACTGTGACCGGGGGTGCCGTCCGCGGCGCGCCCCGCGGCCGGTCGAGACACCGGACTGCGGCGCGCGGAGCCACTGACACGCCGAGCGGCGGGTTGGGAAGGCGCGGAGGGTAGGCCCGGAAGCCAGGAGACCTGCCGCCGACCCAAGCCCACGAAGGCCCTCGCGGAAAGGGGTTGGCTCATGTACAAGTCCCGCAGCACCGACCGGGTGCGCAACAGCGCCCTGGCAGATCTCCCGCGCGCAGGTCGGCGCGCTACACCCACACGCGCGGCACTCGCCGTGCCCGCAATTCTCCTGCTCCTCGCAGCGACCGCCGCCGGCGCAAGCGCCGCGCCGTTCGAGCTGCGTGTCGAGGGGTCGGCGAAGACGCTCTATGAAGGACCCGTCTCGCCCGGTCCCGAAACGTTCGAAACAGCCACGAGCCCAGGCTTGCACCCGTGTAACGTCACGGCCAACACAGGGATCCCGGGGCCCGAACTCGGCAACGCCACGACCGCGCTACGCGAGGTGGCGTTGGCGCAGGGGCTGGCCTTCGACGCGGAATGGTTCGGCTCGGAAAAACCTCCCGCTGCGGGCGAATTCTTCGTCAACCAGGTCGGCGCCGACCGCAACGAAAGCGCGCCTCCGTTCGACTCCTGGGGCGTAGCGGTCAACGACGTCCTCTCCGAAATCGGTGGTTGCGAGTTCGCGCCCGAAGCGGGTGCCGAAGTGCTGTGGGCCTACAACGTGTTCAACCTCGCGCACATGCTGCGGCTGAGCGGCCCCGCGACCGCGGAAGTGGGTGTCCCGTTCACCGTCCACGTCGTCGACGGCACCAGCGGGGCGGCCCTTTCGGGGGCCACTCTCGGCGAAGACACCGCGGGGGTCACGTCTCCGCTGCCCGGCTCGCCCGGGAGCGACGCGAGCGGCAACGCGAGCGTTGTTCTCAGCCATGCCGGCGCGGTGACGCTCAAGGCGACACGCGCAGACTCGGTGCGCTCCAACGGCCTCACGGTCTGTGTCCACGCAGCCGGCGACGGCGGCTGCGGGTCGGCGTCCGCGACCGGGGGCGTCGCGGGGTTCACAAGCGCCCTGCCCGCGCCCTACAAAGGGCCATATGCCCTCGTCGCCCACCTCGCGAGCGTCGTCAACGGCCGTCACTACACCCGCCACGGCGCGCCGCGCCTGCTGGCGGGACAGGTCAGCTCCCACAGCTCGGTCACGACCGTGAGCCTGTCGCTGCGACGCAGCTACAAGGGCCGCTGCTGGGCCTACGACGGCGTCCGCGAGGCGTTCGCGCGAAGCCGGTGCGGGAGCGCGAAGGCGTTCAAGGTCGCGAGCTCGGCGAGCTTCTCCTACCTGCTGCCCGGCGCGCTGAAGGCGGGCCGCTACGTGCTCGACGTGACCGGCTCGGACGTCGCGGGAAACACGATCGCGCTCGCGCGGGGAACGTCACGGGTCGTCTTCTATGTCGGGTAGGAGATTGAGGGGAGCGGCTGCCGTCGCGGGTGCCGCGGCCGTGGTCGCTACCGGCGCGTCGTGGTGCGGCGGACAGCTCGCGTCGGCCGCCGGCGCGAGTGCGCGCGCCGGCGTCGCGGCGCCGGCGGTGCAGGTGATGGTCGTCGGCGCGGGCAACGTCGTGCTGTCGGGACCGCGCTCCGTGACCGCCGGGGGGGCCACGGTGCGGACCAGCGGGCGCAGCTGCGGCGTCGCGGCCGGGACGCCCCTGGCCGCGCTCGCCGACCTGCACCAGCTCGGCGGACCCGCGTTCGCGATCCGCGACTACGGCCGCTGTACGTCCTCGCCGCGGGCCTCCGGCCAGCTGTTCGTGTACTCGCTCGACGGCGAGACCAACCACGGCCAGAACGGCTGGGAGTACAAGGTGGACAACCTGTCGGGTACGACCGGCGCCGGCGATCCGACGGGTCCGCAGGGGGACGGCCGGCTGCTGGCGCCCGGGGCGCAGGTCCTGTGGTTCTGGTGCCAGGCGTTCGCAGGCGGCTGCCAGCGCACGCTCGCGCTCTCCGCGCCTCGCTCCCTCGCGCGCGGCGCCGCCGTGCAGGTGCGGGTGACGGGCTATGACAACTACGGCCGCGGGACAGGCATGTCGGGCGCCCGCGTGAGGCTCGGCGGCGCCTCGGCCGTGACCGGCGGCGCCGGCGTGGTGACGTTGCGCGCGCCCTCGCGTGCGGGCGGTTACACGCTGTCGGCGTCGCGCCCGGGCTCGGTGCCGGCGTTCCCCGAGACGCTGACGGTGCGGTGAGGGCGGCGCCCGTGCCACTGCTGGCGCTGGCGTGCGCGCTCGCGCTCGGTGCCTGCGGGCTGGGCGCGGGGAACACGCCCGGTGCGGTGCAGCTCCTCGTCACCCGCGACTTCGGCGCCCAGGTTCTTCACGCCGCTCCGCACCCGAAGATCAGCGGCGAAGAGACGGTCATGAGCCTGCTGCTTCGCAACTACAGCATCCGCACGCGTTACGGCGGCGGCTTCGTGCAGGGGATCGGCGGTGTCGAAGGCGGGGAACCCGGCGGGCACCCGGCCGATTGGTTCTATTACGTGAACGGCGTCGAGGCGCCGAAGGGCGCCGCCGCGACCGACGTTCACCCGGGCGATCGCATCTGGTGGGACCTGCACGACTGGAGCCAGACCCAGAACATCCCCGCCGTCGTCGGCTCCTACCCGGAGCCGTTCCTGAACGGCACGGGCGGCCGGCGACTCCCGGTCCGCGTGGAGTGCGCAAGCCTCGGAGTCGCGTGCCAGACGGTCGCCGCCCGTCTGCGCGCGGCGGGCGTCCCGGCCGGCGTCTCGGCGCTCAGCGCGGGCGGCGGCGCGCAGATCCTGCGCGTGCTCGTGGGCACGTGGAGCCGGTTGGCGGGCGCCTCCGACGTGGCGCCGATCGGGCGCGGCCCGCGGTCGAGCGGCGTCTATGCGACGTTCGGCGAAAGCGGAAGGACGTTGACCCTGCTCGACGCCGACGGGCGCGCGGTGCAGACACTCGGAGCGGGCGCCGGGCTCGTCGCGGCGACCAGCGGCGAATCGGAAGGCGTCGTGTGGGTCGTCACCGGGACGAATGGCGCGGGCGTTGAACGGGCAGCGGCGGCGCTCGACGAAGCGCAGCTTCGCCATCGCTTCGCGCTCGCCGTTTCGGCGGCCGGCGCGACACCGTTGCCGGTGGGGACGGGATGAGCGTCCTCGAATCGGCCACGCGCATCGCCTACCGGCGCCGCGCGAGCCCGCTGCACGCGACGCGGGCGACCGTCGCGGCCGGCTACGGCGGGGGGCTGGCGCTCGCGGCCCTGCTCGTCGAAGACCCGATCGTGCTTGCCGGGCTGCTTGCAGCGGTGCTGCTCGCGGCGGCCGCGGCGGGGGTCAGTCGGCAGCTGCTCACCGCCGCGCGTGGCGCGGCGGTGCCGATGTTCGCGGCCACGGTGATCGTCAACGTGCTGGTCGATCGCGGCGGGCTGACGGTGTTCATGCGGCTTGGCGACTGGGGCGTGCTCGGCCAGATGAACCTGACGCTCGAGTCGGTCGTGTTCGGGCTCGTGTTCGGCCTTCGCCTGCTCGTCGTCGCACTCGCGTGCCTGCTGGCCGTCTGCACGGCCGACCCCGACGAGCTGCTGGTCTCGCTGCGCAGGGTCTCGCCGCGGTCGGCGCTGACGGCCTCGCTGGCGACGCGGATGGTGCCGGTGCTCGGCCAGGACGCGCAGCGGCTGGCCGAGGCGCTGCGCTGCCGCCCCGACGGCGGGCCGCGCGGCACCCGCGCACGGCTCGCGATCCTGCGCGCGACGATCGCGGGGGCCCTGGACCGCGCGCTCGACGTCGCCGCGGTCCTCGAGACGCGCGGCTACGGCGCGGGCGGAGGCGCACGCGGGGGCGGCGCTGCGCTCGACCCGGCGCGCGCAGCCGCGCGCTCGCGCCACGACCTCGCTTTCTCCGCCGCCGCCGTCGCGATCCCGGCGCTCGCGCTGCTCTCGCGCGTGGACGGCGCGGCCTCGTTCCATGCCTACCCGCTCGTCTCGATCGCGGCCGGCCCCGCGACCTTCGCCACGGTCGTGCTGCTGATCGCGGCGACGCTGCTGCCCTTCGCCGACCGCAGGGGGATCGAGCCGTGAGCGTGCTGCGCTTCGACCGCGTCTCCTACACATACCCGGGCGCCCCCCACCCGGCCCTGCGCGACCTCACGTTCTCACTCTTCCCGGGCGAGTTCTGCGTGCTCGCCGGCCGCTCGGGATCGGGCAAGTCGACCGTGCTGCGGGCTGCCGCCGCGCTCGTCCCGCACTTCCACGGCGGCACCTTCGCGGGCCGCGTCACGGTCGCCGGGCTCGACACGCGCGAGCACCCGCCGGCCTCGGTCGGCGCGGTGGCCGGCACGCTGCTCCAGGACCCCGAGACGCAGGTCGTGATGAGCACCGTCCGCGCCGAGCTCGCGCTGGCCGTCGAAAACCTCGGCCGCGGCCGGACGGCGGTCGCCCGCGCCGTCGAGGAGGTCGCCCTCGCGCTCGGCATCGGCGAGCTGCTCGACCGCTCCACCGCCGAGCTCTCGGGCGGAGAGCTGCAGCGGGTCGCGCTCGGCGCGGCGCTCGTGGCAAGGCCGCCGCTCGTGCTGCTCGACGAGCCGACCTCGCAGCTGGACCCGGTCGCAGGCGACGAGCTGATCTGGCAGCTGCGCAGGCTGAACCAGGAGTCCGACACGGCCGTGCTGCTGATCGAGCATCGCCTCGAGCGCTGCCTCGGTGCCGCCGACCGCGTGATCGCTGTCGAGGACGGCGCGATCGTGTGTGACGGCGACCCTCGCGCGTTTCTCGAATGGGCCGCGGTGCACGACCGCTCGCTGCAGACGCCCGCCGCGCGCGTGATCGAGGGAGCCGGCCTCTCGCCGCCGCCGGCCGGCGTCAAGCAGGCGCGCGCGACGCTTCGCCGGCATGCGCTGCTTCCGGCGCCGCAAGAGGGCGGGGAGCCGACGCCGGACACGGTCGCCGTGCCGCGTCCGGGGCGCAGGAGCCGCCGGCGGCGCGCCGCCGCGGAGCGCGAGGCGCTGCACCTGCGCGGCGTGTGGCACGAGCTTCGCGACGGTCCGGCGATCCTGCGCGGCGTCGAGCTGAGCGTCGGGACGGGGGAGACGGTCGCGCTGATGGGCCGCAACGGCGCGGGCAAGTCGACGCTGCTGCGCCATGCGGCCGGCCTGCTCTCGCCGACGCGCGGGTCGATCGAGCGAGGCGGGCGGATCGCGCTGCTGCTGCAGAACCCGGGCGACTACCTGCTGCACGAGCGGGTCGCCGACGAGGCGCCGGCGAGCGCGCTCGAGCTGCTCGGCCTGTCGGCGCTCGCCGATCGCCACCCGCGCGACCTCTCGGGCGGCGAGCGCCAGCGGCTGGCGCTCGCGATCGTGATCGGCGATGGTGCGCCGCCGGCGATGCTCGCGCTGGACGAGCCGACGCGCGGCATGGACCGCCACGCCAAGCAGGAGCTCGCGCGGTGGCTGCGAGGGCGGAGCACAGAGGGGACCGCTGTGCTCGTCGCGACGCACGACGTCGAGTTCGCCGCGGGGCTCGCGCGGCGTGCGGTCCTGCTGGCCGACGGGCGCGTGATCGCGGACGGCCCGATCGAGCAGATGCTCGCCGGCGGGTGGTACTTCGCCACCGAGACCGCGCGCATCCTCGGCGGCGCCGGGCAGGCGCTCACGCCCGAGCAGGGTGCCGCCTGGCTGCGCAGCGCGCGGCAGGGGCCGCCGGAGCTCACCGAAGAGGGGCTGGTGGCGAAGCGGTGAGCTGGCAGCTGGCCTCGTTCGCGATCGTCCTCGGTTCGCTCGGCGCCGCCTTCTGGTGGTACGAGCGCAGCCATCCGCCGGCGAAGCTCGTGGCGGTGATCGCGACGCTCGCGGCGCTGGCCGCGCTCGGCCGCGATGCGTTCGCCGCGGTCCCCGACGTCAAGCCGATCACGGCGATCGTGCTCGTCAGCGGCCTCGCCTTTGGCGTGCGTCCAGGCTTCGCCATCGGCGCGATCTCCGCGCTCGCTTCGAACATCCTGCTCGGCCAGGGGCCATGGACGCCCTGGCAGATGCTCGGTTGGGGCCTCGTCGGGGTCTTCGGCGCGCTGCTGCGCCGGCCGCTGGGCGAGCGCCCCCCGGCACTCGCGATCGGGCTCGCGTGCGCGCTCGGCGCCGAGATGTTCAACCTCCTGCTCGACGTCTACACCTGGACGGGCACGGGCGATCACACCTTCGCGGGCTACGGCGTGGTCGTTGGCGGCGCGCTCGCGTTCGACCTCACGCACGTCGGCGCAAGCTTTGCCTTCGGCTTCGCGTTCGGCCCGGCGCTGCTGCGCATGCTCGTGCGGGTGCGGGCGCGGCTGCAGGTCACCTGGCGGGATGCGCACGCCGCGAGGCCGGCGGGCGTCGCGCGCCTGCTCGGCGGCCCGCCCGCGGCGATGCTGCTGCTCCTCTGCGTGCCGTTGATCGCGCTCGGCCTGACGGCCTGCGCCGATGCGTCGAGCAGCACCACGGCCGGCGCGCCGCCTGCACGCGACGCCCGCGTGGCGATCGCCCGCGAGCTCGCCTACCTGAAGGCCGCCCAGAACCCGGACGGCGGCTTCGGCGTGGCGCCTGGGCAGCCCAGCAGCGAGCTGTACTCGGCGTGGGCTGCGATCGGCCTTGCCGCGGCCGGGCGAGATCCCGTGTCGTTGCGCAAAGGCGGCCACTCGGTCCTCGACGCCCTGCGCGGGGAAGCCGCGAGCCTGCACGGCGCCGGCGACCTCGAGCGCACGATCCTCGCGCTCAGGGCCTGCGGGGCGCCGGTGCGCTCACTGCCCGGCGGCGATCCCGTCCAACGGCTGCTGGGCTTTCGGGCCGGCGACGGCTCGTTCTCGCACCTCTCCAACCTGACGGCATTCGGGATCCTGGCGTTGCGGGCCGCGGGCTACGGCCCGGGTGCAGCGCCGGTCGGCGCCGCGGCACGCTGGCTGGCGCTCCAGCAGGAAGCCGACGGCGGCTTCTCATACGCGGCGAGGGGCGGGGGCAGCGACGTCGACGACACCGCCGCGGTGCTGCAGGCCCTGCACGCCGCCGGTACGCGCTACCGGCGCGAGCTCGCGCGCGGCGTCGCTTTCCTGCGCCGCGCTCAGAACCCCGACGGCGGCTTTCCCCAGCAGCGCGGCGGGCCGTCCAACGCGCAATCGACCGCGTGGGCGATCCAGGGGCTCGCGGCGGCCGGCGTCGACGCCGGCAGGGTCTCGCGGCAGGGCAGCCGCAGTCCCGTCGCCTACATCGAGACGCTGCTCGCGCCGGACGGCAGCGTGCGCTACTCGCGGACCGGGGCGCAGACCCCGGTCTGGGTGACCGCGCAGGCGTTGACGGGCATCGCCCAGCGCCCGCTGCCGGTGGCCCCGCCCGGCGGCTAGCCGCTTTCAGGGCTGCTTAGGAAACCTCCCTACCCTGGTGGGGATGTCGGACCAGGCCGTGATCGCACGCCCGCGCCGTATCCCGGCGCGCGCGGGTGCCCCCGCCGCGCCTGGCGCGCTGAGCGCGCTCGGCGTCGCCGCCCTGTGCGCGGCCGGCCTTGCGATCGTGTGGGTCCTTGCGGAGCTGGTACCGGCGCTGCGCCTCAAGGACGCCGTCGCGCTGTACGACTTCACGACGCTGAACGGCCCCCATGTGCACGGGGCGCTGAACTTCTTGCTGCATCTGCTCGACCCGGCGCTGTTCGTGCTGTGGGGAATCGCGCTTGTCGCGGTCGCGCTCGCTGGCGACCGGCCGCGTTCGGCGCTCGCGATCGTCGCCGTGCTGGGCCTCGCTCCGCTCACGGCCGAGCAGCTCAAGCCCTTGGTGGCGCACCAGCACGACAGCTTCGGCTACGTCTCGATCAACGCCGCGTCGTGGCCGAGCGGACACGCGACCGCGGCTACGGCGCTCGCCCTCTGCGCGGTCCTGGCGGCGCCGCCCAAGCTGCGCCGCTACGTCGCCGTGGTGGGCGCCCTGTTCGTGGCCGGGGTCGCCGTGGCGCTGCTCGTGCTGGCGTGGCACATGCCGAGCGACGTGATCGGCGGCATCCTGCTGGCCTCGCTCTGGATGGCGCTGGCCGTCGCCGCGCTGCGGTTCTCGGAGCGGGTGATGCCGCCCCGGGACACGGGTCCGGCGCGCTCGTAGGCGCTCAGGAGCCGGCGCCGTGGGCGCCGGGCTCCCAGAGCGGCTCGGTGCCCTCGTTGTTCGCGGCGCGGCTGAGGATGAACAGCAGGTCCGAGAGCCGGTTCAGGTAGCGGACGGTCTCAGGGTTGACGCCCTCGACGGCGATCGTGCGGCGCTCCGCACGGCGGCAGACCGTGCGGCAGACGTGCAGGTGCGCCGAGGCCGGCGTCCCGCCGGGGATCACGAACGAGTGCAGCGGCGGGAGCGTCGCGTTGACCTCGTCGCACGCCTGCTCCAGCCAGGCTGTGTAGTCGGGCCCGACGCGCAGGCGCTCGCGCGTCTCCTCGGCTGAAGCGCCCTCAGGCGGGGGAACCGACAGGTCGGCGCCAACGTCCAGCAGGTCGTTCTGCACCCGTTTCAGCCACTCGGCGAAGCGCCCCGGCATGCCCTCCGCGAGCAGCGCCACGCCGATCGTGGCGTTGAGCTCGTCGACCGTCCCGTAGGCCTCCACACGCGGGTGCAGCTTCGAGACGCGGCTCATGTCGCCGAGGTGCGTCTCGCCGCCGTCGCCGAGCTTCGTGTAGATGCGGGTGAGGTTGACCGTCATCGCTGGCTCTCGAACCGATTCTAAAGAGGAGCGGGCGCTGAGCCGCGTGATCGGATAGCTTTCCCGCCTCTCAGATGCGGATCGGAGTCCCGAAGGAGACCGCCGCCGGCGAGCATCGCGTCGCGCTCGTGCCGGAGGTGGTCGGCAAGCTGGCGGCGAAGGGCCTCGAGGTGGTCGTGCAGAGCGGCGCCGGCGAGGACGCGCTGCTCGACGACGATGCCTACCGGCAGGCAGGCGCCACGATCAGCTCCGACGCCGGCGAGGTGTGGCGCAGCGACGTCGTCGTAACGATCGCGCCGCCCGACCCCGAGGCGATCCGCAGCCTTGGCCAGGGCTCGATCCTGATCGGGTTCCTCGCACCGCTGACGAGCCCGCAGACGACCAAGGCGCTCGCCGACGCCGGCGCGACCGCGTTCGCGATGGAGGCGATCCCGCGCATCTCGCGCGCACAGGCGATGGACGCCCTGTCCTCGCAGAGCAACGTCGCGGGGTACAAGGCCGTGCTGCTCGCCTCCGAGGAGATCGGGCGCTTCTTCCCGATGCTGATGACGGCCGCCGGCACGATCCCGCCGGCCAAGGTGCTCGTGCTCGGCGTCGGCGTAGCAGGGCTGCAGGCGCTCGCGACCGCCAAACGGCTCGGCGCGCGCACGACCGGCTACGACGTGCGGCCCGAGGTCGCCGAGCAGGTCGAGTCGCTCGGCGCGCAGTGGCTCGACCTCGGCCTCGAGGCGAGCGGCGAGGGCGGCTACGCGCGCGAGCTGACCGAGGAGGAGCGCGCCAAACAGCAGCAGGCGCTGACCGACGCGATCAAGGGCTTCGACGTGGTGATCACCACCGCGCTCGTCCCCGGGCGCCCGGCGCCGCGGCTCGTCACCGCCGAGGCGATCGAAGGGATGAAGCCGGGCTCGGTGATCATCGACCTCGCCGGGGAGGCCGGAGGCAACGCCGAGCTGACCGAGCCGGGCCAGACGGTCGTCCGGCACGAGGTGAAGATCGTCTCGCCGCTCAATCTGCCGGCGAGCATGGCCGAGCACTCCTCGCAGCTGTTCGCGCGCAACGTGCAGGCGCTTCTGGAGCTGTTCGTGGGCGAGGACGGGTCGCTGCAACTCGACTGGGATGACGAGATCGTGAAGGGAGCAGCCGTGGTGCGCGACGGGCAGATCGTCAACGAGGGCGCCAAGGCGGCCGTGGAGGCGGCGGCGTGATGCTGGCGAGCGTGCTCACCACGAACCTGGCGATCCTGGTGCTGGCGGGCTTCATCGGCTTCGTCGTGATCTCGAAGGTGCCGAACACGCTGCACACGCCGCTGATGTCCGGCACGAACGCGATCCACGGGATCGTGCTGCTTGGCGGGCTGATCGTGATCGGCCTCGCGGGCAACGACACCTTCAACAAGGTGATCCTCGTGATCGCGATCATGTTCGGCACGATCAACATCGTCGGCGGGTTCCTGGTCACCGACCGGATGCTCGAGATGTTCAAGTCCAAGCCGAAGCGCAAGGACGAGGGGACATCCGACGGCGAGGGGGACTCGAAATGACCGGGCTCCCGCTGGCGACCTCGTGGCTGCAGAGCGAAAGCTTCATCTACGTCCTCTACATCATCGCGTTCGCGCTCTTCATCCAGGGGCTGCGCGGCCTCGCAGGGCCGACGACCGCGGTGCGCGGCAACCGCATCGCGGCGGTCGGGATGGCGATCGCCGTCGTCGCGACGCTGCTGAAGCCGAGCGAGGGCGAGTGGGGGCTGATCGCGCTGGGCGTCGCGCTCGGCGCCGCCGTCGGCGTGCCGGCGGCCCGCAACGTGAAGATGACCGCGATGCCGCAGATGGTCGCGCTGTTCAACGGCGTCGGCGGCGGCGCGGTGTTCCTGATCGCCTGGAGCGAGTTCCGCCGCCACGGCTCGACCTACGGCTCTCACACGATCCACATCATCGGCAACCTCGGCACCCTGACGATCACCGGCGGCGCCGTCGCCACCTACATCGCGGTCTTCTCCGTCTTCGCCGCGATCGTCGGCTCGATCTCGTTCTGGGGCTCGAATATCGCCTTCGGCAAGCTGCAGGAAATCCTCCCCGGGCGCCCGATCACGCTCGGCCCGTTCCAGCAGGTGGTCAACCTCGTGCTGCTCGTGCTCGCGCTCGCGGCGGGCGTCGATCTGATCGCCGGCGCGCACTCCGAAGCGCTGTTCATCGGCATGCTCGTGTGCGCGGCGCTGCTCGGCAACTTCCTGGTGCTGCCGATCGGCGGCGCCGACATGCCGGTCGTGATCTCGCTGCTGAACGCCTTCACCGGGCTGTCCGCGGCCGCCACCGGGGTGGCGCTCAACAACCCGGCTCTGATCGTTGCCGGCATGATCGTGGGGGCGTCCGGAACGATCCTGACGAACCTGATGGCCGTCGCGATGAACCGCTCGATCCCGTCGATCGTGGCGGGCGGCTTTGGCGGCGGCGGCGCCGTGGCGGGCGCCGAAGGTGCCGGCGAGCACGCCGGGACGGTCAAATCGGTCAGCGCCACCGACGCCGCGATCCAGCTCGCGTATGCGAACAAGGTCGTGATCGTGCCGGGCTACGGGATGGCCGTGGCGCAGGCGCAGCACGCGGTTCGCGAGCTGACGAAGGAGCTCGAAAAACGCGGCGTCGAAGTCAGCTACGCGATCCATCCCGTCGCTGGGCGCATGCCCGGCCACATGAACGTGCTGCTCGCGGAGGCCGACGTGCCCTACGACCAGCTCAAGGAGATGGACGACGCCAACCCGGAATTCGACCGCACCGACGTGTCGCTCGTGATCGGCGCCAACGACGTCACGAACCCGGCCGCGAAGAACACGCCGTCCTCGCCGATCTACGGCATGCCGATCCTCGAAGTCAACAACAGCCACTCGGTGATCGTGATCAAGCGCTCGATGAACCCGGGCTTCGCGGGGATCGAAAACGAGCTCTACTACGAGCCCGAGACCTCGATGCTGTTCGGCGACGCGAAATCCGCCGTCGCCGACATCACCGCCGAGCTGGCGAACATCTAGCCGCGATCGCAGATGGCCGGCGATCCGACGATCGTGTGGATGCCCGGCCAGGTGCGAACCGAGATCCACCTGACGGGCGCGGACACCGCAGGCGCCTTCTGCCTGCTGGTCGACGAGCTGCCGGCCGGATGGCGCCTGCCGGCGCATCGCCACCGCGGCGAGGCCGAGACGATGCACGTGCTGAGCGGCGCGATGGCGGTCGAGGTGGAGGGAGAGGAGCGGCTCGTGCGGGTGGGGGAGACCGCGTACGTTCCGCGAGGCGTCCTTCACTCGGGGCACAACGCCGGCGCCGAGCCGCTGCGCCGCGTCGTGATCTTCAGCCCGGCCGGGATGGAGGACTTCTTCCTGCAGGCCGGTGCGGGGAGCCCGGAGGAGGTGGACGCGCGTGCGGCCCTCGACGCGGCGCTTGCGCACGGCTGGGAGTTCCCCGGCGCCGCCTGAGCGCCGCCCGCCTCTGCGAGACTGCGTCCGTGATCGGGCGCGACCAGGCCCTGGCAGCTCTGCAGAGCGAGGACTTCGACGTGGTCGTCGTCGGCGGTGGCATCACCGGCGCCGGAGTCGCCCTCGACGCCGCCTCGCGCGGATACAGCGTCGCGCTGCTCGAGCGCGCGGACTTCGCGTCGGGCACCTCCAGCCGCTCCAGCAAGCTTGTGCACGGCGGCCTGCGCTACCTGCAGAACTTCGACCTCGGCCTGGTCCGCGAGGCGCTGCTCGAGCGCCAGCTGATGGTCGCGCTTGCGCCGCACCTCGTGCGGCCGCTGCCGCTCGTGGTGCCGGCTTTCGAAGGCGCGAAGCCGGACCGGCTGGTCGGCGTCGGCCTGAACCTCTACGACGTGATGTCCGTGGACCGCGCGCGCGTGCGCAACCGCCGCGCGCGGCGGCGCGGCGCCGCGCGCAACGCCGCGGAGCGGGCCGAGGCGGACGAGGCGCCTGACACCGAGGAGTCCTGGAGTCCAGCCCGCCACCGCGTGATCTCCGGCGAGGAGGTGCTCGAGCTGCTGCCGGCGTTGGCGGCACGCGAGCCGACCTCCGGCTACCTGTTCTACGACTGCCAGACCGACGACTCGCGGCTCGTGCTGACGGTGCTCGGCGAGGCCGAGCGCTTCGGCACCGTGTTCGCGAACCGGCTCGACGTGACGGGGCTCCTGGAGGACGGCGGCAAGGCCAGCGGCGTCCAGGTCCTCGACCGGGAGTCCGGCGGGGAGTTCCACGTGCGCGCGCCGAACGTCGTCAACGCCACCGGTGTCTGGGCCGATGAGCTGCGCCCGCAGGAGCTGCACGTCGAGGCCGAGCTTCCGTCGATCCGGCCGAGCCGCGGGACCCACATCACGATCAAGCACTCGGAGCTGCCGCTCATCGGGGGCGCGATCGTGCCGGCCGGGAGCGGGCGCTCGATCTTCGCTCTGCCCTGGCTGGGGCACGCGCTGGTCGGGACGACCGACAACGACTACGAGGGTCCGCTCGAGCACGTCGAGCCCTCCGCCGAGGACATCGACTACCTGCTGGACGCCGTCAACAGGTTCTTCGGGACCGAGATCGGCCCCGACAGGCTGACGGGCGCGTTCGCGGGCGTGCGGCCTCTGATCTCGACAGGCGACCCCAAGAAGTCGGTCGACATCTCGCGCAAGGCCGAGCTGTACGAGACCTCCTCGGGGATGATCACGATCACCGGCGGCAAGCTCACGACGTGGCGGCGAATGGCCAAGATGACCGTCGACCGGCTCGTCCTGCGCGAAGCGCGCGAGGCTCCGTGCCGCACCCACGAAATCCCGCTCGGCCAGGCGATCTCGGCCGATGAGCTGCCGCGCCTCGAGGGTGTCGCGCCCGAGGCCTACCAGGCGCTTGCCTCCCGCTACGGCCACGCCGCCTTCGACGTGCTCGAGATCGCAGCCGAGCGTGGCGAGCTGACGCAGCCGATCGTCGAGGGCTGCCCCGACCTGCTCGCCGAGGTTGCGCTGGCTGCCCGCCACGAGCAGGCGCGCAGCGTCGGCGACGTGCTGCTCCGCCGCACGCGCCTCGGGCTGCTCGCCGCGCGGGAATTAATGGGGTCCCCGCCCGCCCAGGGATCCCCGCCGGCCCCGAGTGAGGCGGTCCGTCGTGTCGGCGAGGTGCTCGCGCGCGAGCTCGGCTGGGACGAGCAGCGGCTTCGCTACGAGCTCGCGGCCTTCGAGGCCGAGGCCGGCGCGGAGGGCATGTTCTTCGAGCCCGCGCGCCCGGCGGAGCCGGCGCGTTGAGCGCACCGCCGCGGCGGCTCCTCGCACGCGGCCGCGAGCTCGAGCTCGGCCCGCGGCCTCTGCTGATGGGGATCGTCAATGCCTCGCCGGACTCCTTCAGCGACCAGGGCGGCGCCGGCGGCGTCGAGGAGCAGGTCGCGCGCGGCGAGCGGCTGCTCGGTGACGGTGCGGACATAATCGACGTCGGCGGCGAGTCGGCCTCGACGGGGTCGCCGCCGGTTCCGGTCGAGGAAGAGATCGCTCGTGTCGTGCCCGTCATCGAGCGTCTGGTGGGCGACCTCGGCGCGCTCGTGTCGGTCGACACCTACAAGCCGGCGGTGGCGAGCGCGGCGATCGAGGCGGGAGCGAGCATCGTCAACGACGTGAGCGGGCTGCGCGATCCCGAGCTCGCCGCGGTCTGCGCGAGGACGGGCGCCGCGCTGGTGGTGATGCACACCGCCGCGGCGCCTCGCGAACGCCGTCAGGAGTCAGACCTGTACGGCGACATCGTCGCCGAGGTGCTCGCCTTCCTGCGCGAGCGGATCGAGGCGGCGCTCGCCGCGGGCGTCGAGCGAGAGCAGCTGATCGTCGATCCCGGCCCCGACTTCGCCAAGACGCCGGCTCAGACGGTCCGCCTGCTGGCTGGCCTCGGGCGGCTGCACGAGCTCGGCCGGCCCCTGCTGCTGGCGATCTCCCGCAAGGACTTCATCGGCGCCCTCACGGATCGCCCCCCGCACGAGCGGCTCGCGGGCACGCTCGCGGCGCTCGCTCACGGCGTGCACGAGGGCGCGCACATCGTCAGGCTGCACGACGTCGACGCGGCAGGCGACTACCTGGCAGTGCGTGCGGCGCTCGCTGGCGAGCAGGTCCTCGACGAGGAGCTGCGTCTCGCCGAGGAGATCCGCCACAGCCGCTAGGCTCCTGCCATCGAAGGGTGCCCGCCGCTGTCCAACGCGCCGGGACGCCGACCGCCCATCCACAGAAGGGGAGACAGAAGATGGCAGTGCTCGACCGCTCCGAGCTGGAAGCGAGCCCTCTGGCCGACCTGCACGCGATCGCCGACCAGATCGGGCTCGACGGCTTCAGACGCCTGCGCAAGGCCGACCTGATCGATGCGATCCTCGGCGAGAGCGGGGGAGAGGAGCGCGACGGCGCCGACGACGGCGCCGAGGAGCAGGAGCGCCCGAAAGCGCGGCGGCGTCGCACGCCGCGGCTCCGTCGCGGACGCGGTTCCGAGCGCGAGGAGGACGAGCAGCCCGAGTCCGTCGCGGATGACGTCGGGAGCGCGAGCGCGGAGGATGACGAGCAGGACGAGCAGGACGCCGGCCCCACGCGCGCGCGCTCGCGGCGAGCGAGCGCGGACACCGACGATGAGGACGAGGCCGCCGCCGGAGCCACGCGTGCGCGTTCGCGGCGAGCGAGCGCGGCGAGCGACGCGCCGGACGAGGACGCCGACACCGGCGCCGGCCGCGCACGCTCGCGCCGAGGGGGCCGCTCCCGCGCCGGGCGCGGCGAAGGCGAGGAGGACGGCCGGGCGGCCGAGGGCGTCGTCGAGGTGCTGGGCAACGGCTCCGCGTTCCTGCGCGTCGACCCGCCGGAACCCTCCGACGAGGACGTCTACATCTCGGCGGCTCAGGTGCGCCGCTGCGAGCTCGTCTCCGGCGACCGCGTCACCGGCCCCGTGCGGACGCCGCGCCGCTCGGAGCGCTACCCGTCGCTGGTCCGGATTGACACGATCAACGGCCAGCCCGCCGACTCCGTCGCCGACGGCGCCCGGTACGAGGACCTGCCGGTCGCCTGGCCGTCCGAGCGTCTGGCGCTCGGCTCCGAGGAGCGCACGCTCGAGGCGATCGAGTGGCTGACCCCGCTCGGCAAGGGCTCGAGGGCGACGATCGTCGGCCCCCGCGGCACGGGCAAGTCGCGGACGCTGCGGCGGCTCTACGAGGCGCTGAAGGGCGCCGAGGGCCTCGAGCTGACCGTCGTCCTCGTTGGCGCGCGCCCCGAGGAGATCGCCGACTGGCCCCAGAACGACGCGGAGGGTGGACCCGTGGCGGCGGCGCTCAGCTTCGCCGCCTCAGCCGACGCCCAGGCGCAGGCGCTCGAGCGGGCGCTCGACTCGGCGCGCCGCCTCGCGGCACGGGGCGCCGACGTGGTCGTGCTCGTCGACGGCCTCGACGGCCTGCACCAGCAGGCCGCCCGCCGCGCGCTCGCGGCGGCACGGAACCTGCGCGAGGCCGGCTCGCTGACCGTGATCGCCACCGCCTCCGCTGCGCTCGGCGGCGAGACCACGGTGATCGCCCTGGACACGGCGCTCGCGGCGAGCGGCGGCGAGCCGATCCTCGACCTTGCCGCCAGCGCGACACTGCGCGCGGAGCTGCTCGTCGGCGAGGACGGCGCCGAGGCGATACGCAAGGCTCGCGCGGACGCCCTGGCCGCGTAAGGCGCGCGGTGTTCTAGATCGCCGCGTCTGAGCGGCGGTACGCCACGCGGCCCCAGGAGGGCTCGGGGGCGAGCTCGATCGGCTCGCCTGCGCCGGCGGTGCCGGACGCGTTCGGCTGCACGTAGGCGAAGCCGCCGCTGCGCTCGTCGAAGGAGACGCTGAGCTCGCCCTCCTTGACGCGCTGGTCGAGCCACGCGCCGCGGAAGACGAGGCGGCGCAGCCAGTGCACGAGCGAGCGCTCGGCCGGGCCGATCAGCTCCGGCCAGCAGTCGTTGACGTGTTCGCCCAGACCCGAGGCCGGGTCGATGATCTCGCCGTTCACCGCGAGGTTGACGAGGTCTTCGAGCTCCTCCTGCCCGAGACGCCCGCCGACGAAGCCGAGCTTCAGCGCCGCCTGCTCGCAGCGCTGCGAGAAGTCGGCCTCGTTGAACGTGAACCGCAGCTCGCCGTATTCGAGGACGAAGTCCTCACCGGAGTCGTAGTTTTCACGTCGCGCGGTTTCCATGGGCTGCTGCCGAGTTTGCTGCCGGGCGGTCTGGTAAACGCGCCCTCGTCGGGATCATACGGCTGGTTCCTGCCCTGGCGATTGCGGTGCATGGGATGTTGCATGCACGGCCCTCGGCGGGGCTGTAGGCGAGGTCCGCCCGCAGCGCCGCCGCCGGGGACCGCCGCCGCTAGATTCCCCGGGGCAATGGCTCGGCTGACCCAACACGGCCTGCGGCGGGTGCTCGGCACGAGCGCGCTGTTCTCGACCGCCTACGGCAACGTCGGCTCCTCGATCTACTACGCGCTCGGGCTCGTCGCCTCCTACGCGCTCGGCCTCACGCCGATCGTGTTCGTGATCACGGGCGGGATCTTCTATCTGACCGCCGCGACCTACGCCGAGGCGACCGCGATGTTCCCGGAGGCCGGCGGGTCCTCGTCGTTCGCGCGCCACGCCTTCAACGAGCTGGCCTCCTTCTTCGCGGCGTGGGCGCAGATGCTCAACTACACGATCACGATCGCCATCTCGGCGTTCTTCGTGCCGCACTACCTCGGGGGCCTGTTCTGGCCCGCCCTGCAGCACGCGCCGGGCGACGTCCTGTTCGGGATCGGCGTCGTCTCGCTGCTGTCGCTCGTCAACGTCGTCGGCGTCAAGGAGGCCGCAGGGCTGAACATCGTGCTCGCGGTCACCGACCTCGCGACGCAGCTGCTGCTGGTCGTCGCCGGCGTGCTGCTCGTGCTGTCCCCGCACGTGCTGATCGACAACGTGCACCTCGGCGTCGCGCCGACGTGGAAGGACTTCCTCGTCGCGATCCCGGTCGGGATGATCGCGTATACGGGGATCGAGACGATCTCGAACATGGCCGAGGAGGCCCGCGACGAGACGCGCACCATCCCGCGCGCGATCAAGGCCGTCGTCGCGGCCGTGTTCGCGATCTACGCGCTGCTGCCGATGGTGGCGCTCTCGGCGCTCCCGGTCACCAAACAGCCCAACGGCACCTACAAGACGCTGCTCGGCACCAGCGAGGCCGAAGGCGGCTACGCGGGGGACCCCGTGCTCGGGATCGTCAAGCACCTGCATCTCGGCGCGCTGCAGTCGGCAGGCGAGATCTACGTCGGGATCCTCGCCGCCACGATTCTGTTCATCGCCTCGAACGCCGGCATCATCGGCGCCTCGCGGCTCGTGTACTCGATGGGCCTTCACCGCCAGGTGCCGGACCGCCTCAGCCGGCTGCATCCGCGCTTCTCGACGCCCTGGATCGGGATCCTGCTGTTCGGGGCCATCGCCTGCCTGACGATCATTCCGGGGCAGGCCGTATTCCTCGGGAACATGTACGCGTTCGGCGCGATGCTGTCGTTCACGATCGCGCACATATCGGTGATCCGGCTGCGCATCAAGGAACCCGATCGGCCGCGCCCGTACCGCGGCCCCGGCACGCTGCGGATCGCGGGACGGGAACTGCCGCTGTTCGCGGTGCTCGGCGGCATCGGTACCGGGCTGGCGTTCGTCGTCGTGACGTTCCTGCACCTCGCGGTCGCCGCAGCCGGCATCGGCTGGTTGATCCTCGGCATCGTGCTGTACGTCGTCTACCGCCACCGTCACGGCCTCGATCTCAGGACGACGACGAAGGCGCCGCGGCCCGAGCGCCCGCCGCAGTTCGCGGAGTTCGACTACCGCACGGCGCTCGTCCCGATCTTCGGCGGCGACGTCAGCGGCTCCGCGCTCGCCGCGGCGGCCAAGCTGATCGAGGAGGACGGGGTCGTCTACGCGGTGTTCGTGCTCCCGGTCCCGAACCAGCTCTCGCTCGAGGAAGGGCTCGCCGAGGACGAAGCGCAGGGACGCTCGGCGCTCGAGAGCGCGCGTATCAAGGCGCGCCGGATGGGCATCAAGATCCACACCGGCCTGATCCGCACCCGCAACCCGGGAGCGGCGATCGTCGAGCAGGCCGAACGGGTCGGCGCCGAGGTCATCTACTGGTCGACGATCCACGCCCCAGCCGGCGAGCAGCGGATCGGGCCGACGGCCGCCTACCTGCTCGCCAAGCGCCCCTGCCGGATCATCATCGAGACCGAGAACCGCGCCGCCCGCGAACGCGAGGCCGCCGCGGTCCCCGCCTGACCGTCTCAAGGCATCATTGGGGCGATGAGCTCCCCAACGCTGACGCCACGGCTGCTGCGCGCCGAGCGCCCCTCGCGCTCGCTCGGCGTGCTCGTGTCGCTGGTCACGGTCGCTCTTTCGACGCTGCTCGTCTACCCGCTCAAGCACGTCGCGCCGGTCGAGACGCTCGGAGTCGTCTACCTGCTGCCCGTGCTCGTGATGTCGATCTTCTGGGGGCTCGGGTTCGGGCTGGCGACCGCGATCCTCAGCGCCGCGGCGTTCAACTTCTTCCACCTGCCGCCCACCGGGGAGTTCACACTCCGCCACGGCCGCGACTGGGTCGGGCTCGCGGCGTTCGCGGCGGTCGCGGTCGCGGTCGGGCTCGTCGCCGAGCTGGCGCGGGCGCGTGCGCGGGAGCTCGACGAGCGACGGCGAGAGGCCGCGCTCGCGAGCGAGCTCGCCCAGCTGCTGCTCGGCGCCGAGCGCCTCCAGGACGCGCTCGTGCCCGCCGCCGAGCGTCTCGCCCAGGCGCTCGGAACTTCGTCGGCGACGATCCGCCTCGGCGACGCGGCCGCGGGCGGGGCTGCAGAACGCGCCGCCGAGCTGCCGCTGCGCGCTGGCGGGAGCACGATCGGCGCCCTGGAGCTTCCCGCGGGTGTCTCCCCGGCGGAGCTCGAGCGCGCGCGCGAGCGCGTCGTGCCTGCGCTCGAGTCGATCCTCGCCGCGGCGGTGCACCGCGAGAGCCTGCGCGCCGAGGTGGTCGAGACCGCCGCGCTGAGGCGTAGCGACGAGATGAAGACGGCCGTGCTGCGCTCGGTCTCGCACGACCTGCGCACGCCGGTCACGGCGATCCTGACCGCCGCCGGCACGCTCGACCCGCGCGCGGCGGACGCCGAGAACGTCGGCGAGGTCCGCGAGTTGGTCCTCGACGCGGGCACGCGCCTGTGGGTGCTGATCGAGAAGCTGCTCGACCTGTCGCTGCTGCAGTCGGGCAGCATGGAGCCGACGGTCGCCTCCTGCTCGGTCGAGGACGTCCTGCACGAGGCGGTCGAGCTCACGGGCGCGCCGGCCGACTCCTTCCAGGTCTCGATCGACCGCGAGCTGCCGCCCCTCCAGGCCGACCCGGCCCAGCTCGAGCGCGCCTTCGTCAACGTGCTCGAGAACGCGGTCCGCTACTGCGACGGCAGCCCCGTGTCGGTGCGCGCCCGCGCTGTCGGGGGCCGGCTGCGGGTGCGGATCGTCGACCGCGGCCCCGGCATCGCGCCGGCCGAGCAGGAGCGCGTGTTCCTGCCGTTCTACCGCAGCGTCGGAGCGCGCGGCCACCACGGCTCGGGCCTCGGGCTTGCGATCGCGCGGGGCTTCATCGAGGTCAACGGCGGGCGTATCGGCGTGGAGTCCCAGCTCGGCCAGGGCACGAGCTTCGTGATCGAGTTCCCGCTGTCCGAGCGCTCGCCCCAGCCGGCCCCGGCGACGGCGGGCGGCGCATGATGGCGGGCGAGCGCATCCTCGTCTGCGACGACGACCCGCAGATCCAGCGCGCGCTCAGGCTCGTCCTGCGGGAGGCCGGATACGAGGTGACGGTCACCGGCGCGGGCGAGGAGGCGCTCGACCGCGCGGCCGTGCTCGGGCCGCACGCCGCGATCGTCGACCTGATGCTTCCCGACAGCGACGGCATCGAGGTCTGCCGGCGCCTGCGCGAATGGAGCGAGATGCCGATCATCGTGCTCTCCGCCCTCGGCGAGGAGGCCGTCAAGATCAAGGCGCTCGAGAGCGGCGCCGACGACTACGTGACCAAGCCCTTCGGGCCGGGCGAGCTCGTCGCGCGCGTGCAGGCCGCGCTGCGGCGCGCCGGCCGTGGCGCCGCCGAGCCACGCATCGAGGTCGACGGGCTCGTCGTCGACCTCGCCGCGCACGCCGTGTGGCTCGACGGCGAGGAGGTCAGGCTCACGCCGATCGAGTTCTCGCTGCTGCGCGTGCTCGCGCTCAACCGCGGCCTTCTGATGACGCACCGCCAGCTGCTGATCGAGGTGTGGGGGCCCGAGCACGCCGACGCCACGCCACTGCTGCGCACGCACATCGCCAACCTGCGCGGCAAGCTCGCGGGTGCGGGGGGCAGGCACTCGTTCATCCGCACGGACGCCGGCGTCGGTTACCGGTTCCGCTCCCCGGCCTCGTAGGCCACGGCGCAGGGCTTGCCGACGCGCAACCCCTCCTCTTAATAAAAAAAATACGAACCCCCGCTGGTTCTTGACGCGAACTTCACACCGGCGTATCTAGCGTCAGTTACATGGCGCGCCTATCAGAACGTGGGTTGCGCAAGTCGGTCGGCGTCCCGGGGCTGTTCGCGACCGCCTACGGCAACGTCGGCTCCTCGATCTACTACGCGCTCGGCCTCGTGGCCGCCCACGCGCTCGGCCTCACGCCGCTCGTGTTCCTGTTCGCGGGCGGGCTGTTCGCGCTGACCGCCAAAACGTACGCCGAGGGCGCCTCGATGTTCCCCGAAGCGGGCGGCTCGTCCTCGTTCGCGCGCCACGCCTTCAACGACGTCGTCTCGTTCTTCGCCGGGTGGGCGCTGAGCCTCGACTACATCCTCACGATCGCGATCTCCGCGTTCTTCGTGCCGCACTACTTGAGCGCGATCCCGGGACTTCACGCGCTCAAGCACAACCCCGGTGACATCTTCGGCGGCCTCGCCGTCGTCGTCGGGCTGACGCTGCTGAACATCCGCGGCCTCGGCGAGTCGGCGAAGCTCAACTTCGGGCTCGCGCTCATCGACCTCAGCACCCAGATCCTGCTCGTGATCGTCGGCGTCGCGCTGGTGTTCGACCCGTCGCTGCTCGTCAACCAGGTGCACTTCGGCGTCGCGCCGACCTGGAGAGAACTGATCTTCGCGCTGTCGCTGGCGATGCTCGCCTACACGGGCATCGAGACGGTCGCCAACATGGCCGAGGAGTCCAAGGATCCCGGCCGGCAGGTCCCGAAGGCGGTCAACCTCGTGGTGTTCGCCGTGCTGGGCGTCTACGCCGGCATCTCGGTGATCGCGCTCTCGGCGCTTCCGGTGATCCACCACGGCGTCGGATACAGCCCCGAGCTCAAACAGAGCTTCACGCATCCCGGCTATGCGACCGCCCTCGGCCACTTCTTCGAAAACGACCCCGTGCTGGGGGTGATCTCACAGCTCGGACTGCACGGCGCGCTGCTGAAAGGCGCCGAACTCTATGTCGGGCTCCTGGCGGCGACGATCCTCCTGATCGCCACGAACGCCGGCATGATCGGGATCTCGCGGCTGTCCTGGTCGCTGGCCGAGCACCGCCAGCTGCCGCGGAAATTCTCACAGCTGCACAAGCGCTACCGGACACCGTGGTTCACGCTCGTGTTCTTCACCTGCTGTGCGGCCGCGCTGATCCTGTACGGCAACACCGAAGTGCTCGGCAACCTGTACTCGTTCGGCGCGATGCTGTCGTTCACGATCGCCCACGCCGCGATCGTCAAGCTGCGCTTCAAGGAACCGAACCGCGAACGCCCCTACGTCAGCCCCTGGGGGGTGCGCATCAAAGGCGCGGTGGTCCCGATGACGGCGGTAATCGGGGGGATCGGCACCTTTGGCGCGTGGATCGCCGTGACGGTGCTGCACGGCGAGGCGCGGCTCGTCGGGATCCCCTGGATGGTGCTCGGGATGGCCGGGTACTTCATCTACCGCCGCCATCTGAAACTCGACCCGTGGAAGTCCTACAAGCTGCCGCGCCCCGAGCGGCCCGAAGACTTCCAAGAGCTCGAGTACCGCACGGCGCTCGTCCCGATCTTCGGCGACGACGTCTCGGCCTCGTCGCTGCACGCCGCCGCCAAACTGATCGGCGAGGAAGGGATCGTGTACGCCGTCTACGTGCTGCCCGTGCCGAGCCAGCTCTCGCTCGAGGCCGGGCTCGAAGAGGAGGAGGCTCACGGCCGCTCGGTGCTCGAGAGCGCGCGCATCCAGGCGCGCCGTGCCGGCATCAAGATCCACACCGGCCTGATCCGGACCCGCAACCCGGGCGCCGCGCTGGTGGAGGAAGCCGAACGCGTGCACTCCGACGTCATCTACTGGTCCACGATCCACGCCCCGCGCGGCGAGCACGGCATCGGGCCGACCGCCGCCTACCTGTTGAAGGTGCGCCCGTGCCGCGTGATCATCGAGACCGACAACAGGCTCGAAAATGGGGACCGCGGAGAGCCGGCTGAGGCAGTCGCCGCGGGCGTCTGAGCGCGCCCGGGGGGCGCGCTCCGCTCAGCGTGCGAGAGCGGAGCGAAGCGCCTCGTCGAGCTCCGGGTGCCGGAAGGAGTAGCCGAGCACCAGCGGCCTCGCCGGCACCGCGCGGACGCCGCCGGTCACGATCTGGGCCATCTCCCCGTACAGCGCGCGCAGCGCGATGCCCGGCACCGGGAGGATCGCCGGGCGGTGCAGCGCGCGGCCGAGCGCGTGCGAGAACTCGCGGTTCGTGACCGGCCCGGGCGCGCTCCCGTTGACCGCGCCCTGCCAGCGCTCGTCGCCGAGCGCCGCGACGAACATCCCGACGACGTCCTCGGAGTGGATCCAGGGGATGTACTGGCGCCCACCGGCCACCGGGCCGCCGATGCCGAGCTGGAAGGGCAGCAGCATCTTCGCGAGCGCGCCCCCGCCACGGTCGAGCACGACCCCGGTCCGCACACGCACAACGCGCAAGCCGAGCTTCGCGGCCCGCTCGGCCTGCCCCTCCCAGGCGACGCACACGTCGGCGAGGAAGTCGCCGCCGGGGCCCGCCTCCTCGTCGATCGGTTCGATTCCGCGCGCTCCGTAGTAGCCGACCGCGGAGGAGGAGACCAGCGCGCGCGGGCGCGGCTCGGCGTCGCGCAGCCCGGCGAGGAGGTTCTCCGTGCCCGTCACGCGGCTGTCGCGGATCGCGGTCTTCGCCTCCGGCGACCAGCGTTGCGCGACTGGCTCGCCGGCCAGGTGGGCGACGGCGTCGCGGCCCGCGAGCGCGCCGGCCGGAGCCGGTTCGCGCACCGGGTCCCACGCATGCGCCCGCACGTCGCCGAGCGCGCGGCGCGCTCGTTCCGGTTCGCGGCTGAGGATCGTCACGTCCCAGCCGTCGCCGAGCAGCTCGGCGACGAGCCGGCGCCCGATCATGCCGCTCGCGCCGCTGACCGTCACCGACGGCATCCGAGACCCCCCATCATCGTCCGTCGGGGTGGGCGCCGGCGTGCGAGGCTGCGGCTCCCGTCGCGACCGCGTCGCCCTGGGCGTAGCCGACCTCCTGTCCCGCCGTCGCCGTGCCCGCGGCGCGCGCCTGCTCGCCCACGGCGGCAGCGACGGCCGGCGCGACCTCGCGGTTGAAAACGGACGGGATGATGTAGTCCTCGCGCAGCTCGTCGTCATCGACGATCGACGCGATCGCGTATGCCGCCGCCATCTTCATGTCCTCTGTGATCGCTCCGGCGCGCACGTCGAGCGCGCCACGGAAGATCCCCGGGAAGGCGAGCACGTTGTTGATCTGGTTCGGGTAGTCCGAGCGGCCGGTCGCCATGATCCGCACGTGCGGTGCGGCCTCCTCCGGGTGCACCTCGGGGTTGGGGTTGGCCATCGCGAAGACCATCGCGTCCCGGCTCATCCGCGCGAGCGCGTCGGCCGGCAGCGCGCGCGCCCCCGAAAGGCCGATCAAGAGATCCACCCCGTCGATCACGTCCGCCGGCATGCCCGAGCGGCAGTCCGGGTTGGTCACGTCCGCGAACCAGCGCTTGACCGGGTTCATCGAGCTGTCGAGGTAGTCCGCGCGCTGCGTGCTCAGCACGCCCTTGGAGTCGGCGCCGACGATCCGCATGACGCCGGCGGCGCGCAGGATCCGCGTCACCGCGATCCCGGCCGCGCCCAAGCCGATGATCAGGACGCTCAGGTCCTCGAGCTTGCGCCCGGTGAGCTTCACGGCGTTCAGCACCGCCGCCATCACGACCACCGCCGTGCCGTGCTGGTCGTCGTGGAACACGGGTATCTCGAGCTCGGAGATCAGCCGCTGCTCGATCTCGAAGCAGCGCGGGGCCGAGATGTCCTCCAGGTTGATGCCGCCGAGCCCGGGCGCCATCAGCTTGACGGCGTGGACGATCTCCTCGGTGTCGGTGGTGTCGAGGCAGATCGGGAACGCGTCGACGCCGGCGAACTCCTTGAACAGGCAGCACTTGCCCTCCATCACGGGCATCGCGGCCTTGGGCCCGATGTTGCCGAGGCCGAGCACGGCGGTGCCGTCGGAGACGACCGCCACGGTGTTGCGCTTGATCGTGTACTGGAAGGCCTTGTCCTCGTCGTCGGCGATCGCCAGGCAGACGCGCGCCACGCCGGGCGTGTAGACCATCGAGAGGTCGTCGCGGGTCTTCAGCGGGTTCTTGTTGGACTGTTCGATCTTGCCGCCGACGTGCAGCAGGAAGGTGCGGTCGGTGGTGTCGATCACCTCGGCGCCCTCGACCGCGTCGATCGCCGCGAGGATCTGCTCCCAGTGGTCGGGGCCGGAGGCGTCGACGACGATGTCCCGCAGCGAGCCCGCGGCGTCCGTGTCGACCATGTCGACGGCGCCGACGATGCCTCCCGCTTCGCCGATCGCGGTCGTGGCCCGGCCGAGCACGCCCGGGCTGTCGTCGAGCTTCACGCGGATGGTCAGGCGGTACTGCGCGCTCGGTGTGGCGCTCACTTCTCTGCTCCCTCCGTGGCTGGCGGCACGGCATCTTCTCAAGATTCCGCTGGAAGCGGGCCCGCCCGCCCGCGCAAACGGCGCGGCGCGGCCGCACTCCGTCGCGGGCACGTAGAGTGGAAGCGATGGCGGTCCAGACCTCAGCGCGCGCGGGTGCCCGGGCTGCGGGCGGCTCCGCCGGCGGGGCCGCGGACGGCTCGCGCGAGCGGCGCCTGTTCCTGATCGACGGCCCGAGCCTCGTGTACCGCGCGTTCTTCGCGCTGCCAGAGTCGATCGCCACCTCCACCGGCGTGCCGACCAACGCGATCTTCGGGTTCGCCTCGATGCTCGTGAAGATCGTCACCGACTACGGCGTGCAGCCGACGGTCGTCGCGTGGGACGCGGGGACTTCGGGCCGCAACGAGCTGTTCGCCGACTACAAGGCGCAGCGGCGCTCGCGCCCGGACCTGCTGAAGGAACAGTGGCCGGTGATGGAGCCGCTCGTCGAGGCATTCGGCTACAGGAACGTGACGCTCGAGGGCTACGAGGCCGACGACGTGATCGCCTCGCTCGCGGACCGCGCGCTGCGCTCGGATCCGCCGGTCCCGGTGACGATCGTGACCGGCGATCGCGATGTGTTCCAGCTGATCGACGAGGACGGCCTGGTCAAGGTGATGGCGACCTCGCGCGGCATCACCGACACGAAGATCTACGACCGCCAGGCCGTGATCGACCGTTACGGCATCCCGCCCGAGCTGATCCCCGACTTCTACGGCCTGAAGGGCGACACCTCGGACAACATCCCGGGGATCCCCGGGATCGGCGACAAGACGGCCAGCGAGCTGCTCCAGTCCTTCGGCTCGCTCGAGGACGTGCTCGCGAGCGTCGAGGAGGTCAAAGGCGCGAAGCGCAAACAGAACCTGATCGAGCACGCCGAGGACGCCCGGCTCTCGCGCGAGCTCGCGACGGTGCGCCGCGACCTCGACGTCGACCTGGACATCTCGCTCGAGGCCGGCCGCGAGCCGGATCGCTCGCGTTTGCGCGAGGTGTTCCGCGAGTACGAGCTGCGTGATCCGCTGCGCCGCCTGGAGGAAGCGCTCGGCGACCCGGAGGCGGCGGCGCCGGCGAGTGCCACGGAGGTCACGCTGACCGCGCGTCTGCTCACAGGGCGGCCCGCGGACATCGCCGGGCTCGGGACGGCCGGGCAGGAGCTGAGCGTGGTGGTGGCCGAAACCGAAGCGCCGGACGGCGAGCTGTTCGCCGAGGGCGCTCCGTGGCGGTTCGCCGCCTTCTGCGACGGCGCGGTGCTGGCCGGCGACTGCGAGGGGCCGGAGGAAGTCGTCGCCGCATGCGGGGCGCGGCCCGTGGTGGCGCACGACGCCAAGGCGCTGCGCGTCCTGCCCGAGCATCTCGCCCACGACACCCTCCTCGGCGCCTACCTGCTCGACCCGGCTCGCCGCGGCTACCCGCTCGCGGAGCTCTGCGAGGAACGCGGCCTCGGCAGCGACCTGGAGGACCCGGTGGCGGCGCTGGCCGTGATGCTCGCTGCGCTTGCCGACTGGCAGCGCGAGCAGATCGCCGAGCGCGGACTGCAGCAGGTGCTCGATGAGATCGAGCTGCCGCTCGAGCCGGTGCTGCGCGAGCTCGAGCTGCTCGGCGTGCGCATCAACCTCGAGCGGCTGGCGGGCATCACCGCGCGCGTGCAGGAGGAGATCGCCGAGCTCGAACGCGAGATCTTCCGGCTCGCCGGCGAGGAGTTCACGATCGGTTCGCCCCAGCAGCTCGGCGAGATCCTGTTCGAGCGGCTCGGGCTGTCGCGCAAGCGGCGGGGCAAGACGGGCTACTCGACCGACGCGCGCGTGCTGCAGGCGATCCGCGACGAGCACGAGATCGTGCCCCGGATCGAGCGCTGGCGCGAGCTCTCGACGCTGATCAAGACATACCTCGACGTGCTGCCCGAACAGGCTGACGCCGAGTCGCGCATCCACACCACGTTCCTGCAGGCGGTCGCGACGACCGGCCGACTCTCGAGCACCAACCCGAACATGCAGAACGTGCCGATCCGGACGCCGCTCGGCCGTGAGATCCGGGGCTGCTTCGAGGCCGAGCCCGGCGCCGTGCTGATCTCGGCCGACTACTCGCAGATCGAGCTGCGCGTGCTCGCTCAGGCGGCGGGCGAGGACGCGCTGATGGAGATCTTCAAAAAGGGCGAGGACGTGCACACGGCAACCGCGTCGCGCGTGTTCGGCGTGACAGCCGAGGAGATCGACCCCGGGATGCGCTCGAAGGCCAAGATGATCAACTACGGGATCGTCTACGGACTCTCCGACTACGGGCTCGCCGACCGCCTGAACATCCCGCGCGAGGAGGCCAAAGAGTTCATCGACGCCTACCTCGAGCGTTTCCCGAAGGTGGCCGCGTTCATCGACGCGACGATCGAGCGCGCCAAGGACGAGGGCTACGTCAAGACGCTGTGGGGGCGCCGGCGCCAGATCCCCGAGCTGCGGGCACGCAACTACCAGGTCCGCACCCTGGGGGAGCGCCTGGCGGTGAACACGGTGATCCAGGGCACCGCCGCGGACATCATCAAGCTGGCGATGGTTCGTACTCACGCCGCGCTCGCCGCCTCGGGGCTGGAGACGAAGCTGCTGCTGACGATCCACGACGAGCTGCTGTTCGAAGGCCCGCCCGGCGAGGCGCAGGCCGCGAGCGAGCTGATCGAGCGCGAGATGGTCGCCGTGTGGGAGCCGCACGAGCCGCCGCTCGCCGTCGAGGCGGGCGTCGGGGAGAACTGGCTGGACGCGAAGTGACGCGCAGCCTGGCCGTGTTCCTCGGGGCGGCGGCGGGCGCGCTCGTCGCGATGCAGGCGCCGATCAACTCCCGCCTCGGCAAAACCGTGGGCGGCGTGCAGGCGGCGACGTTCTCGTTCCTCGTCGGCACCGCGGCGCTCGTCGCGATCAGCTTCGTGCTGCGCGGCGGTCTCGGCTCGCTCGGCAGCGTCGGCAAGGTGCCCTGGTGGGCGCTGGTCGGGGGCCTGCTGGGTGCCGTGTACGTGTTCGTCGCGCTCGAAGCCGTCAAAACGCTCGGCGCGAGCGGCCTCACGGCCGTCGTCATCGCCGGCCAGCTCGCGATGTCGGTCGTGATCGACCGCTTCGGGTTGCTCGGCGTCGCCAAGACGCCGGTCACGGTGCACCGCGTGCTCGGCATCGTGCTGCTGATCGTCGGCGCCGCGCTGGTCGTGCGGAAGTAGCGCACCCGGGGCGCTCAGCCCAGCGCCGTCCTGAATCCCTCGCGCCAGCTCGCGTGCCCGGGGCCCCATTCGAGCTCGCGCTTGGCGCGCGCGCTGGAGGCGCCCTGCCCAGCGGTCATGACCTGGACGCCGTAGTCGCCCGCGGCCAGGCGCGCGATGAACGCCGGCACGCGCAGCGGGCGAGGCGCTCCGGCGGCCCGTGCGAGGGCGGGCAGCCAGTCGCGGACCGCCGCCGGCTCGTCGTCGACGACGTTGTATGTGCCGGGTGGAGCGCTCAACGCCGCGACCGTCGCATCGGCGGCGTCGTCGACGTGCACGAACGACCACACGCCGTCGCCCGAGCCGACGACCGGCATCCGCCTGCGTCGCAGGTCCTGCACGATCGAGCCGTCGGTCGCGACCGCGCTGCCCGGGCCGTAGAAGTAGCCGTACCGTAGGACGGTCCCGCCGTGCTCGCGCGTCGTGCGCTCGAGCCGCTTGATCGCATCGGCGGACCGGGCGAAGGACGGCGCCGGTCGGCGCACCAGCGGGTCCTCCTCGGCGTGGACGGTCCCCGGCGGCCCCGGCTCGTACATGAAGGCGATGCTCTGTGCGACGAGCCGCGCGACCCCGGCGTCGCGCGCGGCGGCCGCAAGGATCGCCGAGCCCTCGCTGCGCAGGCGGTCGTTGAGCTCGAAGTCGCGCTCGATGCGGCGCGGGTCGATGCGCTTGGGCAGCGCGGTGAGCTGGTTGACGACCGCGTCCGCGCGCGCGGAGGCGACGGCGCTTCGCACCGCCTCGGCGTCGAGCGCGTCGGCGATCGCCGCCTCGGCTCCCGTGGCGCGCGCCTGCTCGGCGCGCTCAGGGCTTCTGCACATCGCGGTCACCTCGTGGCCGGCGGCGAGCAGCGCCGGCACGAGCCGCCGGCCGATCACGCCGGTCGCCCCGGCGAGGAAGACCCTCACGAGGCGATCGCGAGCCCGTCGCCGCCGCCCGCGGGCGCCTCGCCGCGCGCTGCGGCCGCGAGCGCGTCGGGCGGGGCCGACCCCGTCGTCTCGAGCCGGGCGCAGGCCATGCCCTCGCTGAAGCCGGCGGCGCCGAGCTGGAAGGCGCCGTTGAAGCGCGAGCGCAGGTTCTCCACCGCGATCAGGTGCACGAGTTCGACCAGCGCGGCGTCGCTCCCAAGCTGCTCGCGGAGCGCTTCGAGCAGCTCCGGCGGCACGTAGACCGGCGTCCGCGTCATCGCGACGGCCAGGTCGAGGACGAGCCGCTCGGCTTCGTCGAAATGCTCGCTGTCGGCGTATCGGTGCAGCTCGCGCAGCTGGGCCTCGGTCGTGCCCTTCGCGCGGGCCTCGAAGGACCCGATGTCCTGGCACATCTCGCAGCCCTGCATGACCGCCGACTTGAGCACCGCCAGGGCGCGCAGGCGTTCGGGCACCAGAGGCCGGCGCGCCACGCTCTTCTCGAGCTGCGCGTAGCCGACGAGTTGCCGGAAGCGGTGAGCGCGGAGCGGGATGTCCGGCGTCAGCAGCGACTTGCCCGTCACCCGCTTGATTTCCCAGCGCGCGAGCGCGTAGGCGAGGCGGATCAGCGGATGGCGGCGGGTGGGAACGCCCTCGACGACGGTCATCTTGTGCTCCTCTCTGCTGTGAGGTACCTGTGACGCGGTTGCTTCAGACGCATTCACCATTGGCACGATATGGTCTGCCTGGTCCAGCGTAAAGGACCAATTACAGCCTCGAAATGGGTACCAATTCTCATCGCGGCGAGGAGCTGCTGCTGGAGCTCGACCGCTCCACCGGCACGCCGCTTCGCGCGCAGCTCGAGGATGCGCTCAGGGAGGCCGTGCGCAGCGGCCGGCTCGCGCCGCAGATGCAGATGCCCGCGACACGCGTGCTGGCGGCTGACCTCGGCATCTCGCGCCGCCTGGTCGTCGACGCCTACGCGCAGCTGCTCGCCGAGGGCTACCTGCTGGCCCGGCCCGGCGCGGGCACGTTCGTCGCCGGCGCTGCGGCGCCGCCCGAGCGGCCCGCTGCCGGTCGCCATGAGGTGCCGCTGCAATTCGACTTCTTCCCCGGGAACCCCGATCTCGCGACGTTCCCACGCCGGCTCTGGCTGCGGGCATTGCGCGAGACGCTGCGCGAGGCGCCCGACCGGGCGTTCGGCTACCCGGATCCGCGCGGCGCGCTGGAGCTGCGGCGCGCGCTCGCCGGCCATCTGCGGCGCGTGCGCGGCGTGGCGGCGGACCCGGAGTCGATCGTGGTGTGCGCGGGGGCGGCGCAGGCGTTCGCGCTGATCGGCGCCGAGCTCGCCGGGAGCACGATCGCCGCAGAGGACCCGGGCCTTCCCGTGCACAGGTGGATCCTGACGAGCCACGGCGCGCGGGTGGCCGGGCTCGAGGTCGACGCCGACGGCGCCCGTGTCGAGCTGCTGAGCTCGCAGGCGGCCGCCGCGCTCGTCACGCCCGCGCACCAGTCGCCGACGGGGGTCGCGCTGTCGCCCTCGCGCCGCGCGGTCCTCCTGGAGTGGGCCGCGCGGACGGGCGGGGTGGTGATCGAGGACGACTACGACGCCGAGTTCCGCTACGACCGCGCGCCCCTCGGCGCGATGCAGGGCCTGGCGCCCGAGCGCGTGCTCTACACCGGCACCGTCAGCAAGACGCTGGCGCCGGCGCTGCGGCTCGGCTGGATGGTGCTGCCCTCGCGCTTGCTCGAGCCGATCGCCTCGCGCAAGCTGATGGCCGACCACGGCTCGCCGACGCTCGACCAGCTCGCGCTCGCGCGCCTGCTCGACAGCGGCGCCTACGACCGCCACCTGCGCGGCGCGCGGCGACGGTACCGCTCGCGCCGCGACACGCTCGTAGCGGCTGTCGAGCAGGAGCTGCCGGGGGCGCGGGTCACCGGGCTCGCGGCCGGCCTGCACGCGACCGTGCGACTCCCCGAGCCCGTCGACGGAATCGCGCTCGCGCGCGCCGCGGCACGCGAGTCGGTGGGGATCTACCCGCTCGGTTATGCCTACATCGAGCCGCGGCCCGTCGACGACGGGCTCGTGCTCGGTTACGCCAACCTGGCCGAGCCGGCGATCGAGGAGGGGATCCGGCGGCTCGCGCGCGTGCTGTCACGGCTCGGGCCGGCGCCGGCCGAGACGTAGGACGGCGGGGCGATCGCGAGGTACTGGTTGAAGGTCCAGCGGGTCAGGCGCCGCGACTCGAACGCGCGCACGAGCTGGGTGATCGCGCGGCTCGGCGTGAGCTGCCCGATGGCGCGCTGCGCGTTCAGCAGCCAGCGGAACTTCCGCTCGTGCGAGTCGGAGAACCACCCGTAGCCGAGCAGCGCCTGCTCGCGCGAGCGGTGGCCCGCCAACACGGCTCGCAGCTCGCGCCCGCACGCAAGGCCGAAGTAGAGCGCGGTGCGGATGCCCTCGGCGGTCAGGGGCAAGCAGTGGCCGGCGGAGTCGCCGGCGAAGAAGACGCCGTCCTCCACGGCGCGGCGGAGTTGGTGGGGGATCCAGTTGCCCTGGTAGCCCTGCGCTGGCAGCGCGAGGTCGCCGGCGAGGCGCACGGTCGGCTCCTTGACGTGGTCAGAGGGCCAGAACGAGCCGACGCCGACCCGCAGCTCGTCGGCCGCGGGGAAGCTCCACGAGTACCCGGCGCGGATGTAGGAGGCGTCGATCCACAGCTCCATGTCGCGGCCGCTGCCGGGCGGGTGTACCTCGAGGCCGCGTGAGAGGCGCGCGTTCGGCGGCTGGATCGGGGTCGCGTTCGACAGCACGCGGCGCCATCCGAGCGCGTCGACGATCAGCGGCGCGGTCAGCTCGCCGCGGTCCGTGACGACTGTGGAGCCGCGGCGGCCGGTGACGGTCGCGGTCTCGAACTCCGCCTCGCCGGCGCGGTCCCAGAGCAGCGCGCACAGCTCGCGGTAGTCGAAGGTCGAGAACGACCACGGAAGCTGCCAGCGGGCCGTGCGCCAGGGCGTGTGAACGACGAGCTCGTCGAAGCTCTGGCGCTCGCTGCCCAGCAGGTCCATCGCCCGCAGCCACTCGCTCGGGATGCCGCAGGCCGACGTCTGGCGCTCGCCGATCTCGTAGCGGTCGACGACCAGCACGTGCGCCCCGGCGCCCGCGAGCTCGCTCGCGACGGCGAGCCCGGCGAAGCTCGCTCCGCAGACCAGGACGTCGCAGTCGCGGTCCAGGCGCGTACGGTCCACTCCCCGCTTCGTGGCTCGAACAGGCATCTCCCCGGCAATGATATGGCTGCGCTACGCTTCGGCCGGTGCAAACAGTGATGGACAACCCGCAGGCTCGGGTCGTCGACGGCTCGAATGGGCTGCTCCTCGAGGTCGACGGACAGATCGTCCCCAACTACGACGCCACCTTCCGCGAGATCGAGGAGGGCGAGGTCGTCACCGGGCACGTCGTCCGCATCGACAAGGACGAGGTCCTGGTGGACATCGGCTACAAGTCCGAGGGCGTCATCCCGGCCAACGAGCTGTCGATCCGCAAGGCGGTCGACCCGGCCGACGAGGTGCATCTCGGCGAGGAGGTCGACGCGATCGTCCTCACCAAGGAGGATCAGGACGGCCGCCTGATCATGTCCAAGAAGCGCGCGCGCTTCGAGAAGGCGTGGCGCCGCATCGAAGCCGCCGCCGAGTCCGGCGAGCCGGTCGAGGGCACCGTGATCGAGGTCGTCAAGGGCGGCCTGATCATCGACCTCGGCGTGCGCGGCTTCCTGCCGGCTTCGCTCGTCGACATCAGGCGCGTGCCCAACCTCGACGAGTACATGAGCACGAAGATCGAGACGAAGGTGATCGAGCTCAACCGGTCGCGCAACAACGTCGTGCTCTCGCGTCGCGCGGTCCTCGAGGAGGAGCGCAAGGAGGTCCGCCAGCAGATTCTCGACCGCCTGCAGCCGGGCCTGGTCGTCGAAGGCCAGATCTCGAACATCGTCGACTTCGGCGCGTTCGTCGACCTCGACGGCATCGACGGCCTGATCCACATCTCCGAGCTCTCCTGGTCCCACGTCAACCACCCGAGCGAGATCCTCTCGATCGGCGACACGGTCAAGGTCAAGGTCCTGGACATCGACCGCGATCGCCAGCGCATCTCCCTCGGCCTGAAGCAGACCCAGGAGGACCCCTGGCAGCGGATCGTCGACACCTACAACGTCGGCGACGAGCTGGCCGGCAAAGTCACGAAGGTCGTCACCTTCGGCGCGTTCGTCGAGATCCTCGACGGCGTCGAGGGCCTCGTGCACATCTCGGAGCTGGCCCCGCACCACGTGGAGAGCCCGCGCGAGATCGTCCATCCGGGCGACGAAATCCGCGTGAAGATCCTCGAGATCGACTCCGAGCGCCGGCGCCTGTCGCTGTCGGCCAAGCGCGTCGAGGACCAGATCCTGCCGGTCTCGCGCCCGAGCGACGGCACCGAGCAGCCCGAGGGCGAGGAGGGCGCGCCGCCCGAAGCCCAGGAGCAGGCGCAGCCCGAGGCCGAGGTCGTGGCCGACGAGCCGGCACAGGCGAGCGTCGACCAGCCCGAGGCGGCAGCCGAGCAGGCAGAGGCGCCGGCCGAGCAGCCGGAGGTGCCCGCCGCTGAGGCCGAGGAGGCGCCCGCCGCTGAGGCCGAGGAGGTGCCCGCCGCTGAGGCCGAGGAGGCGCCCGCCGCTGAGACGGAGCAGCCGCCCGCCGAGGACGGACCGACCGCCGCGGACGTGGCGGGCGACGCGGCGCCGCTGCCGGAAGCGGCGGTGGCCGAGCACGATGCCGAGGCCGCAGAGGTCGAGGCCGAGACCGCCGGCGAGCCCGAGCAGGGCTGACGCGGCTGCCGGCCGCGGGAAGTTGGCGCAGCAGGTTCCGTTCGTCGGGCTGACGGGTGGGCTGGGCGCAGGAAAGTCGACCGCGCTGGAGGTTCTGCGCGAGCTCGGCGCCGAGACGATCTCGAGCGACGACGTCGTGCACGAGCTCTACGACTCGCCCGAGCTGCGCGAGCAGGTGGTCGCCCGCTGGGGGCCGGAGGTCGCGCCCGAGGGCGCGGTCGATCGGGCCGCGGTGGCCCGCCGCGTGTTCGCCGACGAGGACGAGCGCCGCTGGCTCGAGCAGCTGCTCTGGCCGCTCGTCGGTGCGAGGGTCGCCGCCTGGCTCGAGCAGGCGCGAGAGCGCGAGCCGCCTCCCCCCGCGGCGGTCGTCGAGGTGCCGCTGCTGTTCGAGGCGGGTCTGCAGGACGCCTACGACGCGACGATCGCGGTCCTCGCTTCCGAAGATCTTCGCTTCCAGCGCGCAGCCGCGCGCGGTCACGAGCACGTGAGCGAGCGTGATGCACGCCAGCTGACCCAGGACGAGAAGGCGGCGCGCGCGACGTTCGTCGTCCGCAACGACGGCACGATCGGGGAGCTGCGAGCGCAACTGTCGGACGTGCTTGGCAATCTAGGGGTATGAGTCACGTCGCGACCAGCGCGCGCGTGAGCCGTGGCCGCCGCGGGCAGGGCTGGATGCTGGCGCTCGGCGCGGCGCTGGTGGCGGCCGTGATCGTGTACCCGCTGCTGAGCGGTGGCGTGCATCGCAACGCCCTGCCGCTGACCGACGCGTCGATCATCCGCGAACAGGCCTCCGACAAGCATCTCGACCCGGCGCTGGTCGCGGCCGTGATCTACGCGGAGAGCAAATTCGAACCCCGCCCGTCCTCCGCCGGGGCGCAGGGGCTGATGCAGATCCTTCCCGAAACGGCGTACTACCTGGCCAAACTCTCCGGCGGCAGGCGCTTCACCGCAGCCGACCTCGCCACTCCCGCGGTCAACGTCGCGTACGGCAGCTATTACCTGCGATACCTGCTCGACCACTATCACGGCAACGAGATGCTGGCGGTGGCCGCGTACAACGGCGGCCTCACGAACGTCGACAGCTGGGTCGCGCGCGCGCACGAATCGGGCGAATCGCTTTCGATCGGCGCGATCCCGTTCACAGAGACGCGCGAATACGTGCAGCGCGTGCTGAACGCGCAGCAGGAATACCGGCAGACCTACCCGCGCGAGCTCGGCCTCTCCTAGCCTGCGCTCAGCCGGACGGCACCCCGCCGGTCCGCCGGTCGCGGACACGGCATGGCCGCAACCGTCGCTACCGTAGTCCGGTGCCCGCCTTCAAGCTCGACAACGTCTTCACGCCGACCGCCGACCAGCCGCGGGCGATCGAGGCGATGGCCGAGGGCATCACCTCCGGCGAGCGCTTCCAGACGCTGCTGGGCGCCACCGGCACCGGCAAGACGATGACGATGGCCGGGGTGATCGAGGCTGTCCAGCGCCCGACGCTCGTGATCGCCCACAACAAGACGCTCGCCGCGCAGCTCTGCAACGAGTTCCGGACGTTCTTCCCGGACAACGCGGTCGAGTACTTCGTGTCCTACTACGACTACTACCAGCCCGAGGCATACGTGCCGAGCCGGGACCTCTACATCGAGAAGGACTCGGCGATCAACCAGGAGGTCGACCGGCTGAGACACGCTGCCACGGCCGCGGTGTTCGCCCGCAGGGACGTGATCGTCGTCGCTTCGGTGTCGTGCATCTACGGCCTCGGCTCGCCGCAGACCTACGAGATGAACATGCAGATCCTCAAGCGCGGTGAGGAGATCGACCGCGACGCGCTGCTGCGCAAGCTCGTCTCGATCCAGTACACGCGCAACGACCAGGTGCTCTCGCGCGGAACGTTCCGCGTCCGCGGGGAGACGCTCGAGGTCTTCCCCGCGTACGCCGAGACGGCGTTCCGGGCCACGATGTTCGGCGACGAAGTGGAACGGCTGCAGCACTTCGACCCGCTGACAGGCGAGCTGCTCGCCGACGACCTGGAGCACGTAGCGATCTGGCCGGCCACGCACTACAACGTCAAGGAGGGGACGATCGAGGGCGCGGTGGAGGCGATCGGCGCCGAACTGAACGAGCGCACCGCCGCGCTGGAGTCCGAAGGCAAGCAGCTCGAGTCGCACCGGTTGCGCCAGCGCACGCAGTACGACATGGAGATGCTGCGCGAGGTCGGCTTCTGCTCGGGGATCGAGAACTACTCGCGGATCCTCGACGGCCGCGCGCCGGGCTCCCGGCCGTACTGCCTGATCGACTACTTCCCGAAGGACTTCGTCTGCTTCATCGACGAGTCCCACCAGACGGTCCCGCAGGTCGGCGGCATGTACGAGGGCGACCGCTCTCGCAAGCAGACGCTCGTCGATTACGGATTTCGCCTGCCCAGCGCGATGGACAACCGCCCGCAGACCTTCGAGGAGTTCCTCTCGATCACCCCGCAGCTGATGTTCGTCTCAGCGACGCCCGGCGAGTACGAGCGGGTGCGCTCGACGCGCGTGGTCGAGCAGATCGTGCGACCGACCGGCATCGTCGACCCGTCGGTCGAGGTGCGCGAGACCAAGAACCAGATCGACGACCTGATGAACGAGGTGCGTGCGCGCGTGCAGCGCGACGAGCGCGTTCTGGTCACGACCCTGACGAAGAAGATGAGCGAGGACCTCTCGCAGTACCTGCTCGAGATGGGCTTCAAGACTCGTTACCTGCACTCCGAGGTGGACACGCTCGAACGAATCCAGATCATCCGCGACCTGCGGCTCGGCGAGTACGACGTCCTCGTCGGCGTGAACCTGCTGCGCGAGGGGCTCGATCTGCCCGAGGTCTCGCTGGTGGCGATCCTCGATGCCGACAAGGAGGGCTTCCTTCGCGGCGAGACCTCGCTGATCCAGACGATCGGTCGCGCGGCACGCAACGTCGAGGGCACGGTCCTGATGTACGCCGACAAAGAGACCAAGGCGATGCGCGCCGCGATCGACGAGACCGATCGCCGTCGCGAGATCCAGCTCGCCTACAACGAGGAGCACGGCATCACGGCCGCGACGATCGTCAAGGGGATCTCCGACATCGCCGAGTTCCTGCAGGCCGAGTCGAAGGTGCCGCGGGGCCGCAAACGCCGCACCGCGAAGCGGGGCTCAACCGAAGAGGTCCCGCAGCACGAGCTCGAGAAGATGATCGTCGAGATCGAGGAGGAGATGCTGGCGGCGGCCGAGGACCTGCGCTTCGAGTACGCGGCCCAGCTCCGCGACGAGCTGCGCGAGCTGCGGCGCGACCTCCAGGACATCAGGGCGGGGGAGGGCCCGCTGCCCGCCGAGGCGGCATCCGACTCCTCCGCCGGGGACATCGCCTAGGATCTTCGCCGTGCCTTTGGATCGCCAGGCGATCGAACGACGCGACTTCCCGATCGGCCGCCGCGGCTACGACCCGGCGACCGTCGACGGCCACCTGCGGGCGCTTGCGGCCGAGTTCGAGGAGCTGCAGCGTACGGCGAGCACCGGCGGTCCGAACCTGTCGATGGCCTCGACCGCCGGAACCCAGGTGCAGAGCATCATCGAGGCGGCCGAGGCGGCTGCAGCCGAGATCGAGCGCACGGCGCAGGAGAACGCGCGCCAGATGCGCGACGAGGCCTCCAGGGACGCCGAGCGCACGCGCGAAGAGGCGATCGAGAAGGCGCGGCTGCACGTCGGCGCCGTCGCCCAGGTGACATCGACGCTGCTCGAGCGCGTCGGCTCGATGGACGCCGACGTCAACGCCCTGATCGGCAGCGTGCGCGCGGGCGCCGGGCGCCTCGCCGCGGACCTGACCGCGGTCGAGGCCGGCATGGCCGAGCTCTACGGCGCCGCCTCCGGTGGAGGCGAAGCCGAGCCCCCGCCGCCGGCAGCCGAACGGCCGCGCGCGCCCGAGCCGCCCGTCGCCGAACCGGTCGAGGAGGAACTCGAAGCCCAGGCGCCCGCGACCGGCGTGTTCGAGGCGGCGCTGGACTCGGCGATCGCCGCGCAGGCGGTCCCGGCGCAGCCCCAGACGAGCGGGGTCCAGGCCGCCGGCGCCGACGAAGACGGCGCCCGCCTGATCGCGCTCAACATGGCGCTCAACGGCGAGTCGCGCACCGAGACCGAGCGCTATCTCGCTGAGAACTTCGAGCTGCCCGATCGGCTGAAGCTGATCGACGAGGTGTACGCCGCGATCGAGGGGTAGGTCCCCGGACGCCGCTGGCCGGCGCCGGCCGGCGTCCTCGCTAGCTCGCGTGCGAAGCACGCAA